>Ga0209510_1000073_pt1 | contig 149965 bp, 106 predicted proteins | sample BiotimSIPDNA_FD_185749 | JGI IMG/M metagenome (GOLD analysis project Ga0209510, IMG submission 185749) | Anaerobic biogas reactor microbial communites from Washington, USA - Biogas_R1 time_0 SIP DNA (SPAdes) (version 2) | ecosystem: Engineered > Bioreactor > Anaerobic > Unclassified | place...
CTTTGCCTGCGGCTTCCTTCAGATCCCACCTCGCGGTGGGCACCCTTGCCGTTCGGCTAACAGTTCCCCTGACCGGGTCTGTAGAGGACTTTCACCTCCTAGGAGTGCGCCCTGCCGGGCGCACAAATCAAAAACGGCCCGCCGGATTGTCCCGGGGGCCGCTTTTTTCTTCCGATGCATTGCGAAGAAACGAAGACACCGCCCTCAGGGGTCGGTCTTGAAATAGCCTCGGTAATAAAAACGATAATAACGGACGGCCATGCCCTTCATCCCTTCCGCGCATATAGTAGCAGAAACCGCCGGAGTCCGGAGGATAATATTCCGCCTGTTTTTCCCATCGGCCGGGCCGACGGGAACGGCCACAACTATTTTCGGAACGCGCCCGGATCGGGTATGATGGCGGCGCCAAATTTCGCAACGGGGGAACTGTGCTGATACGTCAATTTGAAGTGGGCGATTTCAACATCTTCAGCTACCTGGTGGGGGACGAGGAAGCGCGGGAAGGGCTCTTCATCGACCCGTCCGATGACTGTGACCGGCTTCTCGCGGAGGCCGAGTCCCACGGCCTGGCCATCAGGTACATCGTCAACACCCACCACCATATCGACCACACGATGGGGAACCGGGAGATGGCGCGCCGGACGGGGGCGAAGATCGTGATTCACGAAGCCGACGCCCCGGGGCTGCTCGACACCCCCCAGGACATGCTCCAGATGTTCCGGGCGGAAGCCTCGCCGCCCGCGGACCTGCTGGTCAGGGACGGCGACCTGGTCCGGGTGGGGAGCGTGGCCCTCAGGGTGATCCACACCCCGGGACACACCCCCGGCTGCATCTGCCTCTACACCGAGGGGGTGCTCTTCACCGGGGACACCCTCTTCGTGGGGTCGACCGGGAGGACCGATTTCCCGGGCGGGTCCTGGGAGGCGCTCGAGCGGTCGATCCGGGAGAAGATCTACACGCTCCCCGACGACACGGCCATCCTGCCCGGGCACAACTACGCCGGGCGCCCCACCTCCACCGTGGGGGAGGAAAAGCGTACCAACGCCGTCATCCGCGCCTGAACCTCGCGCGCCCCCCTACCCGCCGTATACGCGGCGCATGAGGTCGGCGAACTCGTGGAAATGGAGCGACTGCGGTCCGTCGCTCATGGCGTGGTCCGGGTCCGGGTGCGTTTCGACGATGAGCCCGTGGGGCCCGACCGCCCGGGCGGCCAGCGCGAGCGGGACCACCAGGTCGCGCCGGCCGGCCGCGTGCGAGGGGTCCACCAGGATCGGCAGGTGCGTCATGCGCCTGAGGATCGGGATCGACCCGAGGTCCAGGGTGTTGCGCGTGGCGGTCTCGAAGGTCCGGATGCCGCGTTCGCACAGGATCACCCGGTGGTTCCCGCCGGCCATGATGTACTCGGCGGCGTTGAGGAATTCATCCAGGGTCGACATCATCCCGCGCTTGAGGAGCACCGGCCGGTTCGACCTCCCCGCCTCGGCCAGGAGGCTGAAGTTCTGCATGTTGCGCGCGCCGATCTGCAGGATGTCGGCGAGGCGCGCCACCGGCTCCACGTCCGACGGCGACAGCACTTCCGTCACCACCGGCAGGTCGTACCGGCGCCCCGCCTCGGCCAGCATCTCGAGCCCCTCGAATCCCAGCCCCTGGAAGCTGTAGGGGGAGGTGCGCGGCTTGAAGCACCCGCCCCGGAGCAGCTGCCCCCCGCACTCCTTCACGAAGCGGGCGCATTGGAAAATCTGCTCCCGCGACTCCACGGCGCACGGGCCGGCGATGACGACGAACCCCTCCCCCCCGATCCGGGCCCCGCCCACCGCGATGACCGTGTCTTCCGGCCTGGCGTCCCGGCTCACGAGCCGGAGCCCGCTTTTGGCCTTCTTCTCCGGGACCGGCTCCGCCTTCTCCCCCTCCTCCGTCGGCCCGCCGACGGCCAGGGCCTCGATCCTCGGCGAGGTGCGCGGGCGCTGCTGCATGGGGTAGGACCCGAGCAGCTTCATCGACGTGGTGGCCGACTGCAGCTTCTCGAGCGCCCCGGCCACCCGCTCCTCGGCCGCGTTCCCCTCGAAGTCCATGTAGAAGAGGTACTGGAAAGGCATCCCGGGGATGGGCCGGCTCTCCAGCTTCAGGAGGTTGATCCGGTGCTGGTGCAGGATGCTGAGCGCCTTCAGCAGCGCCCCTTCCTCGTGCGGGGTGGCCATGATGAGGGAGGTCTTGCAGGGGATGCGCAGGTCCACGTCCGCCGGTTTCCGGGCCAGGACCAGGAAGCGGGTGAAGTTGTTGGGCTGGTCCTCGATGTTGCGCTGCAGAACCCTCAGCCCGTGGATCCGGCCCGCCTCCTCTCCGGCGATGGCCGCGACGGCGGGATCCTTTTCCTCCCGGACCTTCCTGACCGCCATGGCCGCGTCGGGCCAGGGCATCGCCTGGCAGTCGGGAAGCCGGGAGACGAACTTCACGCATTCGGCCAGGGCCTGCGGGTGCGAATAGATCCGGCGGATGCCGGCGAGCGGCGCGTCCTCGAGGCCCAGGAGGCAATGCTCGATCCGCAGCACCTCCTCCCCCACGATGGAGAGCTGCGAGACCGACAGGAGGTCGTACACCTCGTTGATGCTCCCCGCCGCGGTGTTCTCGACCGGCACGATGCCGTAGTCGGCGTCCCCTTCCTCCACGGCGTCGATCACCTGCCGCAGTCCGGGGGCCCCGGCGAACAGGGTCCGGTCGAGGTACGGGGCGAAGTGCTTGCGCGCCGCCAGCTCGCTGTAGGCCCCCTCGATCCCCTGGAACGCCACCCGTTTCAGGTCCGATTTCGAGTAATCGAGCAGGTGCAGCTGCTGCGACCGGACCGAATCGTCGATGATCTCCTGGAAGACCCGGGTGACCAGGTGCGCGTCGAGCCCCCGGGCTCGCCCCTTGGCGATGAGGTCGGACAGCATCTCCTCCTCGCGCGCCGCGTCGCGGATCGGCGCCCCGCTGGTCTCCTTGGCCTCGATGACGCGCCGCGACAGCTTCCTCCGGGAGGCGAGCGCCTCGAGAATCGCCTCGTCCTCCCGGTTGATTTCACTCCGGATCTTCTCCAGTTCGTCCATGCCCCCCCCGTCTGCTCCTTTTTTCATTGTCGCACAGCCGGGGGCGCTCTGAAACAGCGGGTTTTACCGGACCGGAGGCGCCGGCGTCAGAACCGGTACGACAGGCTCAGGAACCAGTTTCTCCCCGGTTCGTACACCCGGGCCCCGGACCGGAAGGGGTCCCGCTGATAGGAAAGATAATCCACATACTGCCGGCCGAAGAGGTTGTTCAGCCCCAGGCGGAGGGACGCCCCCCGGTAGTTCACCCCGCCCTTGAGGTTGGCGATCCCGTATCCCGGGGTGGGAGCCTCCCCGAGGAGGGTGTCCACATTGCGCTGGGCGCCCGAAAAGACTGCTTCCACCTCGGCGAACACCCGGCCGGTGTCGTACCGCATCGTCGTCCGTGACCGGACCGGGGGGATTTCCGCGAGGTTCGGGGTCAGGATCCCCCGCTCCGGGGACGTGGTGCGGGTGCCGCGGACGAAGGAGACGTCGCTGGAAAAGAAGAAGCGTGTCGACAGGAGGTAAGACACGAGAATATCCCCGCCGTAGATCCGCGCATCCGCGTTCTGGTAGGTGCGCGCGTTGCCGTTCATCACCCCCGCGACCATGTTCACCTTCGCCTGCGGGATCACGGTGACGTAGTCCGCGATCCGGTTGAGGTACAGGTTCGATTCCACCAGCAGGCCCTCGCGCCTGAAGGAGACCCCCCCGTCGAGACCCGTGTTCCGGCTCGGCTTGAGCCCGGGGTTCCCCACCCAGTCGGTCCCCATCCTCTTGAGCCCGAAGTAGCGTTCCCGGGCGTCGGGGACCCGGACCGTGTGGCCGATCCCGCCGGTGAACTGAATCCCCAGGGAGGTCGTCACGCTGAGGCGGACATTGCCCGAAGGATAGTTGTTGGTTTTGGAGGTCAGCCGGGTGGAGTGGTAGGCGTAATGGAGGTCGCTGTTGGCCCGGGCGCCGTCCGCGGCGGTGGTCACGGTGTCCAGGCGGCCGCCGAAACTGAGCCGGACCCGGTCCGACAGGGAACGGGCATATTCGGAATAGAGCCCGAAGCTGTCCGTCCCGACGTCCGGAATCGAGTACTGGGGTGTGTAGCCGGCCCCGGCGAGGCTGGTCGCGGCGTTCCATTCGCGGTGGTACGCCTCGACCCCCACCTTGACGCTGCGGAGCATGGTCTCGATCTTGCCGCCGAGCGCCTGGGTGCCGGCCAGGGTTCCCATCGAATACTCCCGCGGCCGGCTGAGGGACGATGCGCGGTACTCGTCCGTCATCCAATGGTCGACCCTGGAGAAATAGGCCTGGATCCGCACCGACCGGACCAGACCCGCAAGACCGGTCACCTGGTACCCCGCGTTGAGCCGATTGGTGTCGTCGTACACGGCGTCCATCAGGAGGTAGGGGTACAGGACGTGGTCGGCCTGCTGGTGGGAATAGGAAAACTGCGCCAGGTGGCCGGCGAAGGGGCTGAAGGAGACGTTGCCCCAGATCGTCCCGACCCGGAAGGCGTCGCTGTCCAGGGATTCCGGGCGGAAATTCAGCCCTTCGGTGAACCGCTTCCCGGAGCCGTCGGTGTAGGCGTCCGACCGGCGGTAGGAATAGCCGCCCAGGATGGAAAAGGGGGCGCGGCTGAAGGACAGGGTCGCGGAGGGGTTGATGTAGCCGTAGGAGCCGGTGGAAAGGGTCCCCGTGCCGTGCAGCCCGGGTTCGGCCTTCTTGGTCACGATGTTCACCACCCCGCCGAGGCTCCCCTGGTTGTTGATGTCGAACGGCCCCTTGGCGACCTCGATCCGGTCCACCTCGGCGAAATCGACATGGAAGGGGGCGGGGTCCATGTGGTTGGGGCAGGCGCCGTAGACCCGCTGCCCGTCGATCAGGACGTTCAGGTCCTTGCTCTGGAACCCCCGCAGGACCACGTCGCTCGCGATCCCCCCCTTGCGCAGACTGTGGATCCCGGTCGCCTCGGCGAGCGCCTCGCCCACGTCCCGGGCGGAACTCTCCCGGGTCCGGGCGCCCTCGACGCTGTCCCTGGGGCTGAAGCCCGTGACCGTGATGATATCGCTGATGGTGGCCACACGCATCCTCATGTCGACCACCCGGTGGACCCCGGCCGATACGGAAAGGCCGGTGAGGGTGTAAGGCTCGAAACCCGACAGCAGCGCCATCAGGGTGTAATCGCCGGTCCGCAGATCGGACAGGCGGTACATCCCGCTCGAATTGCTGACCGCCCGGACCGACTCTTCCGATCCCTCCAGGCGGGCCGAGACCGTTGCACCCGGCAGACGGGCCCCGTCCGGCCCCGTGATGATGCCCAGCACCGCCGCGGGACTCTCCCCGGCGACGCCCGGGGCGGCACCCAGGGCGACCGCCAGCACTGCCATTATCCATATACATGTTCTCATGAGCAGACCCTCCTCCTTTGGTTGCAGGCAAAAAAAACGGCTGTGCCGCAGAGGGGGCGCTATTTGGGAGGGGGGATCGGGATGGCCGGATCATGGGAGGCGCGGAGAACCCGGACGCGGGAGACCACCCCGGCGGATTCGAGACCGGGAAGGGGCGGCTGGGCCTCCGGGCAGACTGCGAGCGTCATCAGCAGCACGGAAACGCTGTCGGAGGGTTCGGGCTCCGCCCCGTGCCCGCAGCCGGCGCCATGCTTGTGCACGCAGTGGTGGACCCCGTGCCCGTCGACGTAGCACAGGGCGGTGCAGCAGCTTCCGGTGTCGCACCCGTCGGTGACGGCCGCGGCGTCGGCGCTGATCAGCAGAAAGGCGGCCGGGATGGGGAGCGCACAGGTCTCGACGAGCAGCATCAGCCCGAGCAGAAGGGGGAAGGGGCGGAAGGCCGCCGCCAACCCCGGTCCTCTCTTCGATGCCGCCCGAAAAAGTTTCATGTCGCTCGCCCCCCGGCCCGAACCCACCCGCCTGGATGGGACCCTCCCTGTTTATATGCCCGTCCGGGAGCCGCGCCAATCAGGCGGATCCCTATTGGGGCCTTCCAAATCCCCTACCCTATTTGACGGCCAGGAGCTCGATCTCGAACACCAGGGCCATGTTCGGGCCGATCTGGCTCCCCGCTCCCCTCTCCCCGTACGCCAGCCGGGCGGGGAGGAACACCTCCCATTTCGAACCCTCGGGCATGAGCTTCAGGACCTCGCTCCAGCCCGGGATCACGCCCCCCTGGATTTTGAAGGTCACGCTCTTTCCCATCTTGTAGGAGTTGTCGAATTCGGTGCCGTCGATGAAGGTCCCGCGGTAGTGGCATTCGGCGGAATCCGCGGCAGTGGGTATCTTCCCCGCGCCCGTCTCCAGAACCCTGTACTGGAGTCCGCTCGGGAGGACCGTGATCCCCTCCCGCTTCGCGTTCGCGGCGAGGAACGCCTCCCCTTCCTTCAGGTTCTTCTCGCTCGCCGCCTGGAACGCCTCCGCCTGCCTGCGCCGCAGTTCCTTCTGGAACGCGTTCATGGTCCGGGCCAGTTCCTCCTCCGTCAGAAGGAGCGGGGCGCCCGCGTGCGCGTCCCTCATCCCCCGGATCACGAGTTCCAGGTCGACCTCCAGCCCCTGGTTGCCGAAATTCCGGGCGACGCCCACCCCGATGCCGTAATTCACCTTGTCGACCTCCGATTCGAGGACCGGGGTTTCCTGCGCCGGCAGCGATGCGCCCAGAAACGTCAGCGCCAAAAAAGCCTTGAGTCCGATATTCATGATCTCCCTCCTCGTAATGACGGTTCAAAGGGAACCGGAGGACACCGCCTCCGGCCCCCCGGACGCGCCGGCCGAGGCCGCGGCCGGCGCTGGAGGGCGCGGGTCGGGAAAACAGCCATGGCCGGAACCGACGCCCGCCGGGCTCCGAATCCACGCCGCGTTTCCACTCCGCACCCCCGTCTCCTGCTAACCGTTGAACTCCGGGACCTCGCCCGACACCGGGACGGCCTTCCCCCGCTTGAGCTCGAAATGCCATTTCCAGATCTCGTAGATGGCCGGGTAGACCAGCAGTTCGAGCAAAAACGACGTGAACACCCCCCCGATGACGGGGGCCGCGATCCGCTTCATCACGTCCGAACCGGTCCCGGTGGCCCAGAGGATCGGCACCAGGCCGATGAAGTCCGTCGCCACCGTCATGAACTTGGGCCGGATGCGCCTCACGGCGCCGTGCACGATCGCCTCCCGCAACTGTCCGATCGTTCGGAGCTTCCCCTCCTTCCCGGCCTGCCGGTAGGACAGGTCGAGGTAGAGGAGCATGAACACCCCGGTCTCCGCGTCCACCCCCAGCAGGGCGATCAACCCGACCCAGACCCCGACGCTCATGTTGTAGCCGAGGAAATAGAGGAACCAGATCGCGCCTATGGCCGAAAAGGGGACGGCCAGGACGACGATCATGGTCTTGACCGCGGAGCGGGTGTTCAGGTAGAGAAGCAGGAGGATCAGAAACCCGGTGATCGGCACCACCAGCAGGAGCCGCTGGTTGACCCTCTCCATCGCCTCGTACTGGCCACTCCAGATGATGGCGTACCCGGGAGGGAGCGTCACCTTTTCGCGCACCACCTCCCGGGCTTCCTTCACGTAGCCGCCCGGGTCGCGGTCGTCGAGGTCGATGTAGACATAGCCGGTGAGGAGCCCGTTTTCGTTGCGGATCATGCCGGGGCCGCTGGCCGTATCGATCTCGGCCAGGTCGGAGAGCGGGATCTGGCGCTTCCCCCCCGCCGGGACCAGCACGCGCCCCAGCGCTTCCAGGTCGGAGCGGAAATCGCGCATGTAGCGGACATTGACCGGGTACCGCGCCCTCCCCTCGATGGTGGTGGTCACGTTTTCGCCGCCGATGGCGTTCTGCACGGCGGTCTGGGCGTCGTCGATCGTCAACCCGTAGCGGGCCAGGGCGTCCCGGTTCCATTGGAAATCGAGAAAGTACCCCTCGGACGTCCTCTCGGAGAAGACGCTGCGCGTCCCCCTGACGGCGGGGAGGACCGCTTCCACCTGCATGCCGATCTCCTGGATCCTTTCGAGATCGTCCCCGTGGATCTTCAGGCCCACGGGGGTCCGCATCCCGGTGCTCAGCATGTCGATGCGGGCCTTGATCGGCATGGTCCAGGCGTTGGAGACCCCCGGGACCTTCACGATTTCGTCCAACCGGTCCACGAGCTGCTCGGGCGACATCGTATCGGGCGTCAATCTCCGGAAGACCGGCTTGAGCCAGTCGGGGGCCCACGAGGAGTACCAGGTCGGCACCCGGCGCCACTCCGAACGCGGCTTGAGGGTGATGATGGTCTCCAGCATCGACAGCGGCGCGGGATCGGTCGAGGTCTCCGCGCGCCCCGCCTTGCCCAGCACCCGGTCCACCTCCGGCACCGACTGGATCAACCGGTCGGTGACCTGCAGCACCCGCTGCGCCTCCCCGATCGAGATCCCCGGCATGGTCGAAGGCATGTAGAACAGGGCCTCTTCGTACAGCGGGGGCATGAACTCGGAGCCGAGCGACATGAAGACCGGGATGGTGGCCATCATGAGCATCAGGGCTCCCGCAATGACGACCCCCTTGTGCTCGAGCGACCACCTGCAGACCGGTTCGTAGAACCGTATCAGCCCCTTGCTGACGGGGTGATGGTCCTCGGACCGGATCCGGCCCACGAAGAGCGCGTTGGCCGTGCGGGACATCCACCGCGGGCGGAAGCTGAAGTTCCTGAGGTGGGTGAAGGTGAGGCGCAGCGCCGGGTCGAGGGTGATGGCCAGCATCGCGGCCACGATCATCCCCAGCGTTTTCGTATAGGCCAGCGGCTTGAACAGGCGCCCCTCCTGGGCCTCCAGGGCGAAAACCGGGATGAACGAGACGGCGATGACGAGGAGGGCGAAGAAGCTCGTGCTCCCGACCTCCTTCACCGCCGAAATGACCACCTCGCGGTAATCCCCGCGCCGCCCCGAACCCTCCCAGACCTCGAGCTTCTTGTGCGCCTGCTCGACCACGACGATGGCCGCGTCCACCATGGCTCCGATGGCGATGGCGATCCCCCCGAGCGACATGATGTTGGCCGTGATCCCCATCCCCCGAAAGGGGATGAAGGCGATGAGGACGGCGACGGGGATGGTGATCATCGGGATCAGCGCGCTCGGGATGTGCCACAGAAAGAGGAGCACGATGAGGGACACGGTGACGATCACCTCGATGACGGTGTTCCGCAGCGTGTTGATCGAATTGTGGATGAGCTCCGAACGGTCGTAGATCGGGACGACCCGGACCCCGGGGGGGAGCCCCGGCTCGATCTGGCGGATCTTCTCCTTCACCCTCCCGATGACGTCGAGGGCGTTCTCCCCCTGGCGCATCACGATGATGCCCGAGACGACATCGCCGGTCCCGTCCAGGTCCGCGACCCCGCGCCGGATATCGGGCCCGAGCGCCACCCGCCCGATGTCCTTGACGCGGATCGGGGTTCCGTTCCGGCTGGCGGCGACCACGACCGACTCGAGATCCTCGAGCGACCGGGCGTAACCGCGGCCGCGCACCATGTATTCGGCGCCGCCGAGTTCGATCAGGCGGCCGCCCGTTTCGCTGTTGCTGCCGCGGATGGCGTCGACCACGTCGTTGATCGGGATGTCGTAGAAAAGGAGCCGGTTCGGGTCCAGGCTCACCTGGTATTGCTTGCCGAACCCGCCGATGGGGGCTACTTCCGCGACCCCGGGCACCGAACGGAGGTGGTAGCGCAGGTACCAGTCCTGGAGCGACCGGAGGTCGGCCAGGGTATGGTTGCCGGAGGTGTCCTCCAGCACGTACTGGAAGACCCAGCCCAGCCCGGTGGCATCGGGCCCCAGTTCGGTTTTACACCCCTCCGGCAGCGACTGGAGCACCCCGGAGAGGTATTCGAGCGTGCGGGTGCGGGCCCAGTAGATGTCGGTCCCGTCATCGAAGATGACGTAGACGAACGAATACCCGAAATCGGAAAACCCGCGCACCGCCCGGACTCCCGGGGCCCCCAGCATGGCGGCCACGATCGGGTAGGTGACCTGGTCCTCGATGATGTCGGGGCTGCGGTCCCAGCGCGAATAGATGATGACCTGCGTGTCGCTCAGGTCCGGGATCGCGTCGAGCGCGACATGCTTCATCGACCACCAGCCGTAGATGGCGGCTACGGCCACGAGGGTGAGGACGATGAGGCGGTTGCGCGCGGAAAAATCGATGATGCGCGCGATCATTCGTGGGTGTGCATCCCGTGCATGTCCCCCTCCGCCATCGCGTGGACATACTTTTCGGGATCCGCCTCAAACCTCTCCCTGCACATTTCCGCGCAGAAGTAATACGTCTTCCCCTGGTACTCGGTTTTCAGGGTGCGGTCGGAAGCCGGGTCGACGTCCATCCCGCACACCGGGTCCTTCGCCGTCGCGACCTGGCCCCGCGCCTCTTTTTTGGGGAGATACTTCGCCGGGTTCGCCTCGAAATTCTTCCTGCACATCTCCGAGCAGAAGTAATACGTCTTCCCCTGGTACCCGGTTTTCAGGGTGCGGTCGGAAGCCGGGTCGACGTCCATGCCGCACACCGGGTCCTTCGCCGTCGCGACCTGGGACGGCGCCTCTTTTTTGGGGAGATACTTCGCCGGGTTCGCCTCGAAATTCTTCCTGCACATCTCCGAGCAGAAGTAATAGGTCTTGCCCTGGTGCCCGGTTTTCAGGGTGCGGTCGGAATTCGGGTCGACATCCATTCCGCACACCGGGTCCTTCACCGTCCCGGCCTTGGCGGACGCCGCGGCCGTTTGGCCCGCCGGCATTCTCATGCGGCTTTCGGAATCGATCAGGAAGTTGCCCGAGACCACGATCCGTTCGCCGGGTTCCAGCCCGCGGGTGACTTCCACGCGGTCGCCCAGGCGCCATCCGGTTTCCACCAGCCTCGGCTCGAACACCCCGGCTTCCCGCTCCAGGTAGACGGTCTTCCTGCGCCCCGAATCGATGACGGCGTCGGCGGGGACCGTCACGGCGTCGCGCCTCTCGATCTCGAGCTCGACGTCGACGAACATGTCGGGGAGCAGCACCTGTCCGGGGTTGTCCAGCTCGAACCGGGTCTGCAGGATGCGCGACTCGGAGTCGAACTGCGGGAGGGCGTCACTCATGCTGGCCTCGAGCTTCCGTCCCTGGTAGAGAACGGTCGCCTTCGTCCCCGGCGTCAGGAATTCCCGGTCCTTTTCGAAAATGTCGGTCAGGACCCACACCCGGCTGATGTCCCCGATGCGGTAGAACTCGGTCCCCTTGTCGAACCGCTGCTCGGGGGAGACGTTGCGCGCCAGGACGTAACCGGTGACGGGCGAGTAGATCTTGATGTCGGGCGCCGGGATGCGGGCCTTCTCGACATCGGCGATCTGGCGGTCGCTCATGCCGAGGTTGCGGAGCGAATCGACCGGGTACTGCGGGATCAGGCTCGTCCCGGTTTTGAGGGAACCGTAGCTGGCCGACCCTCTCTGCGCCGGGTTGTTGCCGCTGACGCTGACCAGGAACAGCTGCTCGGAGGCGAGCAGGTCCCGGGTGTAATAGGTGGCCAGCAGCTGGCCGCGCCTGACCGAGCGGCCGACCGTATTCGGCCCCAGCTCGAGGATCCACCCGTCGGTGGCCGCGATGACGCGGTAGAGCCGCTGATCGTCCACCGTCACCCGGCCGGGCACCCGCAGGACCTGGGAAGCGGAGGAACGACGGACTTCGTCGGTGCGCACGCCGATCAGCTGCCGCTTCGCGGAGCCGATCCGGACCGTCCCCGGCTCCTCGGAGCCGTGCGTGCCGGATGCGGCGCCCTCGCCGCCGGACGCCAGCGGTTCCAGGCGCATGCCGCAAATGGGACAATCCATGGGGTGGTCGGAGCGGTATTGCGGGTGCATCGGGCAGGCGTAAACCGGCGCCTGCTCCGAGGCGGCTGAAGAGGTGGCGGGACCGATGTGCCGGCTGGCCATGTATCCGGCAAAAAAGGTTCCCGCCACCAGGACCACAATGGTCATGAATCTCGCGGGCGTCTTCATAAGTCCTCTGTCGATAAAAAGGTTGAGGGGGAGGGATCGCTCCCTCCCCCGGTGGAGACTTCGGTTAGAAATTCGGACCGGTCCGTATGGGGAACGGCTGCGCGTTCGTCCAGGCGGAGGTACCGGTGGGCGTGATCGCCCGGATCCGGTAGTAGTAGACGGAGTTGCGATTCACGTTCTGGGTCAGCGGGCTGGCCGAATCGTTGAAGGTGGCCAGGTCCGAGGTGAAGGTGGAATTGGAGGCACGCTGGATCTCGAAACCGGTCGCGCTTCCCGCGTACTCCCAGCTCAGAGTCGCCCGGTAATGATTGCCCTGGGGCGCCACCGATACGGTTACGTTGGCCGGGGCCGCCAGGGCGGCCACCGTCACCGGCCAGTCGAGCGTGGCATAGGCCGAAGAGCCGGCCCCGTTGACCGCCTTCACGCGGTAGGAGTACCGCCTCCCACCCAGCACCGTGTTGTCGGAATAGGACGTCGTTCCCGCTCCCGCCAGGGCGATCTGGGCGTAGTCGCCGCAGGTGTTCGCCGGCGCCACGACCATGCAGCGCTCGATGACGAAACCCGTTTCGTTGTTGGAGTTGTCGGTCCAGGTCAGATCGACCTGGAGCCCCGACACCGACGCGGAAAGGTTGCTCGGAGCCGCCGGCACCGAAGGCGCCGTCGGGGCGTTCCCCACCGGGACCATGATGGCGTCGGAGACCGAGTTGGCCGACATGGTCGGGAAGCCGATGGGGGAAGTGGGGTAGACCTGGGTGTCCCCGATCGTCTCGCCGATGGCGAATACCCGGTACCAGTACAGGGTGTTGTTCGGGGGCCTTCGATCCTGGAACGTCACGACGGACCCGATTTCGGGCGAGGGGTTGACGACGTCGAAGGTCGCCAGGCCCGTGCTGAAATCGGCGTTGGTCGCCCGCTGCACCGTGAACCGGGCCTCCCGGGTGGAGTTGTCGGTCCACGAAAGGTTGACCCTCCGGTTGTTGCCGTTCCCGGTCACGTTGGCGGCGAGATCGGTGGGCGGCGACGGCGGGACCACGAACACCAGGGAGTGCATCATGTCCATCTCTTCGTGCGAGAGGATGTGGCAGTGCCACACGTACTCCCAGCCGAAGTTGACGTAATGGTTGCGGATCTCCGGGATCGGGTTTCCGGCCGGGTCGAACCATCCCGCCGGCGGCGGCGGGATGAGGGTGGCCCCCTCCGGCATCGACGGGTCGATCAGCCGGATGCTGTCAGGCACCTCGAAGGGGAGCTGATCCTGCATCGGGATCGTCGGCCGCATCGCGATGTAGGTGACCTCGAGCGGATTGATCTTGAAGGTGTCCTTCCAGCCCAGTTCGGTCGGGTCGACCGGCTCCGTCCCCGCGGTCACCTGGCCGCTCTGGTCGACGCGGTTGATCAGCTGGGCGTGGAACAGGTGGGTGTGAACGGGGTGGGTGTCCACGCCGTTGTGGAAGATTCTCCAGATCTGGGTCCCGTCCGGCATGATGCCGATCGGCTTCGCCTCCATCGACCCCATCACGATGTCGGTGGGGGGGGACGCCAGGCCATACGGAATCAGGACATGGATGGGGGAATTCAGGATACTGAGCCCCAGCATCCCGCTCATCCGGCCGAACATGGTGTCGTACACGCCTCCCATTTCGTCGTGCATCGCCTTCATCTCGAGCGGCAGAGTGACGGGGGATTGAATCCCGCCCTGTTCGTCGATGGGATTGAAGGTCTTGGAGGTTTCGGCGATCTGGATGTACTGCTCGGCGGCCGAAGCCGGGAACGACTGGTTGTAGGCGCTGTTGTAGGCTTCCTGGGGGATGATGATCGGATCCTGGGAAACCTCGAACACCCCGCGCTTCGAATCGGTCTTCGCGAAGACCGCTTCCAGGTTTTCGAAGGTGACGTCGGGGGTGGGCACGGCCGCAGCCGCGGCCACCCGGATCTGCATGACGGTCCGGGTGTTGGGGCCGTAGCCGGGCAGGGTGTTGGGCGCCGCGCCGGAGTCCATCTGGTTGCCGTTCCCCGTGTAGTTGTCAAAAGGGGCGGCGCCCGCCGGGACCGGCGCCGGCGCGTCGTTATAGAGGATGAGGGTCTTGCCCGCGTAGGCGCTGAAATCGACCACCACGTCCGCCCGCTCGGCCGCGCCGATGTAGAGGGAGTGCTGGTTGACGATCCCGTAGCTGAAGTAGCCCTTGTCGAGGTTCCAGCCGACCGGCTGCTGCGGCACCCGGACCGGCTTCGGCATGAAGCCCCCCTCGGTGCCGATCATCCACCATTCCGGTCCCGCCGTTTCGGGATCGGGCACCCCGCTCTCGAGCGCCCCGTCCTGGTTGTCCGGAAGCACGCTCACCGGCACCATTTTCACCTCGGTGCACAGGGAGGGGTCCGTGACCGCGCCGTCACACAGCACGGTTGCGCTGCCGCTCTCGTTGGCCGTGGTCGGGGTATTCTTGTCCGCCGCCACGTAGAGCTGCAGGTTGACGAAGCGGTCGTTGGACGCGTTCAGGACGCGGAACCGGTAAGCCTTGGGCTCCACCTCCAGGAAGGGATAGGGGGTTCCGTTGACCAGCATCGTGTCAAAGAAGCTCTCTCCCGGCATGGAAGGATTGGGCACGCCGGGCATCATCGGCGGTTCCCAGGGGGCCGTGCACTCGGCGTTGACCGCGTCCGGCAGGCCGTCGCAGATCGGCTGGTAGTAGGGGTTCGGAACCGGGCCGACCTCGATGCAGCCCACCGGCGACCCTTCGGTGCATTCCGGGGTCGGCGGGTTGAACCAGGGCCCGTAGTGCCACTTGCCGAAGGCGTTGGTGCCGGTGAGGTCCCACGGGTTCTGGACCGTCATGTAGACATGCGGGTACCAGAGGTCGCCGGTACGGGCGGCGCCGGGCGTCACGCCCCAGTTCCAGGTAGGGTCCTGGGCGTAGATCGTCTCGGCGTCGACGAAGGTCTTGTCCTGGATGACCAGCGGGATTCCAAGGCCCGGCAGGACCTCGAGGCCGTCCGGGTTGACGCCGGTCACGTTGGTGCCGTGGATCATGTCCTGCTCCACCGCATCGGTCAACAGGTACCCGGCCGCCTGGCCGGAGTAGACGTTGAGGCGGGTGATGCCGTGGGCATGGTCATGGTAGAACTGCAGCCGGGCGCTCTGGGCGTTGGTGTAATAGAGCGTCATGCACCCGCTGCCCCCCGGGAGAAGCGGCTCGTTCGGGTCGGAGGAGCAGCCGTCCATGTCGGGGACGTTGCGCGCGCTGACGCCGGCGGGATACGGGGTGTTCTCCCCCGCCGGGGTGATCCACTGGTGGACGTTACCGTCGCTCAGCCAGATGGTGTTGTTGCCGTGCAGATGGACGGTGGCCCGGTTCTGCGTGTACATGTCGTACGCGCCTCCCGGTCCGGCCGGGCCGTACCCGGCGCCCATGACCGTCTCGTCCACCGGCAGGAAGAGGTCTCCCCCCTCACCGGTGGGGAGCAGGTTGTAGAACTTGATGCGCACCGGCACCGGGGTCCCCTGCTCGGCCACGGCCACATCCGGATCCTTCTGGATTCCGTGCACCCGCCCCCGTGCGACGATGGTGGGCCCGAGATAGTGCGGTCGAGTGGCGCCGTAAGCCTGCGCCCCCCCGATCTGGATGTTTTCGGTCAGCCCGTTCTCGGTCGTCAGCGGCACGGCCGAATAGCTGTTTCCCAGGACGTCCGTGCCTGACCATCCCTGGGGAACGATCTGCACGTAGCCCCGCAGCCTGGTCGGCGGCAGGTCGGAGTGCAGCTGTTCCTCGTACTCGACCAGGGCGATTTCGTAGTAGTCGGCCATCTGGCCGCTGAACCGGTCGGTGGTTTCCGGAACCCCGACGGGGATGAACTGCCCGAGGTCGTTGGCCGCGCCGGAGCCGAGCCCAGGCAGGCGGTTGACAAACTTGCGGATGCCGCCCGAAAGGTCGGCGAGGATGGGGGTCGCTTCCGCCCCCGTCCCGGTGGGGTCGGTGATCACAACCATCGGGGCGGTGTACCCGGTCCCCGCGGCGTCGACGGTGATGCTTTCAATCACACCTCCATTCAATACGGCCGTCGCGCTGGCGCCGGTGCCGGTCTTGTATACATCGAGAATCTCCACGGTGGGGCCGGTGTAACCGCTCCCGCCGTTGTCGACGGCGATCGAGCCGATCGAACCCTTGGGCAGCGGGCTGAAGGCCCAGTTGCCGTAGGGGCCGAAATAGTGGGGAACCCCGCCGGGGCCTTCGATTCCCTCGGGCGCCGCGGCGCTTTCCAGGGCGGCGGCGCCGGGGAGCAGGCCGATCTCGGCCGCACGCTCGGCGGCCGCCTTCTGCTCCTGGGTCGTCAGCTTCCCGCCCCTATAGGTGACTTTCTTTTCTTTTTTGGCCGTCGGCTGCGCCTGCACCTGGCTTGCACCCAGGGCGAGCGCCATCAGCGCCAAAAAGAGGAGACGCACAGATATCCAATCCTTGTGCCTCTTCATTCGGTTTCTCCTTTCATTCACACCCGTGAATGCCAAATTCACTCCGTGTTGCCCGGGCACGAAAGCCGCGGCAACCCCTGGCTTCATGTTTGAGGACCCTGTTCGCTGTTTCATTCAGGAACTCATTTCCCTGTACCACCGGCCGAATGCCGGTGTCGTCGTGAGCCCAATGTATGATTTGCGTGACCTCGGTCACAATCAGGGGGTCCCCTATTCGGGGCTTCCAAAATCCCTAACCCGGGCGTGACCGGGTGCGGGGATGCTTGCGCCTTTGCGGGGGAATGCGGGAGGTATTATAATGGATCAGCTGTAAACGCCGTTCTGAACCAGGAAGACACAAGCCCTATGACCGGCAGCATGCAATCGGACGAGCGGAAGGGGACCGGCCGCAAAACGGTAAGGGTCGTGCTCGCCGACGACCACAAGATCCTCCGCTCGGGGATGTGCGGCCTGCTGGAAAGCGAGCCCGGCATCGAGGTCGTGGCCCAGGCGGAGGACGGCCGGACGGCGGTCCGGCTCTGCCGCGAACACCGCCCCGACGTCGTCCTCATGGACATCTCCATGCACGACATGAACGGCATCGAAGCCACCCGCCAGATCATCGGCCATTCCCCCGGGGCGAAGGTCATCATCCTCTCGATGTATTCGGGGCAGAAGTTCGTCGCGGACGTGTTCAAGGCGGGGGCTTCGGGGTACCTGCTGAAGGACTGCGACTTCGACGAAGTGCTCTCCGCCATCCGCGCGGTGCTCTCGGGCGAGACCTACCTCTGCCCCCAGGTCGCCACCGTCCTGCGCAACGATTACGTGCAGAAGATCCTCCAGACCGAAACCCCCGCCGCCCCCCTCTCCCCCCGGGAGCGCGAGGTGCTGCAGCTCCTGGCCGAGGGGAAGTCGACCAAGGAGATCGCCTGGTCCTTCAACCTGAGCGTGAAGACGATCGAGGTCCACCGCCAGAAGATCATGGAGAAGCTCGATATCCACAGCGTCGCCGAGCTGACCAAGTACGCGGTCCGAGAAGGCCTGACCCCCCTCGAACCCTGACTCCCGGGCGCATCCCGGACCCGCCCCTCAGGGTTTTATACCCCCTCCCATGGGGGAAACCCCGATACACCCCGGCACCCCCTGCGAAGATAATGACGCTGTCTCTCCCCTTTATGGTCCATTTCGGGGCTCGGAACATGGGCAGACCCATCCGGATTCTATTGGCTGACGATCACCCGGCCCTGAGGAAGAGTCTTGCCCGCGTCCTGGAGCGGGAGGAGAGCCTGGAGGTGGTGGGGGAGGCGTCCGACGGGCGGATGGCCGTGGATCTTGCCCGCGAACTCCGCCCGGACGTGATCGTCATGGACGTGCAGATGCCGGGACTCGACGGCATCGAGGCGACCCGGCGGATCGCCCTGGCTCAACCCGGAACCCGGGTGATCGGCTATAGCCTCAACCCGTCCGGGAGCATCGCCGAGGCCATGCGCCGGGCCGGCGCGGCCTCGTGCCTCGGCAAAAACGAGCCGGTCGCCGCCCTGATCCGCGTCATCCGTGCCTTCCGGCCTCGGGAGGTTTAGACATCGGGAACGGGCCAGGAAGCCCTGACCTCGGTCCCCTCGCCGGGAGCGGACCTGAACTGGAGCGAACCGCCGCTCAGTTCGGCCCGTTCCCTCATGCTGAAAAGCCCCAGGTTCCTTCCCTGCCCGCCGGCGGAGGATGTTTCCCCCGGGTCGCACCCGGCCCCGTTATCCGAGATCCTCAGTTCGATCCGTTCCCCCTTGCCGATCCCGACGGCGATCCGGTCGGCATGACTGTGCTTGGCGGCGTTGTTCATCGCCTCCTGGAGAATGCGGAAGATCGGCACCTTCAGGGCGTCGGGGACCTCCGGCTCGGTGATGTCGATTTTCAGGGAGACATCCACCCCCTTGTAGGTCGCGCGGAAATTTTCGCAGAAATCGGCCATCGTTTCGAGCAGCCCCATCACGTCCAGGTACGCGGGGCGCAGGTCGTTCTGGATCCTGCGCACCTCGTCGATCGCCTCCCGGATCATCCCGACCAGGGCATTCAGCTCCCCTGAGATCGCGGGGAGGGCGCTCCCGGCCATCCGGACGCACCCCTCCGCGCGGTATTTCATGGCGGCCAGCGACTGGCCGATGCCGTCGTGAATCTCGTAAGCCAGCCACTTCCGCTCCTTCTCCTGCGAGTCGATGACCTGGCGCGACAGCAGCCGGCACGACCGCTCCGAGTCGCGCAGCGCGCTTTCCATCCTGCGCTGCTCGATGATGAGCTGCACGCCGGAGGCGAACGCCTCCAGCTGCCGGACATCCTCGTCGTCGTAACCGGTCTCCTTGTTCGCCGCCACGACGATGGCGACGATCCGGTTGTGGCCGAAGACGGGCACCATCAGGACCCGGGTGAGGGGGACGTGGCCCTCCGGCAGCCCCTTCTTCCCCGGGTGGTCCGCCGCGTAGTCGTTCACGATCACCACCCGCCGCTGCCGGACCGCCTCCGCCCAGATTCCGGCGCCGGCGATCTCGAATTCCTCCGGGCGCGGGGAGATCCCGCACTCGGAGAGCGCGTCCCGGGACCAGGAATACATCGTCATCCGGCTCTCCTCCTGGTTCACGAAACCGTAAAAGGCATAGCGGCTGCGCGTCATCCGGAGCGTGCCTTCAAGGATATGGTCGCAGAGGTCGCCCGCTTCCGCGTTCACCTTCTCGGCGATGCCCCAGAGGGCGCGCAGGCGCTCCTCGGCCCGGGCGCGCTCCAGCACCTCGGCTTCCAGCCGGTCGTTGACCCCGGCCAGTTCGGCCGTCCGCTCCCTGACGCGGCCCTCCATTTCGTCGCGCGCCCGGCGCAGCTCCTCCTCGCTGCGCCGAAGAGATTCCACCATCCTCGCCAGGCGCCGGGCCTGGGCCTGGAGGCGGGCGATGATGGGATTGGTGACCCGGATGAAGGGCAGGGCCCCGGCCAGCACCACCACGCTGGCGATGATCATGGCGAGGAGCCCCGCCCGCGCGAAGGGGACCCTCAGCTCCGCGAGATCCACCTTGGCGACGATGCCCCAGCCCAGGGCGGGAACGGGTTCGTAGGCCGCGAGCACCTTCACCCCCCTGTAATCCAGCCCCACCATGCTGCCCGAACCGCCCAGCAGCGCCATCCTCATCGGCTCGGCCAGGCCCGAGTCGAGCGGGACCGGGACCTGTTTGTCCTCCCGGTAGCGATGGTCCAGGATGAAGACGATGTCGTCGCCCACCCGCTTGGCCAGCTTGAACTCCCCGGTATGGCCGATCCCCTCGAAATGCTTGTGCGCTTCGGCCACCTTCTGCAGCAGCTCGCCTTCCAGGTCGCCGGATGCGTCGGGCGCCCTCCCGCCGCCGGTGTCCGTCAGTTCCTCGATGAGGCGGGCGTGGTTCCGGGCGATGGAGACGAGGATATCGCGCTGCTCCTCGAACGCCACCCGATAGAGAAGGAGGACGGCGGTGGCCGTGGACGCCACGCAGGCGCCCGCCATGATCGCGATCAGCAGCAGGACTCGCTTTTTTCCGCTCACAGGGCAATCTCCAGGACCCGTTTCCGGCCGGATGCCGGCATCGGCCGGCCGTTATCACACTATGGACCAGATCCGCCCGGAATGCAAAAACACCCTTTTCGGCACGAACCGCTCCCCCCGCCGCGCCGGATTTTGCTATGATACGTTCACCTCCGGCGAAAGGAACGACGAAGCCGATGCCGCCCCAGAACGATCCGAAGCGCGCCGACAGTTCCGGCAGGGATGCCCGGGAAGCGCCGCGCCTCAGCGAAGCCATGTACCGGGAGCTGGTCGAGATCCTGGCCATCGGCACCGACATCAGCGAGCGCCTCCGGATCGATGGGGCGCTCAGGGAGAGCGAGGAAAAATTCCGCAGCGCCTTCGCCAACGCCACCGTCGGCTTCGCCATGACGGACCCTTCGGGCCGGTTCCTCGACGCCAATGCGGCCTACTGCCGCATCACGGGGCGTACCATCGACGAATTGCGGGCCCTGCGGTTCCAGGACCTGATCCACCCGCAGGACTCGGCCGAAAACGTGAGGCTGATCGACCGCATGCTTTCCGGGCGGATATCCGACTTCGCGGTGGACAACCGCTACCTTCGCAAGGACGGGGACAGCGTCTGGGTCCACAAGAACGTCTCGCTGGTGCGAGCGGCGGGGGGGGAGCCGAAATGGATCCTCGCCCTCATCCAGGACATCACCGCTCAGAAGCGGGCCGAGGAGTCGATGCTGCAGAGCGAAGCGCGGCTGAGGGCGCTGGCCGAGGGGCTCCCCGAGATCGTATGGACGGCAAACACCCGGGGGGACATCGAGTGGTTCAACCGCCGCTTCTACGAATACACCGGTGAGGACGTCGACCCGGCGGGAGAGAGCGGCTGGAGCGGAATCGTGCACCCGGACGATCTCGCCCCCACCGTCGCGACCTGGGAAAAATCGGTACGGGAAGGAACGCTGTTCGAGCATGAGCTGCGCACGAGAGGGAGGGACGGCGGGTACCGGTGGTTCCTGGTGCGCGCCTGGCCGATGCTGGACCCGGAAGGGAGGATCGTCCGCTGGTTCGGCACGAGCACCGACATCCACCGCCTCAAGGAAACCGAGGCGGCCCTGCGGCAGAGCCGGGAGGATTTCACCCGGGCCCAGGAGGTCGGGCAGATCGGGTGGTGGCGCCTCGACCTGCGCAAGGATATCCTGACCTGGTCGGACGAGAACTACCGGACCTTCGGAATTCCGGCCGGGACCCCCATGAATTACGAAAAGTTTCTGGCCACCGTGCACCCGGAGGACCGCGACCAGGTAGACCGCGCATGGCGGGCGGGCATACAGAGCGGGTCCTACGCCATCGAGCACCGCATCCTGGCCGGGGGGGAAACCCGCTGGGTGAGAGAAAAGGCCTACCCGGAATTTGACGGGGAGGGGAGCCTTCTGGGCGGCTTCGGCATCTCCCAGGACATCACGGAACGGATGAAGGCCGAGCAGGAGGTCCGCAGGCTGAACGAGACGCTGGAACGGCGGGTGGCGGAGCGGACGGCCGAGGTCAGGCAGCAGGCCGACCAGCTGCGCGCTCTCGCCAACCAGCTCAGCCAGGCGGAGCTGCGGGAGCGCAGGCGCCTGGCGGGCATCCTGCACGACCATATCCAGCAGCTCATCGTGGCCGCCCGCATGCAGCTGGGCCGGTTGAAGCGCGACTCCGGCCGGGGGCGGATGGAGGAGACGGCCGCCGACATCGACGCCATCCTGATGGAGGCCCTGGAGGCCTCCCGGTCCCTTACCATGGACCTCAGCCCCCCCGCCCTCCACGAATCGGGCCTCGCCGGGGCCCTGGAATGGCTGGCCGCAAGCATCGGGGAGAAGACCGGCACCCGGGTGACCCTGTGCACCGACAAGACGGCCGAACCGGCGGGAGAGGAGATGCGGTTCCTCCTGTTCGAATGCGCGCGCGAACTCCTCTTCAACGCCGTCAAGCACGCGGCCGTCGCCGAGGTCGGGCTGGGGCTCTGGCGGACCGACGACGGGAGGATCAAGCTGATCGTGTCGGACCGGGGGAAGGGGTTCGATCCCGGCATCCTCCGGAACCGCAGGCCCGGGGAGATGACGTTCGGACTGTTCAGCGTCCAGGAACGGCTCATGCATATGGGCGGCTGCATGGAGGTGGACTCGGCCCCCGGGAGGGGGACCGTCGTCACCCTCTGGGCCCCGGCCGGCGACCGTCCCCTCTCCGCCGGCGGGGAGCCTCCGCAATCGCCGGTGGAGAGGGGCATCCGCGCCGTCTCGCACCGGCGCCGGAGGTGCCGCGTCCTGATCGTGGACGATCACAAGATCATGCGCGACGGCCTGAAGGGGCTGCTGCAGTTCGAATCGGATATCGAGGTCGTCGGCGGCGCGGCCGACGGCGCCGAGGCCATGGCGCTCACCCGGGAGCTGAGGCCCGACGTCGTCATCATGGACGTCAACCTCGGGAAGATGACGGGGATCGACGTCAGCCGCAGGATCAAGGCCGAAATCCCGAACACGAACATCATCGGGCTGTCGATGCACCTCGACTCCCAGATCGCCGAAGCCATGAAGGAAGCGGGGGCCGTGGCCTATCTCAGCAAGGGGGGGCCCGCCGAGGACCTCATCGCCACCATCCGCGGCTGCGCCTCCGGGTAGTTCTACCGGCGGTTGTCGAACCTATACCCCAGGGTGAGAAAATACTGGTTGTAATCCTCTCCCTGCCCGCGGTAGACGGTCACTCCGCCCCCGAGGAAGTAGCGGGCCCCCAGGGACCAGTCGGCGTTGGCGTTGACGAAACGCGCGCGACTGCGGGTCGTGTAGGCTGACTCCAGGTTCTGTTGCCCGAGCTGCACGTCGAACCCGAAGCCCGTTCCCACTTCGCGGCCGAACCCGGCGCTCTGGTAGGTGCCGCGGCCGAAGGAGCTGTCGAACTTCGAATAGCGGTATTCGGCCTGCAGACCCGACCCGAGGACGTCGTCCACGCCGGCGCCCCCCAGGTAGTTCCAGGCGGCCCGCCGGTCCCCGGTCCGGCTGCTCCTGCCGGCGTTGCCGAAAACGCTCACCCGGTGCGGGAGTGCCAGCCGGAATCCCCCGCTCAGCCCCTGGAACAGGAACCTGTCCACCAGCCCGGTCCCGATCAGGCGCGGGTCGAAGGTGGGAAGGTTGCGGAAATAGTTCTGGCTCACGTTGAACGTGATCGCCTTGTGGGGCTGCAGCCGGACCGTGGTGTGGCTCCGGGTCAGCAGTATTTCCCGACTCCCGGAATTCCGGGAGGCGTTGCGCAGATCCACCTCCAGGTTGTTGTGGACGGAGAGCCGGCGCCGGTAAAAAATCCCGTTCTCGAAAAACCCGAACTGGCGGTCGGGTTTCCAGTCCACGCGCGCGAGCGCGATCCCGGCGGTGCCCGTAAACCGGAACGACTCGAAGCTGCCCCTTTCGGTATTGACGAAAGCCCCGGCCAGCTGGCGGTCGGGATTGTAGTTCCAGCTGCTCGGATCGGGCGTCGTCCCCCCGAAAATCCCGGCCGTCTGCTTACCGAACCGCCTTCCCAGGTAGAATCCGTCGATCGTGCTCAGGCTGGCGGCCCAGGGGACGTAGAGGCGCCCTGCCCCCGCGACCCAGGGGGAATCGGGATTGTCGTACTGAAGGCCCAGATGATAGGTCCGGTTGATGAGATCGGTAAGCGTCTCCCGGCGCGTGGAATCCTTCCTCGACTGGACCCTCCCCCGATAGTGACCTTTGACGCTCCAGTGGGTGCCCCCCAGGCGCCCGGCATCCATCCGGAGCATGAAGCCCAGCTGCGAGGACCCGACTCCTTCCCCGGGGAGCTGCAGTGCGCTCCAATCGACACCCAGCCGGCCCCTGACCCGGTTGGCGTCCGTTTCCCGGGCGGTCGCTCCGATCCGCCCCATTTCATCGCGATCGAGATATGCCCGGTCGCCGGGGACCACCGCAGTGCTCGAGGTGACCACCCTGCCGACGGCGGAAACCGCGGCCACCGATTCGATCTCGATTTCGGCCACCTCCACGGTCCCCCCCGCCCCGCTGCGGCCGATAAGGAGCCTTTGCCCCACCGAAAGCGGAGTGCCGGCGACTTCCAGGTATACCGCGCCCTGGAGCACGTGCTTGACCCGGATCGTGCCCTCGCCGGCGCGAAGGGGGCTCTCCGCACCCAGCATAAGGGCACAGACCATGATCGCCCGAAAGACGAACTGTATTCCTGCGCTTGGATCCCGCACGAATTCCCCCTACTCCCGGCCATCCGGGTGGCACGCGTAGCAGTTGGAGCTGTTGTAGACGTAACCGGAGACACCCCCGTGCTCCTCATCCATGGAGGTCCTTTCGTGCTCGTGGCAGGTCAGGCACGTGAACAGGGAGTAATTGGCGGAATTGGTGTGGCAGTCGCCGCAGGCGGACCACTTCCCCGCGTGGGCGCCGCTCCTTATGGGGAACGCGGGGTGATCGTACCGCGCCGGAACCCAGGCGGAGGTACCATGGCAGACCGTGCAGTCGCCGGGGAAGCCGGCCGTGACGTGGTTCGGGTTTGCGGCGCCGTCGAAATCACTCGTGTGGCACGACACGCAGTCGCCCGTCAGCCCCCCGTAACCCGCGCCGGCGTGGCACTGCCCGCAGTCGAGCGGGGCGTGGGCCCCCGTAAGCGGGAAAGCGGTCAGACCCGAATGCCCGGATGCGGCGCTCCAGTTCTGCATGCCGTGGCAGGATTCGCACTGCGTGGGGAAGCCCGCCGACTCGTGGTTCACGGCCGCGGCGCGGTATTCCTCGAGGTGGCAGGAAACGCAGGCGGTGTCGAGGCCGCGGAACAGACCGACGGCCCCGCCGGTGTGACACGATTCGCACTCGGTCCGGGCGTGGGCGCCGATGAGGGGGAACCGGTTCAGGTGCCCGCCGGCGTCGCGCGCGACGCGACGCCAGTCGCGGACCGTGTGACATTCGGCGCAGTCGCTCCCCAGCTGCCGGCGGTGAATGTCTGCGTGACAATCGGCGCATCGCTTCCCCACCCGGGAAAAGACCGGGTCCAGGTGACACGAATCGCAGCCCAGCCCGGCGTGCAGGCCCTCCAGCGGGTAGCCGGTCCTGGCGTGATCGAAACCGGGAGCCGACAGGAGCGGGAGGGACGCCAGGCCCGCGGCGAGCAGGGCGAGCGCGATCAGAATCCCCCGCGGAGCCCGCCCCGGGAAACGAAGCATTCCGGAAAAATGCCTGAGTGCTGTCGGCATACGCCCCCTTCGGAAAAGTTGAGCCACAACCGCCATATGGTGCGAATGTACTAAACATGCGCTTCTGCATGGTGTGTTTTTCATCACACCAACCTATTTTTTTCCCGGCACAAACAGGGGAATCCGGGAATCGGGGAAAAATTCCCGCTCGCTTCCCGTCGGAGCGCAGCCACTCGGGGGAGAAGTACTGTTTTTTCCATATGTTCCTGCCTGCGCAGCCATCAGGGACACTGGAACCGGATTTGCTTACCACTAGGGCGTCGCCATGACGGCAGACCGTTACCAAGGAGCTGACATCCGATGATCAAGAAGAGAATGGTCCTGTTGCTGGGAATGCTGATGTGTTTTGCCGCGGCCGGCGCGATGGCCGAGACGCGCTTCGGCGTGCGCGCCGGGGCGGGGGTCGATCCCGACCAGTTTCACTTCGGCGGCCACCTGGTCTCCGAACCCTTGCTGGCCAACCTGACCTTCCGGCCCAACCTGGAAATCGGGGTGGGGAGCGACCTCACCGGCGTGGCCGCCAACTTCGAGTTCGCCTACGGGATTCCGCTCCCCAAGCGCGATCTCTCGCTCTACATCGGAGCCGGGCCGGCGCTCAACGTCTACCGCTTCGGGGGATCCGACGGCCGGGAGAGCGACACCGACGCCGGCGGCGGCTTCAACGTGCTCGTGGGGCTCGAACAGAGCAAAGGGTTGATGGCGGAGATCAAGGTGGGGATGATCGACAGCCCGGAATTCAAATTCACGGTCGGCTATACCTTCTGAAGGCGGGAGCAGAGGTGGAACCCGAACCGGCCGATACGGGGAGTATCGGGATCGTCAACGGGGGCATGCCCCCACGCAAGGAGAAGACCTCATGTTGAAAATGGATTCAGTCGGGAATCGTTTCTGGATCATCGCCTCGATCACCGTTCTTCTGCTGGCAGCCGCATCGGTCGTGGCGCAGACGGAAGACCCGGACATGGACCCCCCGGACCCGGACGTCATCGAGGAAGAAACCGTCAACGCTGAAAATCCGCCCGGCTATATCAATGACCTCGTGGAAAACTCCGACTTGACCCCGGAGCAGGTGGAGATGATGCGGGTTGACGGGATGGGATGGGGAAACATAAAGACGGCGGCGGAACTGGCCGAGGCCATCTCGGCCGGAAGCACCGAGGCCGATCCCATCAGCTACGACCAGGCCCTGGAACTGGTGCTGGCCGACCGGGCGCAGGAGATCGGATTCGGCGAAATCGCGGAGAAGTACAACCTGAAGATCGGCGAACTGAACCGCAACCGGGTCCGGACACGGACCGCGGGAACCAGGGGCCCGGCAGTGGAAAAACCGGCCAAGGCGGAGAGACCCGAAAAAATGGAGAAGCCCGAGAAACCGGCAAGACCGGAGAGACCGGAGAGACCGGAAAAGCCCGAGAGGCCTGAAAAGCCGGAAAGGCCGGAGCGGGGACCGGGAAGGTGAGACCCCGAACCGGGCTGATCGGCGTTTTATTGTTCATGGCGGGGATGATGCTCTCATCCCCGCCCGCTGCTTCTGCGGAGGACAGGCCGGCTTGGCAATACGGGCTGGCCTTCTCCTACCTGACCGGCGACTATGGGGCGGATGAAAACACCGACATCCTCTATGGCGCCGCCGTCCTCAAGCGCTTTTTCCCCCGCGGCGACGTCACCGCCACCATTCCCTGGCTGGATGTCTCCGGCGGCGGGGTGACCCTGATCGACGGAGGAGCGGAGCCGATCGCCGGGGCTACCGGCGGGTCGGGGCTGGGGGATATCGTCCTCAAGGGGCGCTATTACGCCGTGCAGCAAAGCGGCCCCCTCCCCTTCATCGATCTCGTTGCGAGCCTGAAGCTTCCCACCGCCTCCGAGGCGAAGGGACTGGGGACGGGCAAGCAGGACTTCACCCTGGCCGCGGAATTCGCCCGGGTATTGCCGGGCAACCGGTGGATCGTTCTGGGTGAACTGGGGCACACTTTCGTGGGGGACCCCTCCGGCTACGATGCCTCCAACCGCTGGCTGTACAATCTCGGCCTGGCCTGCCGCACGAGCCCCAGGACCATGCTCAGCGGCTACCTCGAGGGGCGCACCGCCGTCTTCGCGGGGAACGACGACCCGCTCTCGCTCCTGCTGGGCGGCGAGTTCAAGCTCACCCCGGGTCTCTACCTGGACACCATGGTGGAAACGGGGCTGAACGACGGAGCCCCCGACCTGGGTGTCACCATCGCCATCCGGAAGAGAATCTAGCCGGGTTCAGCGCCGCCTCTCAACCAGGTCGTGCTCGATCTCGAGCATCACCCGGTTCTTGAGCGGGTAGAAAAACATGACCAGGCCGCCGATCACCCCGAAGACGGCGGGGTAGAAGCTCATGAGCATCCGGATGCCGTACAGGGCGGACTCGGTCTGCACGGCGTTGGATACGAACCCGTGCCAGTCGAGGATCCACCCCACGAAAGTCCCGCCGAAGGCCAGGCCGAGCTTCAGGGCGAAGAGGGACGCGGCCATGACGAGGCCCGTGGCGCGGCGCCCGAACTTCCACTCCCCGAAGTCGGCGGTGTCGGTGTAGATGGCCCACTGCAGGACCGACACGGCCCCTATAAAGAAGGAGACGACGACGTTGAGGCCGAAGATCAGCAGGACGTTGTGCGGCTGGAGGAAGTAAAAGCCGCAGGAGATCACGGCGCTCGCGACCAGGAAGCTCGAGTAGGCGTTCTTCTTGTCCAGCAGTTTCGCGAACAGGATCGCCAGGAGGGCGCCCGCCAGGGTGGCCAGGTTGCCGGCGGTGGCGAAGGCGGAGGTAAAGGCGTCGATGCCGAGCGGGATTCTCCAGGAGAAGATCTCGAGCACCTGCCCCTGCACGTAGTACTTGAAGAAATAGGGGGTGGAGGAGCCGCGCATGACGGCGAACAGGAGCTGGAACACCGTGGCGACGGCGATCAGGATCCAGGGCTTGTTCCGCACCAGGTCCCGGAGGTCCTGCCGGGTATCCGCCTTCTGCCCTCTGGGAGGGGAGACCCGCTCCCGGGTGGCGAAGAAAGTGATGGTGAACAGGACCAGGGCCAGCAGCCCGAAGGCCCCCATCGTCCGCTGCCAGCCGACCTGGGCGTCCCCCCCGCCCAGCCGGCTGACCAGATAGAGGGTGGCCCCCGACACGATCATCTGCCCGACGAAGGCGGCGACGAAGCGGTACTGCGAGGCGCTGGTCCGCTCGAGCGAGTTGGGGCTCATGACCCCCATCAGGGCCGAGTAGGGGACGTTGATGGCGGTGTAGAGCATCATCAGGAGGGTGTAGGTCACGTAGGCGTAGAGGATCTTCCCCCCGGTCCCGAAGCCGGGGGTCGTGAAGGTGAGGAGGCCCCCCAGCGCGAGCGGCAGCCCCATGATCAGGAGGTAGGGGCGGAATTTCCCCCAGCGCGTATTCGTGCGGTCGGCGATCGCCCCCATGATCGGGTCGTTGACCGCGTCCCAGATCCGCGTGAGCAGGAACATGGTGCCCATGGCCGCGGCCGGCATCCCGAAGATATCGGTGTAGAAAAAGGGGAGGTAGAGGATGAAGGTCTGGAAAAAGAGATTGGAGGCGGCGTCCCCCAGGCTGTAGCCGATCTTCTCCCTGATGGACAGTTTCGGTGCGGGGGAAACACCCGCGCTGCTCTGGCTCGTCATCTGTCACCTCTGTCGGACGGTATCCTGACCTGCTGCGCCGCGCTTCGCCGGGTTCGGGAAAATGCGCCGGCCATTGTACTACGGACACGCCGGGAAGGAACATTTATTTGCCCCCGGGCGGGCGCCGGCCTAAAATGATGGGGCCCATGGCCGCCATTCGCGATTTCATGAAACGCACCACCGCAGCGGATACCGGCGTCTACCCCGGCGCCCGGCGGGCGCTCGCCCTCCTCCTGCTCATCAACATGTTCAACTACATCGACCGGCAGGTCCTGGCCGCCGTGGTGGGCCCCATCAAGCGCACCTTCTTCGACGCCAACGGGGAACTCGCCGTCGGAAGCGAGAGCCTCAACGCCGTCATCCGCTGGCTCCAGGGGCAGCTCGGTTTCAAACCCGAGGACGCCCTGATGGGGCTGCTGGGCACCGCCTTCATGCTGGTCTACATGGGGGGCGCCCCCCTGTTCGCCCGCCTGGCGGGGAATCATTCCCGCTGGAAGATCGTGGGGATCGGGGTGATCCTGTGGAGCCTGGCGAGCGGCGCCTCGGGACTGGCCACCACCTTCATCATCCTGCTGCTGACGCGCTGCTTCGTGGGGGTCGGCGAGGCGGCCTATGGACCGGTCGCCCCGGCCATGATCGCCGACATGTACCCGATCCGGACGCGCGGGAGGGTGTTGGCCTGGTTCTACGTGGCCATCCCCGTCGGGAGCGCCCTGGGATACGTGCTCGGCGGCTGGATCGCCGGGAGCGGCATCGGCGCCTGGGGCTCGGGCCTGGTCGGGATCGCGCACGAGAGCTGGCGCTGGGTCTTCTTCCTCGTGACCATCCCGGGAATTCTCCTGGGGGTGCAATGCTTCCGGATGAAGGAGCCGCCGCGCGGGGGCGAAGGCGAACCCGCGGGGGGGAGCGCCCAGGTCCCGTGGCGCGCCTACTGGGTGCTGGCGCGCACCCCCTCCTACGTCTTCTGCACCCTGGGGATGACGGCGATGACGTTCGCCATCGGCGGCATCGCCTTCTGGATGCCGTACTACCTGGAAACCCGCCCGGGCGCCCCGGGCAACTCCACGATCGTGTTCGGCGCCATCACCGCCGTCGCCGGCCTCAGCGCCACCCTCCTGGGGGGGATGGCGGGGGACCGGCTCCGTTCCCGGTTCCCCAGCTCCTATTTTCTCGTCTCGGGAGCCGCCATGCTCGCGGGCTTCCCCCTTTTCCTGGCGGCGCTGCACGCCCCCTTCCCCTGGGCGCTCTGGGTCCTGGTCTTCCTCGCCTGCTTCTGCCTCTTCTTCAACACCGGGCCGACCAACACCATCCTGGCCAACGTCACCCGCCCCTCCATGCGCGCCATCGGCTACGCGGTGAACATCTTCGTCATCCACGCCCTCGGGGACGTCATCTCCCCCGTCATCGTGGGGCTGCTCAACGACCGCTACGGCGACATGAACAAGTCCTTCCTCGTCGTCGGCGCGATGTTTCTCGTTGCCGGCGTCTGCTGGCTGGCCGGCGCCCGCTACCTCGAGCGCGACACCGCGCGCGCGGCCGCCGAGCCCTGAAAGCCCCGTGCGCTTCCCTTTCCGGCAGGGTTGGGTATATACTGGCCGGCACAAGGGTTGTACGGAAACAACATCCAATCATCTACAGGGAGGCACTATGCTGCGTCGAAGCCTGGTGGCAGCGGTTCTTATCGTGGCGGGCCTGGTCTGCGCCTACGCCGCGGACATCACGGGCAAATGGAATGCGGAATTCGACTCCCAGGTCGGCCCGCAGAAGTACGTGTTCGATTTCAAGGTCGAGGGCACGACCCTCACCGGGAAGGCCATTTCCAACATCGGGGGGATGGAAGCGACCACCGACATCACCGAAGGGAAGATAGAGGGGAACTCCATCACCTTCGTGGAAAACCTGGATTACCAGGGGATGCCGCTGCGCATCGCCTACAAGGGGACGGTCTCGGGCGACGAGATCAAGCTTTCCCGCATGGTCGGCGAACAGGAAGGGGAGACCTTCACCGCCAGGAGGGCGAAGTAGCGCCAGGCAGCGCTACCGGCCGAGAGGACTTTCGGGCGGGCCGAGGTAGCTCGGCCTGGCCCCGCCGAGGTCCACCACGATCCTCTCGAGCACCACCGAGGGGTCCACCATCCTGATTTTCAGCGTGTGGTACCCCGCCTCGGCCAGCTCGTGGACGGAGCGGACGGTGCGGGAGGCGTTACGCACCGACTCCTCCCACTCCCGGTTGCCGTTGCGGGCGTCGAAACCCTCCGGGAGGATCGTGACCACCCGGGCCGGTTCCTCGTCGATCGAGACGGCCAGGCGCAGGCCCCGCCCCGGGGTGAAATTCAGGGTGGGGGCCACCGTCAGGCACACCTCCGCCTTCCCCGGCTCGAAGACATAGACGCCGTACTCGAGGGCCGGGGAGTCCCCGGGCGGCAGGACGCTCGGGGTGCCGCGGGGAAAAACCGTCATGGCCGAACGGGTCCGACCGTAGCCTTCGATCTCCTCCCAGCGCGCCCCGCCCGCGGGCAGACTGCGGGTGAAGTGCGCGGCCTCGATCGCGATATGGCCGTCGCTTTCGATAAAGCCCCGGACCGCTTTCCGGACCCCGGGCGCGGGGTTGTGGAGCGGCACCCGGATATCCACGCTCTCCCCCCCCGCGCGGCCGATCCGGATGTCGCCCTCTGTCGCCCCCTCGGGGACCCGGTCCCAGTCGACCGACACCCAGAGGCGGCGTTCCTTAAGGATGTCGCCCCGGCGTTCGCTCAGCCGGATCCACGGCTGGCGGGCCTCGGCGCTGAAGACGAAGGGCTCCCGCCCCCGGTTGAAAACATCCAGGTAGCGCCGCTGCCGGTTGAAGGGGTCGATCACCGGGAGCTGCGCCCGGGCCTCCGCGCCGGGCCAGGCTTCGGCGGACCCTTCCGCCGACGCTCGCGGCCAAGCTTCGGCGGACCCTTCCGCCGTCGCTCGGGGCCAGGCTTCGGCGGACCCTTCCACGGCCACGCCGAGGGAGGCCTCTGCGGGCAGATCGAGGCGCGTGACCTTCGGCATGATGTTGCGCGGCGGGTCGTTCCACATCGTGTAGCCGATATGGACCTGGTCGGCGAAATGGTTCCATTTGCCCCCGGCAAAGACCCGGTTGTAGTGGTCCGAAAGACGCGCGTCCGCTTCGAACAGTTCTTCCACCCGGTCGGCCATGTCGCCCGCTGACGCCCGTCCCTGGCTCGCGTACAGGGCGTTGGCCCCCGCCGCCGCGTAGAGGGCGTAGACCTGGCCGAGCGCCTTGACGGGATGGAGCACGAGCGTGTAGAAGGCCTCGCGCGCCGCCGGGCGCAGTTTCCGGTGGAGTTCCTCGGCCCTGGCCGTGAGCGCGCCAAAGTCCTCGACCACCCTTTCGGCCTCCCGGTAGTGGAGCTGGGAATAGGTGGAGGGGGAGAGGAGCTCGGGCTTGCGCCGGGCGACGTATCGGGAGTAGGTCTCCATGATGTCGGCGGCTTCGGCCGCGTGGGCCGCGCCGAACTCGCGCGCCGCCCAGAGCCGCGTGAACTCCCCCAGATTGCGGTGGTTCCAGCGTTCGGTGTTCCAGCCGTACTGGAGGAAGAACTCCATGGGATAGAGCACGTGCCGGAAGTGCCCCACGTTGACGATCCAGATCCGGTCCGCTCCGTGCAGTTTCGCCAGCGACATCTGTTCCCAGACCGAGGGGAGCGAAACGGTGTTGATCCACTTGTAGTTGCGCGGCCCGCCGACGTAGTCGAAATGGTAGTAGATGCCGGCGCCCCCGGCGCGCCCGCGCTCCGCCCCGGTCGGCAGGCGACGGATGTTGCCCCAGTTGTCGTCGGGCCAGAGCAGGGTCACGTCGTCGGGCACCCGCAGCCCGGCGTTGTAGAACTCCACCACCTCCTTGTAGAGGCACCATAGCTGGGGGACCGCCGTGACGTCCGGGTTGATTTCCCGGGCGATGATGCCGCGCTGGACCCCGACGATCTTTTCGAGCAGCTCCATGCTCTGGGCCACCGTTCCGCCGGGGATCATCGGGGTGTCGTTCGCCCCGCGCAGCCCGATGGTGAGGATGCTCTCGAAATCCCTGTTTCTCCGGACCCCCGCGCGCCAGAACTCCTCGAGCACCTCCGGGTGCCGGTAGTAGTTCCAGCTCCCCAGGGTCTTCTGATGCCTGCGGTCCCACTCCTTCTGCGCCCGCAGCATCGGCTCCTGGTGCGAGGTCCCCATGACGATGCCGTACTCGTCCGCCAGGCGCGCGTTTTCCGCGTCGTCCTCGTTGAAGGCGTTGTTCCACATGGCGGGCCAGAGGTAATTCCCCTTCATGCGCAGGATGGTTTCGAAGACCCGCGCGTAGAACGCGCTGTTGTAGTTGGCCACCCCTTCCGGGACCGGGGGATCTTCGCCCGGGGGGACGCTGCCGTAGGTGTGGCGCACCCATTCGCTCAGGTTGGGGGCCTCGTCGTTGATGAAGATGCCGCGGTACCTGACCGAGGGGGGGCCCTGGACCGTGGTTCCCGCCCTGACGAAGAGCCTGTCGCGGTGGGGCACCGGGACGTCGGCCCACCACCAGGAGGGGGAAACCCCCATCTGCTCCGAAAGGTCGTATATGCCGAAGATGGTCCCGCGCTTGTCGCTGCCGGCGATGACCAGGGCGCTTCGGACGCCCGGGAACGGGTCGGCGACCACCTGGGTGAGAAAGGTCTCCCATTGTCCCGCGATCCGGGCCGTGTCGATCTTCCCCGATTGCGCCAGCCTTTCGATCAGCCGGCTTTTGCCCACGGTCCCGACGAGGACGGGCCGCTCCGGAAGCGCGTCCACCTCCAGGGAAAGCGCCGCCCGGCGCCCCGTGACCTTATGGATGTCCGACTGGAGGTCACGCGCCGCGCGCACGACTCCGGGCCAGTCCGATCCGTCGACATGGATCGGGGCCGCCGTCGCGCCCTGGACGAGGGCGAAGCTGCCGGGCGCCGGCCTGGACTCGACGTAGGCGGGCTGCCCGACGGCCCAGGCGCTGCCGGTGAGGAACAGCAATCCCAGCAGCGGCACAAGTGCCTTCGTGATCCGTCCCCGTCTGGACATCTGGATGGCCTTTCTATCTGACACGCAGAACCGTCTTCTGCAGGTCTTCATCGCGGGAGGAGTTGCCGGTCAGGATCTCGAACTCCCCCGGCTCCACCCGGTATTTCATGTCGATATCGTAGAAAGCGAGGCGCTCGGGCGCGATTTCGAACACCACCGTCTCCGTCTGCCCCGGGGCGAGCGGGACCCGCCCGAATCCCTTCAGTTCCTTCACCGGGCGCGTGGCCGAACTCACCCGGTCCCGGATGTACAGCTGCACCACTTCCTCCCCGGCGACCGGCCCGGTGTTGGTGACATCGACCCTCACCACCGTCGACTCCCAGCGCCGGATCGATTTTTTCTCCAGGCGCGGCGGGCCGAAGCCGAAGGTGGTGTAGCTGAGCCCGAAACCGAAGGGGTAGAGCGGGCCGACCTCGTCGAAGAGGTAGCCCCGGCGCGCGGCCGGCTTGTGGTTATAGAAGGCCGGGAGGTGCCCGACCGACCGCGGGATGGTGATGGGGAGTTTCCCCCCGGGGTTGATGTCGCCGAAGAGGGCCTCGGCCGCGGCCTGTCCCGTCTCCTGCCCCAGGTACCAGCACTCGAAAATCGCCTGCGCCTTTTCGGCGAGGTTCCGGATAGACAGCGGCCGGCCGTTGAAGAGGAAGGCGACGACGGGTTTGCCCGTGGCGGCGACGGCGTCGACCAGTTCGTCCTGCAGCCCGACCAGGTCGAGCGAGGAGCGGTCCCCCAGGTGATTGCGCGCCCAGGCCTCGCGCGAGGTCTGTTCGTTCCCCCCGAGGGCCAGTACCACCGCGTCGGCCCTCCGGGCGACCCGGACGGCGGCCGCGATCCTTTTCCGTTCTTCGGCCGGGTCGGGGGTGACGACCTTGTCCTCCTGCCACGACCCGCCGACGGTGATCCGGCACCCTTCGTGGTGGAGCAGCCGGACCTTTCCCGCCCGCGCGCGAATCCCCTCGAGGAGGGTGACGAAGCGTTTGGGCCGGCCGCTGTAGCCGCCGAGGAGCACCCGGTCGGCGTTCGGCCCGATCACGGCCAGGGTCCGCACCCGGCGCGGGTCGAGGGGAACGGTGCGGTTGTCATTCTTGAGCAGCGTGATCGTCTTCCGGGCGGCTTCGAGCGCCAGCGCGCGGTGCGCCTCGCAGCCCGAGATCCGCACGGCCTCCTCCGGGTCCGTGTAAGGGTCGTCGAACAGCCCCAGTTTGAATTTCCAGAGCAGCATCGGCGCCACCAGCTCGTCGAGCAGCGACTCCTTGAGAACCCCCTTCTTCACGAGTTCGACCAGGTGAAGGTAGCAGTCCGGCTCGGGCAGCTCGATATTCACCCCGGCCTTCGCGGCCAGGGCCGCCGCCCGGCGCCCGTCCTCGGCCAGGTGGTTGCCGAACAGCTCCGGGCGCTCGGCAAGCTCGCGGATGGCGTAATAATCGCTGACCACGAATCCCTTGAACCCCCATTCCTTGCGCAGCACGTCCCGGAGCAGCCACCGGTTGGCATGCGACGGGACGCCGTCGATTTCGTTGTAGGACGCCATCACGCTGACGGCCTTCCCTTTCCGGATCGCCTCCCTGAAGGGATGGAGGAAGACTTCGCGCAGGAGCCGTTCGGAGACGTTGACCGGGGCGCAGTTGGTCCCCGATTCGGGCTGACCGTGGGCGGCGAAATGTTTCAGCGTGGCGATGACGCGCTTCTTGTCCCGGAAGCGGCCGTCCCCCTGGAAGCCCCGGACGGCGGCCACCCCCATGGCGGCCACCAGGTACGGGTCCTCCCCGTACGTCTCCTCCACCCGTCCCCAGCGAGGGTCGCGGGCCACGTCCACGACCGGGGTCAGCGCCTGGTGCGTCCCGCGGGCACGAGCCTCGGCCGCCGTCGCCTCGAACACCCTCTCCACCAGTTCCGGGTCGAAGGTGGCCCCCAGCCCGATCGGCTGGGGGAAGCTGGTGGCGCCGGGCGCCGCCTGGCCGTGCAGGCACTCCTCGTGAAAGATCACCGGGATCCCCAGCCGGCCCTTTTCGACGAAGAATTTCTGGATGGCGTTGGTCAGTTCGGCGTTCTCCCGAGGGTCGAGCCCGCCCCCGGCGTCGCTGGGGCGGCCCACCTGCCCGAGCCCCGGGCGGTCCCGGAAATGGCGCGCGGCCCTGGCCGGGTCGAAACGCCCCTTCCCGTCGACGAGGGTTTCCGCCTTGCCTTCCCAGACGCACCGCATCTGCGCCGCCTTCTCCTCGAGCGTCATGCGCCGGAGCAGGTCCCGCACTCGGCGCTCGGCAGGCAGGCGCGCGTTCCGGTAGGCCGGCACTCCCGATTCCTTGCTTTTCGGTTTCGCCATGATCTCCTCTTGGTTCGTCACGGGGGGCCGGTCCCCGGCCCGCGGGGGGCCGAAAGGCAGGGTTCGGCCTCGACCGATTGTGCAATAGAAGACCGGATTTATAAAGAGGTATCGGGGGGGCGTGGGGGCGCGGCACGACCCGGGGGCCGTGCCGCGCCTTTAACGGCGGGTTCGGATTTCTAGAACCCGAGGTCGTGGCCGGTGATGTTGAGCTCCGCGCGCAGCGCGTTCAGGTTCTTCTGCAGCCCCGGGGGGACCTCGATCCCCTCTTCGGTCACGCGCCGGGTGATGGCGTCGGCTTTCTCGCCGGCGGTGTAGATCCGCTTTTCCCCCGGCGCTTTCGGCGACTCGCGCAGTTCACGCACGATATCGCCCGCCGTCTTCTTGAACCGCTCGAGCGGCAGGAAACTTTCCACGTTGATCACCAGGAAGAAGTGGCCGATGCGCAGGGGGTGGATGTTCCCCTCGTGGTCGGTGTCGTGGAGTTCGGAGAGGAAGGCGCCGTCCTGGAACGCCGCCGAGAGGATCTCGACCACGGTGGCCAGGCCGTACCCCTTGTGCCCCCCCATCAGCTCGCCGCTGCCGCCGACGGGAAGGAGCGCCGCCTTGCAGTCGTTCATCTCCTCTATCAGGTTGGTGCTGTCGGTGACGAGCGACCCGTCCTTGCGGATCACCCAGCCGGCGGGGATCGGCTTCCCGGCGCGCGCCGCCACCTCGATCTTGCCGCGCGGGGCGATCGATGTCGCCGCGTCGAAGTGGAAGGGGAACGCCTCGTCGGTCGGCGCGCTGAAGGCGATCGGGTTGGTCCCCAGCATCGGCTCCACGCCGAAGGTGGGCGCGATGGAGGGGTGGGCGTTGGTAAAGCTCATCCCCACCATCCCTTCCTTGGCCGCCATGTCGGCGTAATACCCCGCGATGCCGTAGTGGCTCGAGTTGCGCACCGCGACGGCCCCCAGCCCCATCTTGCGCGCCTTCTCGATGGCGAGCTTCATCGAATGGTAGCCGACGACCATCCCCATCCCGTTGCCGCCGTCGACGACGGCGGTGGTCGGGGTCTCGTGGACGATCTTCCAGTCGGTCACGGGTTGCTGCAGCCCCTGCTTCATCCTCTCGTAGTACATCTTCAGGTGGGCGACGCCGTGCGACCGGACCCCGACCAGGTCGGAAGCCAAAAGCACGTCGGCCACGATTTCGGCGTCCGCCTGAGGCACGCCCATCTTGAGCAGGGCGTCGATCATGAACGCCGTCACTTTTTTTACCGGTACATAGACATTTTCTTCAGCCATTTTCATAACTCCGTGATTGTGAATTTAAGCCTTGTCCTCGAACATCTTGCCTGGATTCAGAATATTCAGCGGGTCGAGCGCCTGCTTGATGCGCCGCTGCACCTCGACCGATACCGGCCCCAGCGCCCTCTCGAAATACGGGCGCTTGAGCACCCCGACCCCGTGCTCCCCGGAAAGGGTCCCCCCCGCGGCCAGGGCGGCGGCGAACACCTCCCCCACCATCCGTTCGACTTTCTCCCACTCCCCGGGCTTCCGTTTGTCGAAGAGGATGTTCGGGTGCAGGTTGCCGTCCCCCGCGTGCCCGAAAATCACGATCGGCAACCCGTGCCGCGCGCTGATCTCGCGCAGCTCCCGGACCACCTCGGGAATCGCGCTGCGGGGGACGGTGATGTCCTCCCCCAGCTTGTTGGGCGCCTTGCGTGCGAGCGAGGGGGAAATGGAGCGCCGGGCGCGCCACAGTCCCGCCCGCTCCTCCTCCGTCCGGGCCACCTTCACCGAGCGGGCACCGGTAGCGATGCAGATCCGGCCCGCGGCTTCCGCTTCGCGCATCACCGTCTGTTCGTCGGCCCCGTCCGTTTCCAGGATCAGGGAGGCCTCCACGCCGGTGTCCAGACCGAGGTGCATCGCCTCCTCGATGCACTCGATGGCCGTCCGGTCCATCAACTCCAGGCTGGCGGGCACGATCCCTTCCGCCAGCACGGCATTCACCGCCCGGGACGCCTCATGCAGGGAATCGAACTCGCAGAGCGCCGTCTTCGCGAAGCGCGGGCGCGCCACCAGCCGCAGCAGCGCACCGGTGATCAGCCCGAGGGTGCCTTCGGAGGAGGTGAACAGCCCGGTCAGATTATAGCCCGTGACGTCCTTGATCGGCTTCCCCCCTGTTTCCAGAAGGCGCCCGTCGGCCAGCACCACGGTCAAACCCAAAACATAGTTGCCCGTCACCCCGTATTTCAGGCACCGGGGGCCGCCGGCGTTGCAGGCGATGTTCCCCCCGATGGTGGAATGGCGGATGCTGGAAGGGTCGGGGGGATAGAACAGGCCCAGTTTTTCGACCTCCGCCTGCAGGTCGGCCGTCACCACCCCCGCCTCGGCCCGGACGGTCGAGTTGGCCGCGTCGATCTCCACGATTCTGTTCATGCGGGTGAAACTGACCACGATCCCCCCGGCGCGGACGGGGATCGAGCCCGCGGCCAGCCCCGATCCCATGCCGCGCGCGATCACCGGGATGCGGTTTTCGGCCGCGATCTTCACCACCCCGGCCGTCTGTTCGGTCGAACGGGGGAGCACGACCGCCGCGGGGGTCCCCTCGGCGAAGGTACCGTCGTAGCTGTAGGCGGCCAGGTCCTCGGGCGTCACGAGGACCCCGTCCCTGCCCGCGATGCGGATGAGCGCGTCTACCACCTTCTTACTCTGCATCTTCCCCCCCGTAGGCCTCGTCGAGCAGCGTCACCGGGTGTACCACGCGCACCGGCATCCCGCGCCGCCGCAGTCCCGTATTCAACTGCATCTGGCAGCCGGGGCAGCCGGAAGCCAGGATCCGCGCACCGGTCCCCGTGACGTTGTCGAGCTTCCGGTCGAGCACCTTCCGGGACAGGGCATGGTGCGTGATCAGCTGGCTTCCGGCCGAACCGCAGCACCACTCCGCTTCCGGCAGCTCCACCAGCTCGAGGCCGTCGATGAGGCCGAGGAGGCTGCGCGGCTGGTGCCACACCCGCTGGCCCCGGCGGAGGTGGCACGGATCGTGGTAGGTCACGACGGCCTCCACGCGCCCCGCGGGCCTGGCCAGCGGGATTTCCATGAGAAACTCGCTGATATCCCGGACCTTCTCCGCGAACGCCCGGGCTCTCGCTTCCCACCGGGAGTCCCCCGCGAAAAACGCACCGTAGTCCTTCAGGGTCGACCCGCAGGTGGCGCAATCGGTGATGATCTTTTCCACGCCGCAGCGCTCGAAGACTTCAATATTACGCCGCGCCTGCTCCCTGACAAGGTCCATTCGGCCGTAACCGCGCGCCGGCATCCCGCAGCAGGCGGCTTCCTTCGGGGTGATGACGGTGCAGCCGTTGCGGGCCAGGACGCGAAGGGTGGCCGCGCTCTGGTCGGCGAAGAGGAGGCTCTGGGCGCACCCGAGGAAGAAGCCGACCCGGCGGGCTTCCCTGCCCCGCGCCGGGGTCACCTCGGGGAGGACGCGGCGCAGGGGGCGTTTCGGGATGCGGGGCAGCATCGCCTCCAGGTCGCGGATCCTCGCCGGCAGCAGGCGGTTGAGCCCAAGCAGGTAGACCAGCCGGCGGATTCCCAGCCCCTCGTAGAGCCGCAGGGGGAGCGTCGCCAGTTCCAGGCGGCCGGCGTGGGTGAGGAGGCCCCCGAAAAGCCACCTTTTCCAACGGGACGGGCGGATCCCCTCCCCGACCCCGCGCATCGAGAGCGCCAGTTCGGCGGGGCGGATGCCCACCGGGCAGAGGTCGTCGCACGCCATGCAGGCGAAGCACCCGTACATCTGCTCGAGCAGGTTGGGGCTGAGTTCGAGCTCCCCCTCGAGCCCCTTGCGCGCGAGCGCCACCCGCCCGCGCGGGGACGCCGTCTCGGTCCGGTATTCCCGGTAGGTGGGGCAGGCGGCCAGGCAGAGTCCGCAGCGGATGCAGTGGAGATACTCCGATTCAGTGGGCTTGGATCCTTCCACAACAAGCTTCCCCGTTCGCGGTTTACGGACCGCGGGGCAGAGGGCTAACACCAGACGGTCATGTCCAGGGCCGCCTTGATCATCCCCGCTTCATGTCTTTCATACATTGAAAACGCCGAGGCCGCGTCGCGGACCGGCATCCGATGGGTCACCAGGCAGGAGAGTTCCCCGCCGCACTCCAGAAAGAGTTCGTGCGCGCGGGCCAGGTATCGGGGCCAGTCGGGAGTGACGGTGGCCACGAGCTGCGCGTTTTTCCGGAAAAAGATCTCGTACTCCAGCGCGTAGACCGGCTGATCGGGTACCCCGAAAGCCACCACGGTCCCCTCCCGGCGTATGATCTCCAGGCAATCGTTGATCGTTTCCCGCTGGTGGCCGACGGCTTCGATGCAGATGTCCGGGGGCGCCCAGTCCAGCACCCCCGCGCGCGCGTCCTGGACCGCCTCGATCCCGCGCCGGCACAGGGTACGGGTGGCGCCGAAGCTCGCGGCGAAACGGCACCGGTCCGGGCAGGGGTCGATCCCGATGACGTCGGCGGCGCCCGCCCGCCGGGCCAGCCAGCAGAACATCAGGCCGATGGCGCCCAGTCCCAGCACGGCGACCGATTTGCCCCCGAGATCTCCGATACGGTCGATGGAACCGAGCACCGTCGAAAGGGGCTGGATGATGCAGGCCGCGGCCCCGTCCTCGATGGCGGGATCCAGAAGGACGGTCTTGGGGGCCAGGGCGAGGAAATATTCGGCCAGGCCCAGGTCCCCGTCCGGGATCGCCAGGACCCGGTCCCCGGGATGGAACCGGTCGCTCGAGCTTTCCACCACCACCCCGACGCATTCGTGAATGGGTGCCCCGGGGGCCAGCGGGTAGGAGCGGTAGCGCTTGTTCCCGGTGTAGAACGGGATGTCGCTGCCGCAGGTCAAGGCCCATTGGTTGCGCACGAGGACCCGGCCGTTTTCGCCGGGCAGCCGGGGCACCGGAACCTCCACCGTCTCGAATGCGCGCGGGCGCACCACCTGAAGCGCTTTCATCGCATATTCCTATTCCGAGTCCATCCCTGGATGAATTGAGGAACAAAGTGAATCCATCGGGGGATGACGAGCATCCTTCCTTATGATAGGATACTCTCAGTCGTTCCAAAAAGCTCTGTCTGGCACAGGAACAGTTTCACATAACGAAATTTTGTTCCACTCCGCAGAATAGTTCCCTTTGCTCCCGTTGTCAATTCGGCAGGGTCGAAATCGAAAAATGAGTTTCAGCCCGTGAAATTGATTGACACTGGATGAAATGCGTTATAGAATGAAACTCGATTCCGTGTAATGGAACAGAATGGAGACATTTTATGAATCCTTTGCCATTTGTAAAAGCAGCGGACGTCAAAGGCGAGTTCAAGACTCCGCCCCGCACGTCCAAACTTCTCCTGGCCCCCAAGTTCGGCCAGGTGAAGAATTGTTCCATGGGCATGAACATCACCGAGGTGGGCAGCCAGATCCCCGACCACACGCATGAGGAATCGGAAGAAGTCCTGTTCCTGATGAGCGGTCGCGCCCGGATCGTGCTGGAAGGGGTCGGTTCCTGGGAGATCGGTCCCGAAACCGCCTTCTATTCGCCGCTCGGGGTGAAGCATCGCGTGGAAAACATCGGCGATGAACCGCTGAAGATCGTTTGGGTTTATTGCCCCCCATTGCCGTCCCACTGCAGCTAATTTCAGCAACTAAAGGAGAACGCAGTCATGATTTTTGAACAGACACGCAAGGCCATGAAAAGACTTGGGCTGCCCGAGGGCGACGCCTTCGATCTGCCCTCTTCAACCAAGAGATTCCCCGACGGGGCGCACTTCCGCATCGAATGCCCGACGGTCAACTCCTCGGCAACCGTTGCCGCGCTGCTCGACAGATCCACCGAGATGGGGATCACGATCAACCGGATCACCGAAACCTTCGGCATGTTCCGTCACACCGCCCAGGAGATCAAGGAATACTGCAAACTTTGCAATGAATACGGTTGCGAGCTCCTGCTCTCCACCGGCCCCCGCGCCACCTACGACACCGGCGCCACCGTTCTGTCCCCCCAGGGCGTTCGCGTCAGCTATCGCCTGCGCGGCATGGAACAGGTTCTGCGCGCCATCGAAGACATCAAGCGCGGCTACGAGCTGGGCTGCCGCGGCTTCCTGGCTTACGACGAGGGGATGCTCTGGGTGGTCAACGAGATGCGCAAGAACGGCGATCTCCCCAAGGACATCGTCTTCAAGACCTCGGCCCACCTCGGGCACTGCAACCCGGCGTCCGTGAAGCTGCTGTCCGACCTCGGCGCCGACAGCATCAACCCGATCCGCGACCTGCAGATCCCGATGCATGCGGCCCTGCGCCAGGCTGTGGACACCCCGCTGGACGTGCACACCGACAACCCTCCGGGATCGGGCGGATTCATCCGCGTGTACGAAGCCCCCGAGATCGTCCGCGTGGCGGCCCCGGTACATCTCAAGACCGGCAACTCCGTCATCGGCGGTCACGGCGAAATGACGGGCGCTGCGGAAGGGAAGAGAATGGCGGAACAGGCGGCCATCGTCGTCGAGATGGTCAAGCGCTTCTATCCGGAATTCAAGCAGTCCGCGAAGCGAACGCCCGACATGTGCATCCCGGTTGTTTAAGTTCCACCCTTTAAGCGGAATCTGATTCCGAAGAACAGGAGGAATCATGGGTAGCAAATGGGGTGACTGGGGTCCGTGGGAACTGCCCCCCAAGGGCGGTCAGATGGAAACCCCGGGAGTCTATCTCCAAACCATGAACATGACGCAGATCAACGAGCGTCTCAAGACGAACGACCTGATCATCGTTCCGGTCGGAAGCACCGAGTGTCACGGGGCCTCCCAGCCCGTCGGCGAGGACACCTTCCTCGTCACCCGCATGGCCGAACAGGTCGCGGCGAAGATGGGGTGCACGATCGCCATGCCGGTCTGGTACGGGTCCCACCCGTACAACCATCTCGGCATGCCGGGCACGGTGGTCGTCCCCGAGGACACTTTCCTGGCGAACCTGCGGGCCATCATAGCCGGCCTCTGGAACATGGGCTTCAGGAAGCAGATCTTCCTGAACGGCCATGGCCAGGAGGAGGTCATTCCCCTGGCGCTCCACCAGTGGGCGAAGATGTACCAGGTGCCTTCGGTCCTGGTTTCGCTCCACTGGGAGACCGTCATTCACGACCACCTGAGGACCAAGGAGTTCGGCGGTCCTTTCGAAACCCAGTTCTCTCACGCGGATGAAGCGGAAGCGTCGTATTCCCTGGCGCTCTTCCCCGAATTCTGCGACATGAGCCTGGCCGTGGACAACAAGCCCTCCGGGTTCATCCCGAAGGGGCACGTGGACGGCGGCGGTGAAGTGTACCACCGGCCGATCAGGGGGCATGAACATGTCGGTCTGAGCGGGTCGGAAGTCAATGTCTATCCGGAAGGCGTCATCGGCAGCCCGACGCTGGCCCGTGCGGAAAAGGCCTACGACGGCCTCAACGAGCTGCTGGATTACATGTGCAAGCTGATCACCGACATCATGACCGCGTTCCCGGCGGGCAAGCTGCCCCCGGCCGACAAGGTCACGCAGCGCGACCCCAAGGAGATCGAAGCTCTCCTGAAGGGACCGCTCAACGGCGGGAAGCACATCTACACCGTTGCTTATCCCCCATAGTCGGAAACATCTGTAAACCATGCGGGGGATGCGGCGTCAAAACAGGGCGGCGCATCCCCCCGCATACGCCCAGGGCGCATCCGCCCTGGGGCGCATACGCCCCGGCGCGCAAGGGGCCCATGCATTGCGCCAGGTCCCTCAAGGAGGTTGGCTTTGTCCCAGTCCGTAAGGGCCGTCGAAAGGGCCCTGGATATCCTGCTCTGCTTTTCCCGCGAGGAACCGACTCGGTCGCTGACCCAGATAGCCGAGTCGGTCCAGATGTCCAAGACCACGGTTCACCGCCTCCTGACCACCCTCGAACTCAAGCGCTTCATCAGCCGTGACAAGGCCACCGGGCTCTACCGGCTCGGGTTCCGGCTCATTGAAATGGCCTCCCTGGTCCTGCAGGACATCGAGCTGCAGCGCTGGGCCATCCCCTATCTCCAGCGTCTCTCCTCCCGGTACGGTGAAACCGTGGACATGTCGATCCTGGAAGGGTCCCACGTCATGTACCTGGAAGTGATCGAAAGCCCCCAGCGGGTCAAGATCGCCGCCGCGGTCGGCCAGCGCCTCCCGGCCTACTACACCGCGAGCGGGAAGGCGATCCTGGCCTTTCTCCCCGAAGAACGGGTCCGGCCGATCCTGGAAAAAAACCTGGCCGAGGGCAACTCCCTCATCAAGCGGACCGTTCCCGAAATGCTCGCCCACCTGAAGGAAATCTCGGAACGCGGCTACGCCATCGCTGAAGAGGAGTACGAGCAGGACATCAACGCCGTCGCCGCCCCTCTTTTCGACGCCGATCATCACCCGGTCGCCTCGATCGCCATCGTCGGCCCCTCCTTCCGGCTCTCGAGGGACCGTCTCCCGGAGTTGGGCGAATCACTCCTGGAGATGACGCGCACCATTTCGCGCGAAGTGGGCGCGGTCGCCCTGGCGACCATCGTCTCCAAATCCCGCCCCGTCAGGTAGGCCCCGGGGCCACCCACTCCATGCACTCACATCCATCCGGCAGCGGCACCGACACACCAAAAACACAATTCCGTAGGATGGAAGCTATTGGCATGCAGCGGAACCTGAGATATAATGGAAAGTTTGAGCGGTCTGAGGTCGCGGTGGGCGCAAGACCATGACGCAGAACAACGAACGCTACGCCCGGCAGCTCGCGCTGCTGGGCGCGGAGGGTCAGGAGAAGCTCGAGCGCGCCCGGGTCCTGGTGGTGGGCGCCGGGGGCCTTGGCTCCCCCCTGCTCTCCTACCTGGCGGCGGCCGGAGTCGGGACCCTGACCTTCGTGGACGAGGACCGGGTGGCGGAAAGCAACCTGAACCGCCAGGTTCTCTACACCGAGACCGACCTGGGCCATTCGAAAGCCGGGAGGGCGGCAGAGCGGCTCGCGGCTCTGAACGCCACGGTGCGGGTGACGCCCATCGCGGCGCGTTTCACCGGGGAGAACGGTCCGGCGCTGGTGGTGCAGAGCGACCTCGTGGCGTTGGCGCTCGACAACCGGGAAACCCGTCTGCTGGCCAACCGCCTCTGCGTCGCGGCCGGAAGGCCGCTGGTGGACGGCGGCATCGACGGCTGGAGCGGGTATGTCACCGCCGTCGTGCCGGGAAAGACCTCCTGCCTTTCCTGCTGGTTCGAACAGCGGAAGCCCGGAGGGAGGGCCCCGGTGTCCCTGGGCCCCATGGCCGGCGTCATAGGTTCGATGGAGGCCCTGGCGGTGCTCCAGATGCTGCTGGGACACCCGGGCCCGGCGGGAAGGCTGATGCTGTTTGACGGCTCCCGATGGACGTTGTCCTCCCTGGGCGCAGGACGGCGCCCCGATTGCCCCGCGTGCGGAAACCGCGGGGAGGCCGCGCCATCCTAGGGGTGACGGGGACCGTGAAGTGAGTGTGTCTATTACCGGAATCATTCTTTGTTGGAGAGATCATCGATGGCTAAAATAATCAGAGTCAACATGGAAACCAAGGGGATCACCGAGGAGGACGCCGGCAAATACAACAGCTACGGCGCCCGCGGCTTTATCGCCCGCTTCCTTACCGATGAGGTCGACCCGACCTGCGAACCCCTCGGCATCCACAACAAGCTCGTCTTCTGCACGGGCCTGCTCGGCGGTACCATGGTCTCCAGTTCCGGCCGGCTTTCGGTGGGAGGCAAGAGCCCGCTCACCCAGGGCATCAAAGAGGCCAGTTCGGGAGGGACCGCGGGAAACGATCTGGCGCGCCACAACATCCGGGCCGTCATCATCGAACGGCTGCCCGCCCCCGGCGACACCAACAGCTACGTCCTGGTGATCTCCGACGAGGGGATCCGGCTCGAGGCCATGAACGAGCTCGAGTACCTGGGAGTGCGCGATACCTTCAGGACCCTGAGGGAGCGCTTCGGCGACAAGGCCGGCGTCATCTGCAACGGCCCCACCGGCGAGCGCCTGATGCGCGGCGCCGGCATCGCGGTCGCCGCCCCCCGCGGCGAAATGCGATTCGCGGCGCGCGGGGGCATGGGGGCCGTGATGGGGAGCAAGCGGCTGAAGGCCGTCGTCATCGTCCCGGCCAGGATCTCCAAGGTGGAATACTTCGACAAGGCGGCCTTCACGGAAGCCGCGAAGGAATTCCACCAGATGCTGATCGACGCCATGCCCACCATCAAGAAAAGCAACCAGACGTTCGGCACCTCCGGCATGTTCAAGATCGTCAACGAGCTGGGGCTGTGCCCCACGCGCAATTTCACCCTCGGCGCCTTCGAGTTCCACACCGAGATCGGCGGTGAGAAGATGGTCGAGCTCATCCGGGCCCGCGGCGGCGACGGAAAGACCGGGCAGTCGTGCATGAACGGCTGCATGATCAAGTGCCTCTCCGTCTTCCCCGACGAGAACGGCAAGGCCAGCTGCTCCACCCTCCAGTATGAAAACCTGTCGCTCCTGGGTTCCAACCTCTGCCTCGCCACCCTGGACAGCATCGCCCACCTGAACGACAAGGTAAACGACCTGGGACAGGACGCCATCGAGATCGGCGCCGCCCTGGGAGTGGCCGCGGAAGCCGGGCTGGCCGAGTTCGGGAACGAGGAGAGCTTCATGAAGCTGCTGGCCGAGGTCGAGGCCGCCACGCCGCTGGGCCGCGTGATCGGCAACGGCGTCAAGATCACGGGGGAGGTGCTCGGGATCAACGACCTCCCCATGACCAAGGGGCAGGCGATGCCGGCCTACGACCCCCGCGCGCTGAAGGGGAACGGCGTCACCTTCGCCATGAACCCCATGGGGGCCGACCACACCATGGGCAACCTCTACGGGGCGCGCGCCACCATGCCGCCCCTGGCCACGGAAGGACAGGGGGACCTGTCCCGCAAGACCCAGCTGCAGATGGCGGGGCTGGAAAACACGGGCTTCTGCATTTTCGTCCGGAGCTACCTCTTCAAGAAACCGGAACTCTTCACCCGGTTCGCCTACGGCATCTGCGGCGACAAGATGACGGTGGAAGAGTTCTGGGAACAGGGGCACGAGACGGCACGCCTGGAATACGAGTACAACGTCAAGGCCGGCATCGCCCCTTCCCAGGACAAGCTGCCGGAATACATGTACCGAATCCCCCTGCCTCCCACCAATTCGGTGTTCGACCTCTCCGACGAGGAGATGCAGAAGGGGGTCCTGCGCTAGGAGCCAGAGACACCCATGATCGAGTTGGAATACAACCTGATGCTGGCTGAGCTGGCGGGCAAGAGCGGGGAAACGCTCGATATCGGCGCTTCCCTGCCCTTGCCGGAGCTCGAGGCACGGCTCGGCTTCCCCCCCGACAGCGTGGGGATGCTGCTCATCAACGGCGCATGGGCGCCCCTCGACAGCGTCATCAAGGACGGCGACTTCGTCCAGCTCTATCCCCACATGGAGGGCGGATGACCCGGCCGCACGCCCGGGCTCCGCGCGGTCCGCTCGAGGAACCCCAAGAGTAATGAATCACACCCAATCCGACGCGCCCGGGGCTCCCGCCCCGGCCGAGAGTTCCGCCGATCCCCTGCTCAAGGCCTACGTGGAACCCACCAACCGCTGCAACCTCGACTGCGTGACCTGCATCCGGCATAGCTGGGACGAATCGCCCGAGGACCTGGACTGGACCGTTTACGGGAGACTGATCGAGGGTCTGGCCGCTTTCCCCGAAGCCCGGACCGTCGCCTTCGCCGGTTTCGGGGAGCCGCTGCTGCATCCGCGCTTCCCCGAAATGATCCGGCTGGCCCACGAGAGCGGCCTGCGCACGGAGATCACGACCAACGCCATGCTCCTGACCCCGGCGATGGCGGAGCGGCTGGTCTACGCCGGGCTGGACCAGATCACCGTGTCCGTCGACGGCACGTCGAACAAATCCCACGGCGCCGTCCGCCCCGGGGCGTCGCTCGACCGGATCGTGCGAAACGTCCGCACCCTCTACCTCTGGAGCCTGGTGAAGCAAACGACGCCGCCCGACGCCGGCGCGGACCTGAAGCGGAAGACCCTGGCCCGCCTCGAGGAGCTCGCCGGGGCCCCCTCTCCCCCGCTCGAGGCCACCGACTTCCTCTACCCCATGGAGGACATGCTCGACACCCTGCCCCAGGCGCCCGTGCGGATCGGGATCGAGTTCGTGGCCATGAAGAGCAACATCCACGAGCTGCCGGACCTGCAGGAGATCGCGCGCAGGGTCCGGGCGTCGTTCATCCTGGTTTCGAACGTGCTCCCCTACGCGCCCGAGCTCCAGGACGAAATCCTCTACGAGAGGACGCCCACCAGCCACGAGTCGCCGGGGGACCCGCGCAACCCGCTCTGGATCCTTCCCAGGATGGACTGGAGCCGGGAAGCCCTCGAAGCCGTATCGGCCGTGGCCCTCCGTCAGGCCAATCTGAGTTATCTCGACCTCAACCTGGGGCAGCGGAACAATTACTGCCCCTTCATCCGGCCGGGAAGCGTGGCCCTCTCCTGCCACGGCGGGATCAGCCCCTGCCCCCCGCTCCTGCACTCCTACACCTGCTATATCCGGGACTGGAAAAAGGCATTCCGGCGCTGTGAATATGGGAGCCTGAAAGAACGGTCCCTGGAGTCGATCTGGCGGCAGCCCGATTACGCCTCCTTCAGGGAGCGGGTGAGGAAATTCGAATTTTCCCCCTGCATCGACTGCTGCGGGTGCGAATTCGCCGAGGGGAACGAAACGGACTGCCACGGCAATCCCTTCCCCGTCTGCGGCCACTGCCTCTGGGCCCGCGGCGTCCTGCGCTGCGCCTGACTCCCTCCAGCGCCCCCGCCTACAGCGTGTCGAACACCGAATCCAGGTCGGAATCGGGGACGTCGAACACCGTGTCGTGGGGCGGCAGCGGCTCCTCGCGCATGAACTCCGGGATCCGGTAATCGTTCCGGGTCAATCCCGCCCGGCGGTTGAACTCCAGTTCGGTACGCAGGACCTCCCGGTTCGAGCGGTCGTAGTCCTCGAGCGTCCAGCCCCAGCCGTAGATGCCGTTGATCATGTCGATCATCAACTGCGGCTTCGAAATGATGGGCGGCCGGGCGAAGAGGCACAACCCCGTGCTGTCGAGCATGGCGGCGATGATCTGCAGCTTCAGCGAGAGCTCCTTCTGCCCCTCGGCTCCGAGGGGGTTGACCTCGAGCCGGGCGCCGAAGGCGTTGCCCGCGGTGTGGTCCGCCCCCTGCGGGGAGGTCGCGTAGGTCACGCCGTTCCCCTTCAGCGCGCGGGGGTCGTAGGCCGGCATCGCCTGCCCGACCGCGGCCGGCACCCGGCGCACTCCCAGGATCCTCCCCGTGGTGACGCACCCGCACCCGATCATGCGCCCGAGGACCGTCCCCTCGCCCACCTGCCGGAGCAGCCCGACGAGGCTGTCGATATCCCCGAATTTCGCCAGGCCCGCCTCGACGGCTACGCCGAGCGCGGCGCCCGTTTCGATGGTGTCCAGCCCGAAATCGTTGCACATGTAGTTCAGGGTCGCCACGTCGTCCAGGGTGTCGAGCCCCAGGTTGGAGCCGACGAGCCCGATGGTTTCGTACTGCACGGTGCCGACCACCGGCTTGCCCGTCCTGTCCGTGAAAAGGTTGCGGCAGGCGATGACGCACCCGGGCATGCAGCGGGTGCCCACCTTCCCCTCGCGGGCGAGGATGATTTCCCGGAGCTTTTCGCCCCGCAGCTCCGCCGCGCCCTCGAAGCGCCCCGAGGAGAAATTGCGCGTCGGCAGCGCCCCCATCTCGTTGACGGCGCCTACGATCGAAGCCGTGCCGTACAGGTGCTGCGATCCCTTGACCCCCAGCTTGGGGCTCGTGATCAGGGCCTGGGCGAACTCCTTGCAGGCGGTGCGGAAGAGCTTGTCGTCGTGCATCCGGACCGCCCTGCCCAGCGCCTTCTTGATGACGACGGCCTTCAGCCCCTTGCTCCCCATGACGGCGCCCAGGCCGCCGCGCGCGGCGTGGTTGCTGCGCTGGTCCCGCTCCCCGGTCGCCGCGATCCCCGCGCCCGACATCAGGTACTCGCCCGCCTGCCCGATCGAGATGACGGTCGCGTCTTCCCCATAGCGCTCCTGCAACCGGTCGGCGGTCGCGTAGGTGCCGATGTTGCGGACATCGGCCGCGGGGACCAGTTCGGCCGAATCCCCGTCCACGACCAGGATGGAGAAGTCCCCGGCGGCAGGCTGCTCCTCGACCACGATCGCCTTGATGCCCCACTTGCCCAGGGTGTCCCCCGCGGTCCCGCCGGCGTTGGCCTCCTTGACCCCCCCCGTCAGCGGGCTCTTGGCCCCGACCGAAAGCCTTCCGGCCGTGGGAACGATGGCCCCGCCCAGCAATCCGGGGGTGAACACGAGCTTGTTATGCGGCCCGAGGGCGTCGCAGGCTGGAGGGATTTCGCTCAAAAGCAATTTCGCGATTAGGGCTCTGCCGCCAAGCTGTTCATATTCCTTGGGAACGGGTTCCCAACGAACACCCTTTTCCTTCATGCGGACACGCAGTATCTTCATGGCGGACCTCCCGAGAAATAAAGATTGATCTTCCATAAGATTAGGCCGCATTCCACTATGCGTCAACGCATTCCACCTAATGGAACAAATTGTCCGAAAATATCCCAAGATATCTGAAATTTTGCCTGGTTTTTGGGAGCCTTCTCAACCCTCTCCCCATGATATATCATCACCAAAGAGAAAGGGGACGCACGATCATGATGGAGAAACCCTCGGAATCGACCATTTTCTGGACCTGGACGGACGAAGCGCCCGCGCTGGCCACCCTCTCCCTCTTCCCCATCATCCGGGCCTTCACCCGGCAAACAGGCATCCGCGTCGAGCTCGCCGACATTTCCCTGGCGGGGCGGATCCTGGCCAATTTCCCCGAATGGCTGACCGAAGCCCAGCGGGTGCCCGACTGGCTGACCCGGCTGGGGGATCTCACCCTGAAGCCCGAGGCCAACATCATCAAGCTTCCCAACATCTCCGCATCGGTCCCGCAGCTCGTCGACGCCGTCCGGGAGCTGCAGGCGCAGGGGTACGCCATCCCCGACTACCCGGAGGCCCCCGAAGACGACGGGGAAAGGGACATACGCGCGCGCTACGACATCGTTCTCGGGAGCGCGGTGAACCCGGTGATCCGGGAGGGAAACTCGGACCGCCGCCTCCCCCCCGCCGTCAAGGCCTACGCCCGGAAACACCCCCGGAAGCTGGGCGCCTGGAGCCCGGACTCCCCGACCCATGTCTCCCATATGTCCCGGGGAGACTTCTACGAAAGCGAGAGAGCCGTCACGGTGGAGCGCGTGGGAGCGGCGCTGTACGAATTCGTGGCCGATGACGGGGCCGTCACGGTGCTGAAAAAGGGGCCGGAGCTCGGCGAAGGGGACATCCTGGACGCCGCCGTGCTCAACGTGCGCCGGCTGCGCGCCTTCTACCGGGAGGAGATCGCGGACGCCCGGGAGCGCGGGATCCTCTTCTCGCTCCACGTGAAGGCCACCATGATGAAGGTGTCCGACCCGGTGATCTTCGGACACGCCGTCAGCACCTTCCTGGAGCCCGTATTCGCGAAGCACGCCGACCTCTTCGCCCGGCTGGGAATAAACCCCGACAACGGCCTGGGAGAACTATACGCAAGGATCGAATCCCTCGGCCCGGAGGCACGCGCGGGATTGGAGTCGGACATCCGGAAGACCCTGGAGGAGCGGCCGGAGCTGGCCATGGTCGACTCCGAACGCGGGATCACCAACCTCCACGTCCCCAACAACGTCATCATCGACGCCTCCATCCCCGCCATGATCCGCGACTCCGGAAAGATGTGGGGGCCGGACGGCCGGCTGCACGACACCAAGGCCGTCATCCCCGACCGCTGCTACGCCACGATCTACAAGGCCATCGTCGAGGACTGCGTGAAAAACGGCGCTTTCGACCCGGCGACGATGGGGAGCGTGCCGAACATCGGGCTCATGGCTCAGCAGGCGGAAGAGTACGGTTCCCACGACAAGACCTTCATCGCCCCCGGGCCGGGCGTCATCCGCGTCCGGTGCGCCGATACCGGGGAAACCCTGATCAGCAGGACGGTGGAGCCCGGGGACATCTTCCGCTCCTGCCGGACGACCGACGCCTCCGTCCGCGACTGGGTGCTGCTGGCCGTCCGGCGGGCGCGCCGGAGCGACACCCCCGCCGTCTTCTGGCTCGACCCCGCGCGGGGGCATGACGCGGAGGTCCTCCGCAAGGTCGAACGGGACCTGGCCGGATGCGACCTCCGGGGCCTCGACATCCGCGTGATGACGCCGGTCGCGGCGATGGAGTTTTCGCTCGGGCGCGTCCGCCGCGGCCTCGACACCATATCGGTGACGGGCAACGTCCTGCGCGACTACCTGACCGATCTCTTCCCCATTCTCGAGGTCGGGACCTCCGGGAAGATGCTGTCGATCGTCCCGCTCCTGGCCGGGGGGGGGATGTTCGAAACGGGAGCCGGGGGGAGCGCGCCCAAGCACGTGCGGCAGTTCATCAAGGAAAACTATCTCCGCTGGGACTCCCTCGGTGAATTCTCGAACCTGGCCGCTTCCCTGCAGCACATGGGAACCGCCTTCCGGAACGCCACGGCCTCCCTCCTCTCCGAAACACTCGAGGACGCCATCGGCGCCTTCCTCGAAAACGACCGCTCCCCCGCCCGCAAACTGGGGGGCATCGACTGCCGCGGCAGTCACTTCTACCTGGCCCTCTACTGGGCCCGGGCGCTGGCCGACCGGGCCGGGGACACCCCCCTCGGCGCCCGGTTCACCCTGCTCGCGCGGCGCCTGGCGGAAAACGAGGAGAAGATCCACGCCGAGCTGATCGCCGTGCAGGGGCGCCCGGTGGACATGGGAGGGTACTACCATCCCGACCTCGCCCGGACCTCCGCCGCGATGCGCCCCAGCCCCGTCCTGAACGCCGTCATCGACGACCCCGGGATATAAAGCCCGTGCCGCGGTCAGGCCAGCAGTTCCTGCGCCCGGATCAGGCGGTTGCGGACCTCCACCCCGTTCGGGCACCGGATGACGCAGGAGGCGCAATCGCGGCAGCTCACCGCGCGGGCGGCGGCCGGGAGCGCCCTGAAGCTCTGCCGCGCCTGTTCCGGGCTGCGGCCGAAATCGTGATAGGCAAGGAAGCGCAGTTCCTCCGCGACCGGCACCCCGTGGGGACACTTCCCCCTGCATTCGTAGCACATCCGGCAGTAATACGGCGCGATCTCCCGGCTGCGGACATACAGCAGCCTTTCGTCTCCGGGGGAGTACGGTTCCGTCATCGCCCGCACGTTCATCTCGAGTTCCGCGATGTTTTTGGCATAGGGGACGGTGGTGGAGATCGCCGGGTTCGAAAGCACCCACTTGATGGCGGCCAGCGGCCCCTCGCCCTTTAGCGGGATCTCCCTGGGAACGAAGCCGGCCACGGCGATCACCACCTTCATGGCCACCACGCCTATGCCGGCGTCGTGCAGCCGATCGATGGCGCGGTTCCGGAAAGGGGCGCTGATGGCGTAGCTGTAGGTCGTCTGCACGACATCGAAGGCTCCGAGTTCCAGGATACGGTCGGCGACAGCGTGGATATCGTGGGTGCTGACGCCGAGAAAGCGGGCCTTCCCCTGCCGCTTCAACGACACGCAGGCCTCGAGCGCCTCGTCCGTGATCGTATCGGGGGTGTCGCGGGAATGGAGGTGGAAGACATCGACGTACTCCGTCCCCAGCGCCCGCAGACTCGCGTCCATGTCCCCGAGCACGTCCTGACGGCTCCGCCCATCGGTCTTGGTCGCCAGCACCACCCCGGACCTTTTCCCCCTGAGGGCGGCGCCGGTGATACGCTCGCTGGCTCCTTCCCCGTACCCCCGGGCGGTGTCGAAGTAGTTGACTCCCAGGTCGATGGCCCGCGCGATCACCCGGGGATCGGGCGTGATCCCGACGCCGCAGCCGACACCCGACACCTTCATCCCCGTCCGCCCCAGAATACGGTATTCCGATCCCGGGGCCGGGCCGGGCGCCACCAACCGGGCGGGACCCGCCAAACCGGCCGCCGGGAGAAGAACCCCGGCCTGCAGGAATCTCCTGCGCGACGCGTCGAACTCCATAGATCCTCCCGTGAAGACCGAAGAATGTTCAGAGACAGGGTCCCCGCCGGAACGGGGCCTTTGACATCATCATAATTCCACCGGACCCGGATTCCCACCCCTATTTCCGCCCCCGGAACCGGGCCGCGCGAGGCCCCAACGCGATTGACTCCGCGGGGCGCGTTCGCATAGGATGGACGGGTTTTCAATGGAGGGTGTGCGCATGAGCAAGGTCGATCTGATCGCGTCCTACTGGACGATCGCGGGGGACGTCCATCCCCACTCGGAGCAGGAATTCAGCCCCTTCGACTTCCGGGACCGCGTGGAGGCGGCGGCGCGGGCCGGATTCACCGGAATCGGGCTGAAGGAGGCCGACGTCGCGCACACGCTCGAGCGGAGGACCCTCCGGGAGATGAAGCGCATCCTCGACGACAACGGCATCCGGCACGTCGAGCTGGAGTTCATCTCCGACTGGTTCCTGGACGGGGAGAAAAAACGGGAGTCGGACAAGGTCAAGCATATGCTGCTCGAGGCGGCCGAAGCGCTGGGCGCCCGGCACATCAAGGCGGGCGACTTCGATTCGCAGGTGACGCCCATGCCGCGGCTGATCGAGTCCTTCGCCGCCCTCTGTGACGACGCGCGCAACTACGGGACCCGCATCCTTTTCGAATTGATCGTCGACGCGATGATCAAGACGCTCCCCGAGACCCTGGAAATGGTCACGGGGGCGGACCGGGAAAACGGCGGCATCATGATCGACCTCTGGCACGTCGTCAAGCTGGGGATCCCCTACGAGGAGGTCGCCCGCATCCCCCCCCGCTTTCTCCTGGGGGTCGAGATCAACGACGGGACGCTCCAGTGCCCCTGGAGCCTTCACGAGGACACCATCAACCACCGCAGGCTGTGCGGGGAGGGGGAATTCGACATCAGGGGGTTCGTCCGCCGGATTCTCGCGGCGGGATACGACGGCCCGTGGGGGATCGAGGTCCTGAGCCGGGAGCTGCGGACCCTGCCCCTCGGGGAGGCGGCCACGCGCGCCTACGACACCACGATCGCGCAGTTCTGAGAAAGGGGGATTCCGTGCAGTCCGACGACAAGATCCTGATCGAACTCTACACCACCATGCTGACGATCCGCCGCTTCGAGGAGCGGCTCGTCCGCGAGGTCTTCGCCGGGAACATCCCCGGGTTCGTCCATTCCTACATCGGGCAGGAGGCCATCGCCGCCGGCGTCTGCCGGCACCTGACGCGGCGCGACCGCATCGTCAGCCACCACCGCGGACACGGACACTGCATCGCCAAGGGCGCCGACCTGAAAAGGATGATGGCCGAGATCTACGGCAAGAAGACCGGGTACTGCAAGGGGAAGGGGGGATCGATGCATATCGCCGACTTCAGCGTGGGGATGCTGGGGGCGGACGGCATCGTGGGCGCCGGGTTGCCGATCTCCACCGGGGCCGCCTTCGCCGCGCAACTGGAGCGGAAAGGGGACATCGCCGCGGTGTTTTTCGGCGACGGGGCCTGCAACGAAGGGGAATTTCACGAGGCCCTGAACCTGGCGGGGATCTGGAAGCTGCCGCTGCTGTTCGTCTGCGAAAACAACCAGTACGGGGTCAACACCCCGGCCGCCTACGCGATGGCGGCCGGCGAGATCGCCCGGATCCCCAGGGCCCACAAGATCCCCTGCAAGGTGGTATTCGGCAACGACGTGGAGGAGGTCCACCGCGCCGCGGGTTCCGCGGTCGCCGGGATCCGCAAGGGGGGAGGCCCCTTTTTCCTGGAATGCCGGACCTACCGCTGGCACAAGCATTTCCTCTCCCAGGGGCTGGAGGACCTGCGCCCCGCGGCCGAACTGGAGGAGTGGAAGAGGAAGTGCCCGGTGGCGTCCTTCGAAAAGAAGCTGCGCGACCGGGGCGTGCTCTCGGCGGCCAAGGTCCGGTCGATCAACGACAAGATCCTGCGGGCGGTCGAAGAGGCGCACGACTTCGCCCTCCGGAGCCCCTACCCGCAACCTCAGGACGCGTTGCAGGATGTCTATTCCACCTAAACCGAGCGAGGGAACGATGCGAAAGATCACGTACGACCAGGCGGCGAACGAGGCCATCCAGGAAGAATTCCGCAAGAATCCCCGCTGCGTCCACATGTCCACCGACCTGGCGGCCGACCTCGCGGAGGAATTCGGGACCGACCGGGTGAGGGTCACGCCGATAGCGGAAAACAGCTTCGTGGGGGCCGCCATCGGCCTGGCGGGATCGGGGTTCCGGGCGGTGGTCAACCTGCGCATGGCCACCTTCGGCTTCGTCGCCCTGGACCAGATGATGAACCACGCCGCCAAGATCACCTACATGTTCGGCGGCCAGGCGAAGTTTTCTGTCCTGATCCGGATGACGGTGGGCGCGGGCTTTTCCGGTGCCGCCGAGCACTCCATCAGCCCCTACTCCATGTTCATGAACGTACCGGGGCTGAAGATCCTCCTGCCGACCACGCCCTACGACGTGAAGGGGCTCCTCAAGACGGCCTTGAATGACCCGAACCCCGTCATCTCCTTCGAGCCCTTCATGCTGGGCCGGACCGAGGCCGAGGTGCCGGAAAAGGAGTATTTCATCCCTTTCGGCAAGGCGGCGGTCCGGAGGCGGGGAACCGACGTGACGGTCGTGGCCCTGGGCCGGATGGCGCACGTGGCCCTGGAGGCGGCGGCGGAGGTGGAGGGGAAGATCTCGGTGGAGGTGATCGATCCCCGGACGCTGGTCCCCCTCGACCGGGACACCATCCTCCGCTCGGTCCGCAAGACGGGGCGCCTCGTGGTGGTCGATGAAGCCTGCCGGACCTGCAGCGCGGCGTCGGAGATCGTCGCCCTGGCGGCCTCCGACCGCACGACCTTCGCGCGGCTGCGGTCGGCGCCGGCCCAGGTCTGCGGGCTCGACGTCCCGATCCCCTTCAGCCCGCCGATGGAAAAGTTCGTCATCCCCGACCGGGCGAAAATCGCCAGGGCGATCCGGGGCGCCATGCGCCGGCCGTCCGCGTAGACCGGGCGCACCAAAAAAAAGGGAGCCTTCCGCCGCCGCACCCTCCCCGGGCGCGACGCTGAAGGCTCCCTGAACTTCAAGCGGGCGGGATCTCCGCCTACTTCTTTTTCCGGTCCTCGGCGGCCAGAATCTGCGAAGGCTGCGCCTTCAGCCACTCGGCGTCCTCGTCGTCCTTGAGCCAGTCGGTCACGCAACCGATCTTGTCGGCGGTCTCGTACAGGGCCAGGTACAGGAGGCACAGGTTCCGGTCCGGGTCGATGGCGATCTTGGTCAGGTAGCTGGTTTCATACTTCAGCTTCTGGTGGATCTGGTCCAGGACCATGTTGGCGATCGGGCAGATGTAGGGGGCCACCCCTTCGGCCTTGACCAGGGCTTCCTTCTCATGGTGGATGCATCCCTTGACCTTCAGCTTGAGCATGAGCCCTTCCCCGCCGGTCTTGTAGGAGATGTCGGCCACGATCCCCGCTTCCTTCATCGCCTTGGTGCAGGCCTCGACGATTTCGGGCACCGTTTTCCCCTGGATGTTCTGGGCGCGGATGAAGTCGGGGCCCACGAACTCGCACTTCCAGTAGGCCATGCCGGAGAGTTCCTGAAACATGAGAGTTTCAAGCCTAGAGACAAGCTGATTGCAATACTTTATGGTATCCATTTAGATCCTCTCCTTGTTTCCGAATTTTTCCCAGTACACCATCTCCTCGAGCTCCATTTTGGGCCTCGGATGCTTGCGCTGTTCGAGGGGGTAGCCGACCGCGAGGTAGGAGAGCACCTTGTACTTGCCCATCCCCTGCGGAATGCCCAGGATGTCCTTGAACCGGATGGCGTCGCGCGTGCTGGCCACCGGGCCGTAGACCCAGCAGGAACCCAGCCCCATGCAATGGGCCTGGAGAATCATGTTCTCCATGGCGGCGCACAGGTCGTAGGGAACGTCCACGCTGCCGACGCGCAGGTCGCCGATCACGGCGATGACGACGGGCGCCTGCTTGCAGAACTCGGACACTCTTCCGGAATACATGAATTCCAGCACGCCCGCCCGCTTCTCGGGATCCTCGATCCCCTCGAACCTCTTCTGGAGTTCGTTGAGGCAGTACCAGGCGGTCATGCGCGAGCCGCTCCCCTGCTTGGAGAGATCGCCGATCTTGTTCCGCGTTTCCTGGTCGCGGATCACGATGAATCTCCACGGCTGGTAGTTTTCCCCCGTCGGCGCCCAGCGGGCGGCCTCGAGGATCATGTCGATCATCTCGTCCGGTACCGGATCCGGCTTGTACCTGCGGATGCTCTTTCTCGATGTGAGTACATCCAAAAACTCTTGACCCTTCATATGGATTTACCTCCAGGCTTGTAGAAATGTTTAAGTGCCGGCGAAACCATCGCCCTGCGCATGATGATTCCAGACTTCGGGCAATCAGCAAAAGGCACTTTTATTACATTGAAACACCCTCGTTGTCAACGAAAACCGCCCCGGGCGCGCGGGCGCCGCGGCTCAGATGACCTTCTCTTCGCTCAGCTTCTCCAGTTCCCCGGCATCCATGCCCAGGAGCCCGCCGTAGATCTCCCCGTTGTGCTCGCCGACGTCGGGCACCCGCATCGTCCGGTCCCCCGGCGTGCGGGACATCTTGTACACCGAGCCGATGAGCTTCACCTTCCCCGAAACCGGCTGCTCCACCTCCACGATCATCTCCCGCGAAAGGAGTTGAGGATCGGAGGCCACCTGGTCGAAGGTGGGGAGCGGCGAGCAGGGAACCTGGTGCTTCTTCAGTTCGGCGATCGCCTCCTCGACCGTTTTCTCCTTGAGCCACCCCTCGACCAGCGCATCGACCTCGGCCATGTGCCGGGTCCGGAGTTCGCGCGTGGCGAAGCGCTCCTCGCCGGCGAGGTCCTCGCGCCCCATGGCCTGAAGCACCTTCTGCCACTGGCCGTCGGTGATCGTGCAGATCACCACGTACCCGTCCCTGGCGTTGAAGGCGCCGAAGGGGGCCGAACTGCTCAGCTTGTTGCCGAACCGCTTCGGGACCTCGAGCGTGTCGAAGTAGTTGGCCCGGTCCGGGAACACCATCGCCCAGATGCCGTCCTGCATGGAGATGTCGATCGACTGCCCCTCCCCCGTCACCTTCCGGTGATAGAGGGCCGCGAGGATGGCGATGGCGCCGTTGTACCCCCCCATGTAGTCGCCGAGCGAAATCCCCGCCTTGAGCGGTTCTCCGCCGGGATACCCGGTCACGCTCATCAGCCCGCCCATCGCCTGCGCCACCACGTCGTAGCAGACGTCGTTGCGGCGGGGTCCGGTCTGCCCGAAACCGGATATGGAGGCGTAGATGATCGACGGGTTCAGCCTTCTCGCCTCCTCGTACCCGAGTCCCAGCCGCTCCAGGACCCCGGGCGCGAAGTTCTCCACGAGGACATCGGCCTTGGCCGCCAGTTGCCGGGCGATCTCCAACCCCTTGGGGGCCTTCAGGTTCAGGGTGACGCTCTTCTTGCCCCGGTTGTAGGAGAGGAATTGGTAGGATTCCTTCTTCGGGGTCTTGGGCATGGCCACCCTTTCCGGTTCGCCCTTGCCCGGCATCTCCACCTTGATGATCTCGGCCCCCAGTTCGGAGAGCACCGCCGTGCAGTGCGGGCCGGACAGATATTGCGTAAAATCCAGTACCCTGACGCCTTCCAATGCCTTAGCCATGATTCCTCTTCTCCTTATGACCGGGATGGCCCGGCCCGCCGATTCTCGACAACCGCCGCGCGGGACTGTAACCTTAATGCCCATGAATCCGATATCGTCGACGCTCGTTCACAAGGTCCTGCCGCCCGTTGGTGCAGGCGCCGGCGCGCCCCCGGCCCTGATCCTGCTGCACGGGCAGGGGGCCCGCGAAGACACCCTCCTGAAACTCGCGCCCCACCTCGACCCGCGCTTCTTCATCCTCAGCGTGCGCGCCCCGTTCCCCTGCGGGGGGGAACCGGACGCCTACGCCTGGTACGGCATCCCGGCCCCCTTCACCCCCCACCCGGAGCAGTTCGCCGAGAGCCTCGGCCGGCTGCGCCGGTTCGTCCGCGATGTAAAAACCGGCTACCCGGTGGACGGCCGGAAGGTGTTTCTGCTCGGCTTCAGCATGGGGAGCGTCATGGCCTTCGCCCTGTCCCTGACGGCCCCCGGGGAGGTGCGCGGCGTCGTCGCCCACAGCGGCTACGTCCCCGAGAACACGTCGCTCGAGTTCGCGTGGGACCGCCTGGAGGGGCTCTCGGTATTCCTGGCTCACGGCACCGCGGACCCGGTAGTCCCCGTGGGACTCGCCCGCCGCGCCCGGGACCTCATCGTCAAGAGTTCCGCCGAGCTGACCTACCGGGAGTACCCTACCCCCCACCGGGTCGGCCGGCAGAGCCTGCGGGATCTTTCCGGCTGGCTCGGGTCCCGGCTATCTTAATACCCCGGCGGAGCCCCCCCGTCCAATAGTAAGATCGTGCCCCGGTGATAAGTAATTAATATCAGGCGGTCAGCCCAATTCCGGCAGGCACCGGACGAAGCGCGCGAGCAGCGGCGACGCGTTGTCCCGGCGCCACGCGGCCACCATCTCGCACAGGGGGGGCTCCACCCGCAGCTTCTTGTAGGCGACCCCCCTGACGTGGATCAGCTGGAACGATTCCGGGACCAGGGAGACCCCCACCCCGGCCGCCACCAGCAGCAGCCCGGTCTGCAGCAGGCGCGTGTAATGCACCCGTTCCGGCCGCACCCCGGCCATCTGGTACGCCATGCGCACCTGCTCGTAGAACCCGGAACTCGAATGCCCCGCGGGCATGATCGCGGGCCAGGAGGCCAGGTCCCGGAGGTCGACACGCCGGCACCGGGCCAGGGGGCTCGAGTCGGGCACGGCCGCGATCAGGCGGTCGCGCGCGACGATCCTCGTCCCGAGGACGTCGCGCGACAGCTTGGCGTGGACGAACCCGATGTCCAGCTGTTCCCGGTACAGCCCGTCGATCTGTTCGCCCGCCGCGAGCTCGCTGAGTTCGACCTCGGCCGCGGGGACCTGTTTCTGCAGCCGCTTCACGCCGTCGGGGAGCACGCGGATGGCGGCCGTGCTGACGAAGCCGATCCGGATCGTGCCGGCGTCCCCGCTGTCCACCTTGCGCGCCCTCGCCGCGGCCTGGTCCGCCTGCCGGAGGACGCCGAGCGCGCTTTCGTAAAACGCCTTCCCCGCCGGCGTCAGCCGCACCTGGTGGCGGGACCGTTCGAGCAGCGTGACCCCCAGCTCCTTTTCCAGCTGCCTGATCTGCTGGCTCAGGGCGGGCTGGGCCACGTGAACGATTTCCGCCGCGTGGCGGAAATGGAGCTGCTCGGCGACGGCCACGAAATATCTCAAATGCCTCAGTTCCACGCACCGACCCCCCAGGTGACCGCGCTTGCCAAAATCCCGGCCCCATACTACGCTATCCCTCACCCGGATAAAACAATTCCATTGCCGCCCCGGACGGCCGCCGGCGGGAAACCTGGAGGGTATCCGAGATGGGCCTGATCCCGGCCGCGCAGTTCGCGCTGCAACTCTGGCGGAAGATCGAGGAGGACGACGTGCTCACCGGCGCCGCCGCCGTCGCCTTCTTCCTCCTCCTTTCCATCTTCCCGGCGGCCATTTTCAGCCTTTCCCTCCTCCCCTTTCTCCCGATCCCCGATCTCGAGCGGGCCGCCATGGACCTGATCCACCAGGCGCTCCCCGACCAGTCGGCCGTCCTCCTGGAGAGGATCGTCGGGCAGGTCCTGGCCGAAAGAGAGGGGGGGGTGCTGACCCTGGGTCTGGCGCTGACCCTCTGGTCCGCCTCCATGGGCCTGTACGCGGCCATGAAGCAGATCGCCCGCACCCACTCCGCCGGGGAACCGCGGCGGTTCTGGAAGGCGCGCATGACGGCCGTGATCCTGATGTTCCTTCTCCTCTTCCTCCTCTTCGGCACCCTCTCCCTCCTGATCTTCGGCGGCGCGGCCCAGGACAGGATGGCGGCCGCGCTCGGATGGGGAGCGCCGCTCCGGTGGGGGTTCGCGATCCTGCGCCGCGGGATCCTCGCCCTGCTCCTGCTGACGGGGCTGGAACTGCTCTACTACCTCGGAAGAGGAGGCCGCGGGAAGTTCCGCCCGTTCTCCCCGGGCGGGCTGGCCGCCGTGGCGATGATCGCCGTGGTGTCGATGGGATTCCAGGCCTACATCACCCACCTCGGAAATTACCGCGCCATGTACGGCAGCCTGGGCGCCGTGATCGTCCTCATGCTCTGGCTTTACCTGGTAAGCATCGCCCTCCTGACCGGGTCGGAAATCAACGCCGTGCGGATGAAGCCCGGCCGGGGAACGAAAGGGGAAAACCCCGGTTCACCGGGGACGGAGCGTGATCCTCACCCCTCCCTTTAGCTCCGGGTTCTGAATGAACGAGGCACGCGCCGGGAGAGCGAGCAGGGACGCGCCCTCCGCGAGCCGCCGCTCGAGCTTCCGCCCGTCGTCCGGCCCCAGATCCGCCGGGATCTCCACCTGGGCCCGCACCTGCGGGTAGCGCCGGAGCGTTTCCTGGATTTCCCGGAGTCCCGGCGATCGGTCCGGCCGGATCCCGCCCCCGGCCCGCTCGAAATCGAACCTCGAGGGGACGTGGTGGAACTCGAGCCTCTCCGGCCGCAGCCCCATCCGGTCCTCCATCAGGCGGGCCAGCAGCTCCCGCGCATCCCCGGACAGGGGGGATTCGGACAGATACTCGACCCTGAAGGAAGGGGGCGCCCCGTCCAGGGCGAGCTCGGCGCCGACGCGCACGACGGCGATCGTTTCGGGCAACGCCATCGCCCTCAGCTCCGCGGCGACGGCATCGCGGAGGTCCCGGGCCATGTCCGGGACTCCGGGGCTGTAGGGCACGGAGTCGGGAGCCGGCGGGGCCAGCATGCCCATCAGCTTGCGCCCCTCGCCGATGTCGCTCAGGCTCTGGACCAGGTCGAGCCGCGCCGCGACCCCCGTCCGGTCGGCCACCCGCTCCTCGAAGCGCCGGATATCCTCCGAGGTGAACAGGGCGTTGGTCGCCACCTGGACGCGGACGGAGATCTCCTCCTCCCCGATCGTGGCCACCGAGTTGATGATGGCGGAGCGCCCCGGCTGGTCGAACATCTTCTCCACGACCGAAACCGCCTGCCGGGCCCGGAATTCCCGGCTCAGCTGGTCCAGCGCCATCTGCAGGGGAATGACCAGGGCAAGCAGAAAAACGACGATGACCATCAGCCGGGCGCGCGTGCTCCCGGCCCGCCCGATCAGGGTCCCGAGCCCGAGCCGCTCGAACAGGAACCGGACGAACGGCCGCTTCATCTCCCCGTGTTTCCGTGCCCCGACGGTCTCCAGGGAAGCCGCCGCCGGCATGCCCGCGGCGGCATAGACCAACGCGGCACCCAGGATGACGGCAAAGAAGTTGGCGATGAACAGCAGGGTCGCCCCCCGGAAGATCTCGGTGCTGAATTCCCGGCCCAGGCCGAAACCGAGAACGGTGAGCGGCGGCATCAGGGCGAGCCCCAGCAGCGCCCCCGGGAAATAGCGCAGCAGCCGCTTCCGGCCGAATGTCAGCGCGGCTCCCGCCATGCCGGAAAAGAGCGCGACCAGGAAATCGAGAATCGTGGGCCGGGTGCGGGACGCGATCTCGGCCGTAACGGCGTTGAACGGGAGCAGTTCACTGAACAGGGCGGAGAGCGCGGCGACCAGGAGAACGACGAGCAGCAGCTTCCACAGAAGCCTCAGCAGGAGGTAGATATCCCCCGCCGCCAGGGCCAGGCCTGCGGCCAGGACCGGCCAGGCGATCGGCACGATCAGGGCCGCGCCGATGATGATGGAACTCTGATTCAGCACCAGGCCCAGCGCCGTCAGTACCGACGCCAGCAGGATCTGCACCCAGAAGATCGAGGGGGCCATCGAGGCGTTCTGCATCGCGTGGAGGTACTGCTGCTCCCTCTCCTCGGGGCGGATCCCCAGAAGCCGCATCACCTGTTCCGTGAAGGAGAACGGCTTCCGCCGGGCGGCCTGCTCTCCCGCTCCCCGATGCGGCGTCTCCTCCAGGACCGTCACCGCCGCATCGGGCACGGGGCCGTCCCCGGCGGCCTCGGCGGGTTCCCGCCCTCCTGCGGAAGTCCGCCCCGGTTCCTCCGCCGCCGATAGCGGCGCCCCCGCCGGTGACGGCGCCCCCGCCGGTGACGGCGCCGCCGCCTTCTCCGCCGCCCTTTCCCGCCCGAGCCGCCTCTCGGCGAAGATCACCCCGCCGGTCATATGAATGTTGCTCACCACGATCACGATAAAGGCATAAATCGGAAAGAGCTCAGCCCCGGGGACCCCCAACTGGACGGGAAGGAAAGCCATGACCGCCGTCGCGAGCCCCCGGGGGAGCATGGAGAGCACCATCTGCCGCTCTCCAGCCGTATAGGTCCCTTTCCTGAGGACGGCGCGCACCGCCGCGTACCGGCCGCCGAACAGCAGGGCCGCCATGGCGATGCCGGAGAGGGCGATGACCGGGGTCAGGGCGCTGAAATCGAGCAGCAGGCCCAGGTAGACGAAAAAGAAGGTCCGGATCAGAAAGGAGAGTTCCTCCGTGATGTTCTTCATGAACGCCTGGAGCACGAACTGTTCGGCACGGACATCGATGCCGAAAAAATACCGGACCTGGGGGCCGACCCGGTCGGCGACCACGTGCATGTTCTCGAGAATCATCCCGAACATGAGGACCGCGAAAGCCGCGCTCCCCCCCAGTTCCTCGACCCCGAAATAGAGCAGGAACACGAACCCGAGGGTCAGCATGTAGGCAAGCGGCTCTTTCCCCATCCAGCCGATCAGCCTCGCCCACAGGGCGCCGGCCACCGAAGAGACGACGAAGGCCACCGCGATGGACAAAAAGAGCGCCAGGGCGATCCCGGGGACGCTCTGCTTCCCGGTGGCGTGGGCGTCGAGGAGGAACAGGACGGCAACGATCAACAACACGTCCCCGAGCGCCGACTCGAGTTTCAGGAGGGTCCGGATCTCCTGCCGGACGCTGAGACCGGAGACCAGCGGAATGATGATGGCGGGGCTGGCGGCGCCCAGAAGCGAGGCCAGCAGCAGGGAGTGGATCACCGGCATCCCGAGCCCGAAAAAGGCGAGCGCCCCCACGGCGAGAAACGAAATGAGAAAACTGAGCAGGGCGAGGATGGAGGCTTTGGGCGCCTGGGTCCGAACGCTCGATACATCCAGGCCCAGTCCCCCCTCGAAAAGGATGATGAGCAGCGCGAGGGTCCCGAAAAAAGGGGCGATGGCGACCAGGGAACCGGACGTCACCCATCCGGTGACGGGGCCCAGGACGATGCCGATCCCGATCAGCAGAAGCACGCTGGGAATCTTCGTGACCCTGAAAAGAAGGTGGGCGAGGAATCCGACCAGGATCACCCCGCCGATGAAAGCGAACGCCACGGCCACCGTCATGAAGAGCCCCCCGGATACGGGCTAAGATACCATGGTTTCCACCGCCGGCGAAATGCGCCAACTTTTGTTTCGTATTCCCATCGTTCATGTTAACTTGTACCTTTATCCCGGGTTCCTGTCAGCCTGGAGGTATCGCAAGCCCTTGTTGGAAGGGTCCGTTCCGTCGGATGGAATCAAAATGATCCGCACACTTTCTTCCCGGAAATGTATCCTTGTGGCCGCCCTGTTTCCGGCCCTCTTCATCCCGAACCTCCTGGCTTCGGGCGAGGCGGTCCACGACGACCCGGTCGCCCCGCTGCTCCTGGCCCTGATCGTCATCCTGGCGACAGCGAAGGGGGCCGGAGAACTCTTCGAGCGGCTCCACATGCCGGCGGTGCTCGGAGAACTCGTCGGCGGCATCGTCCTGGGCAACCTGATCCTCGTCAACCCTGCATGGAGTTTCTTCGAACCGCTGCGGGCCCAGGTCATGGAAGTCCACTGGGCCGTGATCATCGACGGCATGGCGCGCCTCGGCGTCATCATCCTGCTGTTCGAAGTCGGCCTGGAATCGACCGTGAAGGGGATGATGAAGGTGGGAACCTCGTCCCTGTTCGTCGCCGTCGTCGGGGTCGTCGCCCCCTTCATCCTGGGATACGGCGTCAGCTGGATGTTCATCCGCGAGGTGCCGGCACAGATCGCGGCCGGCATGCCCGCCGGCTTCAGCGTCCACTACGTCCACCTGTTCGTCGGGAGCGTGCTGTGCGCCACCAGCGTCGGCATCACGGCCAGGGTGTTCCAGGACCTCGGACGGCTCCACACCAGGGAAGCGCAGATCATCCTCGGCGCCGCGGTGATCGACGACGTGCTGGGACTGATCGTTCTCGCCGTCGTCTCGAGCGTCATCAGCGCCGCCAAGCTGGGACAGTCGATCCAGGTGGGATCGATCCTCCAGCTGGTTGCCGTCGCCGTCCTCTTCCTCGGCGGCGCCCTGACGGTCGGAACGTTCGTCGTCCCGCGCATGATGAAACTGCTGGCGAGACTGCGCACGGCCGGGGTCATGCTCCTTTCCTCGCTCCTGCTGGCCTTCCTGCTCTCCTACCTGGCGGGAGTGGCGGGCCTGGCCGGCATCGTCGGCGCTTTCGCCGCGGGGCTGCTGCTGGAAAGGGTCCATTTCCGGGAATTCCGGGAGGACATCGACATTTTCCGCCTGATCAAGCCGATCTCCACCTTCCTGGTCCCGATCTTCTTCGTCCTGATGGGGATCCAGGTGCACCTGGAGAGTTTTGCCGACCTGTCGGTCCTGGGAATCGCCGCCGGCCTCACGGCGGCGGCCATCATCGGCAAGCAGGCGTGCGCCTGGGGTGCGACCGGAAAAGGGATCGACCGGATGAGCATCGGCGTCGGCATGATACCCAGGGGGGAGGTCGGGCTCATTTTCGCCAGCATCGGCCGGAGCCTGAAGGTGGTGGACGGCCCCACCTTCTCGGCCATCGTGATCATGGTCATCGTCACCACCCTGGTGACACCGCCGCTGCTGAAGGTGACCCTCTCACGGGGGGGCAAGCGGGCGGAGCGGCTTGGAGTGGATAGTGGCATTGAAAAATGAAGCTTCGCGCGTTCCTTCGCGCCGGGAGGTATTGAAAACCGCGGTCGCATGCCTGGCGCTGCCCGGCATGCTGGCACGGACCTCGGAGGCGGCGGGCCTCAGGATCAGCAACCGGCTGAGCCCCCTGAACGGCAAGCGGCCGCGCCGCCCCCACACGCGTTACATCATCCTGCACACCACGGAGGGGGAGGAAAAGGGCTCCCTCAACAAGCTGGTGCGGTACGGGGAGGCGCACTATTTCGTCTGCGATTCCGGGCAGGTGTACCGCATCATCGACAAATCCAAGATAGCCCGCCACACCGGCAGGAGCATGTGGGAGGGGCGGACCACCATCGACAACTACTCGATCGGGATCGAGGTCTGCGGGTACCACAACCGGGACATCACTCCCGCCCAGGCCGACGCGGTGCGGGAACTGCTGCGGCAGCTGAAAAGCCTCTACGACATCCCCGACGAGCGCGTCCTGACCCACTCCATGGTGGCCTACGGACGACCGAACCGTTTTCACAACGACAACCACCGGGGACGGAAGCGGTGCGGGATGATCTTCGCCCGCCCGGAGATCCGGGCCCGCCTGGGGCTCGAAGGGGCGCCCCCCGAGGATCCCGACGTCAAGGCCGGGAGGTTGAAGGTCGCCGACCCCGAACTGTTCGCCTTTCTCTTTGCGCGCCGAACGGAACCCGTGCTCGTGGCATCGGGCGCCTCCGCCCCCCTGCCGGTCCCCGAAACGGTGGACGCTCCCTCCGAGTCCCCGCTGATCTCGCTCAGCCGGACGGCGTGGCAGATCGCCAGGGAACGGTACAACCACCCGGACACCGTCTACGTCTTCCCCGACGGCCGGCGGCTGCAGGGGGACAAGGTGGAGGACTGGGGCCGCATCCCCACCGGCACCCGCGTGCTTCTCAGCGAGGCCGAAGACACCCAGCCCTTCGAAGGCTTCCTGGAGATCGGCAAGGACGGCTCCACCCCCGCCGAAATCGCCGGCCTGGCCGCCTCGAGCGCCACCACCATCTACTTTTTCCCCGACGGCCTCATCCGCACCGGCTCGGAGCTGAAGAAGAAGCGCTCGTGGCAGAGACTGCTCGAGACCCCCCCGAAAGGAACGCGGCTGCTGGTGGGCTATGTCTACGGCGGGCACGTCAAATCCCGCCGCCCCGCCTCCACCATCGCGGGGATCAAATGGAATTACCCTTCGACCTATTACCGGTATCCCGACGGCCGCATCCTGAGCGGCGATGACATCAACGCCAAGAACATTCCGGGCGGTACGCTCATTTTCTACCAGCAGTAGACACCGCCGCCCCCGCGAAAAAACGCGGGATCAGGGAGTCCCGCCTGGGATATACTGGATCCGGCATCGCTCCCGATGACCGCATGGGACTTCTATGGACGCCGAAAAAAAATCGATCCTGGTCCTCTATAACCATCTAGAGGAAACCGACGAATACCTGGCGCTGCGCACCGTGGATCCCGCCTCGCTCGATTTCGAGCCGGAGTACTCGATCGCCGTGGCCACCGCCGCGGAGGAGTACGACGCGATCGTCGAGGCGCTCTCCCGGGAGGGGTTCGACGCCCGCGCCGTCAACCTGAAGGATGACTTCGATCTCCTCTGCACCCTCCTGGCGGAGCGCCCGCCCGACGCCATCTTCAACCTGGTCGAATTCTTCCATAACGACCTGAACCACGAGGGGGCGGTCGCCGGCCTGTTCGACCTGTTCGGGATCCCGTACACGGGGGCGCCCCCCTTCTGCCTCTCCCTCTGCCGGCGCAAGGGCCTGACGAAGCAGCTCCTGGTGGAGAACGGCGTCTCCACCCCCCGGTTCTGCAGCCTGAAGAGCCCCATCATCCGTCCCGACCACGGGCTCGGCTACCCCCTCATCATCAAGCCCTCCCGCCAGGACGGCAGCGCGGGGGTCGACAAGCACTCGGTGGTCCGCGATTACCCGGAACTCCTCCACCGGGTGGACCGGATGTTCGCCGATTTCCGCCCCCCGATCCTGGTCGAGGAATTCATAGAGGGGGATGAACTCCACGTGTCGGTGCTGGGGAACGACCCGCCCGCGGTGCTTCCCATCATCGATTTCAATTTCGAGGAACTGCCGGAGGACCACCCGCACCTGATCACCTACGACATCAAATGGAACCCCCTCTCCCCGGCCTATCACAAGGTGCATTCCATCTGCCCGGCGGACCTGCTCCCGGAAACGGAGGAGTGGGTGAAGGAAGAGGCGGTGCGCGCCTACCGGGCGACGGGATGCAGGGACTACGCCCGGGTGGACATCAGACTGGCGGAGGACGGGACGCCCTACGTGCTCGAGGTGAACCCGAACCCGGACCTCACCGAAGGGGTGTCGTTCATGGAGTCCGCGGAAGAGGCTGGCCTCGGCTTTTCCGAAACCCTGCGCCGAATCGTGGAATTCGCGCTCGAGCGGAAGCAAAAAAAATAGGGCCTGGTTCCCGGCCCCCGGCACGGCGGGGACAAAGCCCGCCGTGCCGGAAAACGGGAACAGACCCTTATCCGGCGGCAAAAACGCCCGGACCTATTCGAAGACGATGCGCTGCGTCTTCCCCTTCAGCTGCATGTTCTTGATGATGGTGCGGCCGGAGGCATCCGTCCCCATCCCGAGGGAGTCGAACTCGTACTTCCTGTCCACGGTCTCCATCTTGCCCTTCACCTCGATCCCCTTGGGCTTGCCCACCGGCGTAAAAACGACGGTCACGGTTTCCCCCTCCGCCTTCCACCTGGCGTCGTACTTGCCCGGCTGGATCTCGATATCGGTGCCCGCCACCACGAGCGGCTTGATCACGGAAATCCGGGCCGAACCCTTCTCGGCCGCCATCAGGGGGAAGGAAATCAAAAGAACGAAAAGCGTAAACATCAAAACCAGTTTTTTCCCGTTAACCATAGTGCCTATTCTCCTTTTAGCCATTCATCGTATTTTCAGACAAACCTGTGGACCTGTTATCCTCCGCCGGGACGAACCTTGCGCCACACCCATTCACACACGTATGACAGGGGATTGCTCAAATAAGAGGGGGGTAAGGCGGATGGAACTAAACGCTTCACTCGGCACCAGGGCCGACGACCTCAGGCGGCCGTCACCCCTTGTATACCCTCAATAAGCTTCAAAAGACCCCGCTTCACCGTCTATCCGTTCCGCTCCCGGACCGCCTGCGGTAAAAACCGGCCCGCCACCGGAACCCGGCATTGTCAACCTTGATACTACGCTCTCCCGTCGCCTGCGTTTCACCAAGACCCCCGGTTCCCACCGGGAGTGCATTCAGTGCCTTGACGGTCGGGAGAGAGCCCGATAAAACCGGCCCGCCGGCGACCGCCCCGTAAATCCACACTTTGATTTTACCATTATTTCCTGAGGGGGGAAGACCCAATCGGGGCCGGGGCCCGATCCGGGGGGAGGGGAGATCCCGGCCGGAAAAACCATCGGGTCCCGCTCCAGGGGGTTCGAAGCCGACTGGAGCGGGACCCGTTTCGGTCGGATCGACCGGGCTTATTCGATCTCGCGCCAGTTCCAGTCCAGGCCGCCCTTGAACACCATCGCGTTCATGCCGTTGCTCAGCTTGGTGAGATTGGCGTCGGGGAAACGGGTGGCCATGGCGTAGTAGAACTCACCCACGCTGTCGGTCTTCACCAGTTCCTCTTCCGTCGCCCGGACGTAGTCGCGGGTGAAATCGAGCGAACTGTTGTCGAAGGGCATCCCGGGCTTCTGGTGGCCGGGGATGATGATTTCGGCCCCCATCTTCTCGATCTTGTCCACGTCCACGATCCACTGCGCCCGCTCCTCCTTGGTGCATTCGCAGGTGAAGGGGTGGGCCTGGTTGAAGAGAACGTCGCTGGCGTACAGGGTCTTGATCGACGGGATCCAGACCATGGTGTTGTAGCGCATGTCCCCCATGACCTTGGAGATGATCTCGAGGCGATGGCCTTCCAGCTCGAAGTAGTTCTCCTTCAGCGACTCGGCCTTGGTGGTGACCCGGCAGACGTTGTGGGCGCCGATGATGCCTTCCCAGTGCTCGATCTTGCCGAAGAACTGCTTGTTGATGATCTCGGCCTCGGAACCGATGGCCACGACCTTCGCCTTGGGGAAGGCGGAGGCGATCACGCCGGCGCCGAAGTAATGGTCCGGGTGCGCGTGGGAGAGATAGATGGTCGTGAGGTTCTTGCCCGTATCCAGGATCTCGGTGATGACGCGGTGGGCGTTGGACAGCGTCCACTGGGCGTCGAGCAGGACCGCGTCCTTCTTCCCCATGACGATGACGGAGGCGACCTCGAAACCGCTCTCGTCGCTGAAGAAGACCTTGGTGGAAAGGGGGTGCTGCGCGTTGGAATTCAGTCTGATTTCCATGTATGTTCTCCGATCGGGTTTCCGCCGGGCCGGTCGCCCGGCATTGAATTGTGAGGCGGGAGCCGCCTTGCCCCCCGCCCGCTTCCAGATTATGGCCGACTATCCTTTATAAGCGTTTCCGGGCGGGGGAACAAGGGGAAATGGGGCGCATTGCGGGCGATTCGGGGGCGCGGGATGCTATTCTATCCCCGTGGAACTTTCGCTGCCGGTCGAACAGGAGAGGGAGATCGAGGCCATGGAGGCGCTGCTGCGCCCCGGCCCCGGCGCGGGGGGGAGCCTCTGCCTGCGCGGGACACTCTCCTGCGTCCGCTGCTGTCTCCCCCATATCGGCGGCGATTCCTGCCGCGACGCCGACGGCGCCTGGCTCGGTCCCGGGGGGCTTCTCCTGAAATTCGAGAATTTCAACCCGCGCCACGACCCCCGGATCGAGGCGTCGGGGTACGAGGACGCCTTCGCCGACGCCGGGAAGGGGGAGATGGAGCGGCGTTTTGCCGAAAGACGCCGGCTGTTCCTCGAAATCTACGACCCGGAACACCCCCGGGAATCGCTCCCCCGCTACATGAAGGCCAGCGCCGAAGCCGAAGGCTACCGGTACCGCCACGGCGCGAATGCGGGCCCCGCCTCCCTCCATGTCGGCGGTTCCGTTCCCGCCCGGCCCCGCGGGAGAGGCGAGCTGCCCGAATGCCAGCTCCTGGGATTCACGGACGAGGGGGGGCGGCCCGGGTGCCTCGCCCACCCCCTGGCAGAGACCTCCGGGGGGCATGACGGCCGCGACCTGGCGGGCTTCTTCCACCACACCGGCTGCTGCGACTGCGTGGAGTGCGAGGCGGGCCGCGAATTCCGCTACCTCAGCCCCGCCGCCCTCGGGGTGTTCGACCGGGCCGTCGACGGCCTGTCCTGGTACGAGTACAGCCGCCACGCCACGAGCGTGTTGGTCTACTACCTGCGCGCCTTCGACCACCTCCTCGTGCGCATGGACGAGGCCGCGGTCCTCGGCCGGCTCCCGCTCCGGCAACTGGCCTCCTTCACCAATGCCCTCTATGACGGCTGGCCGTTCCAAAGGCCCGCCGCCGCCGTACCCGCTCAGCCCGGCATGGGATTCATGAACACCCTGGACCTGCTCCGGGCCCCCATCCCCCTGCCGGAGAGGATCCTTTATATCGCCCTGCGCACGGGATTCCGGGCCGACACGTTCGGGGCGCAGCTCGGGAGAGCGAGGGAATGGATCGCGCGCCGGATGGAACGACTCTGATGTCCAAAGAGATGCCGGACCAGGGGAGATGGGACCCCCGCGACCAGAGCCCCGCCGAATTTCTGCTCGAGGCCCGCCGTTGGTCGCTCCCCCTCGGCAACGCCCGGCGCTGGCTCGCCCTCCTCATCGGCGGGGGGGAGTGCGGCGTGGAGGAATGCCGCCGGGCCGGCATCCTGCCCCGCCGTCTGCTCGGTGCGGCCGCGGATCTGCCGCGGCTGCGCCTCCAGAGGCGCCTCCTGTCGAAGGATCCGGGGTTTGAAAAACTGGTGTTCGCCACCCCCGACGACAGGGTCGTGGAAACCGTCATCATCCCCCTCCACAAGCCGGGTGCTTTTTCGGTCTGCGTCTCCTCTCAGATCGGCTGCGTCATGGGGTGCAGCTACTGCGCCACCGGGAGGATTCCGGCCCCGAGGGACCTGCGCGGCTGGGAAATCGTCGACCAGTTCCTGCAGGCGCGTGCGATCGTGCGCGGCGCGGGGGGGCGGGTGACGGGGGCCGTTTTCATGGGGATGGGGGAGCCGCTCCTGAATTACGACCGCGTCATGGCGGCGGCCGAACTGCTCAGCTTCCCGGTTCACGCGGCCATCGGCGCCCGGGCGATCACGGTCGGCACCGTGGGCCTGGTCCCTGAAATCGAAAGGTTCACCGCGGAGGGGCGGAAATTCCGGCTCTCGATCAGCCTGGGGGCCGCGACGGATGAAAAACGGAGACTGCTGGTTCCGGCCGCCGCCCGCACCCCGGTCACCGAGGTCATGGCCGCCGCCCGGCGCCACGCCGAGTCCCGGCGCACGCGCGTCATGCTCTCCTACGTCTGCGTCGGCGGCGTCAATGTTTCGGAGGAGGACGCCCGCGCGCTCGGCCGGCTCGTCGGCGACACCCCCGTTCGGCTCGACCTGATCGACGTCTCGGACCCGACCGGCCGTTACGCCCCCCCGGACGCGGCGGAACTCGACGCGTTCCGCGACGCCCTGCGGCGCCACCTGGGACAGCCCGTTGCGAGGCGCTACTCGGGAGGGGGCGACATCAGCGCCGCCTGCGGGTCTTTGGGAGGATCGGGGGGAGGATCGGGGGGAGGATCGGGGGGAGGATCGATGGAATGAGCCCCCTCCCCTGTTTCACTTCCGGCCGTAGTTGCAGAGCCCGTCCTCGCACAGCTTGACCGCCGGCATGCGCAGCGGCTTCTCGTCCAGCCTGATCCCCCCCGCGGGCACCCACCGGTCCACCGAAGCGGTGGCGTAATGGACGTAATCGGTGGTGTGAAAAATCGGGTTGGTCTCCCCCCCCACCACCAGGAAATGGATACCCTCGGGCTTGAGGAACGGGGAGCCCGTCTGGTCGGCCAGCCACCGGCCCAGGCGGTCCGGGTCCTCGAAACCCTCCCCCTCGAGCGTCTTCGCCGCCAGCGGGTCCATGACGAACGTCAGGCTCCCCATGGCGTTCATCGCCCGGGCGCTCGACAGCAACCCTCCGGCGGTCCCCAGCCCCAGGGTCGTCACGTTCCAGCCGCGGAAGATACTGACGGTGCTCTCCGATTCCTTGAACCCCTGCCGGACGTGAAACGGTTTCCAGGGGCTTTTCTCTTCGTTTTCGGCGCAGCACTGGTTGGTGAAGCTCAGCCCGTTGCCTATGGTGGCCATGAAGGTGTCCCCCGCCCGCGCGTCCCCGAAATTGATGCTCATCAGGGTCCAGGCCCTTCCGATCACGGAGTTGGCGTAGTTGAAGGGCCCCAGGGCGCCGACGCCGCTGTTCATGCCGATGGTCCCGGCCACCGGGCCGTTGACCACCACCATGCTCCCGTAGGACCCGGTGGAACTGGGCATGGCGGGGTGCTGCGTGGAGGCGATCGCCAGGATGACGGGGAGATGTTCCGGGCGGGCGCCGGCCATCACGGCGCACACCGCCACCTTCTCGACGGTGTAGTCGTTCAGTTCCTCGTGCGTCGTGATCGACATCCGGCCGACCACCTCCCCGGGGTCGTGGTCGGTCCCGGTGAGCATCTCGGCCACCCTCTCCTCGGTCGGCAGCACGATGGGGAGCCCGTCGGTCCAGCCGTTCTCGAGGAACCGCCGCCGGAGTCCGGCCTCGGTTCCGGGCTCGAGCAAACGCGCCCTTCGGGGCCGCACGGGAACCTCGGGATTCTTCTCCGCCCCGGTCAGCGGCCGGGTGAGCGCATCGACCACCTCTTCCATCAGCCTGCGCCCGGTCACGGGGTCGTCCCCGTGGATATATTCGCGCAGGGTCTCGCGCGGGACCCAGGCGACCGGGTAGGGGGGAAAGGTCCAGCGCAGGTTCATGCCGTGCGACCGCCCGTCCCGCAGGACGTACTCGGCGAAGCGCGCGGTGACGATGGGGGCGGTGGGAACTCCGAACTCCCCTTCCATGGTGCGGGCGAACTCGGCGAGACTCGCCGAGCAGCCGTCTCAACCGCCGACGCCGAAGACCACCCCGTCCGCCTTCTTCTTGAGTTCCACCCAGAGTTCGGGGCTGTCGGAAAAGGCGTTGCCGCTCTTGACGTGCACCACCGTCCTGACGGCGGGCATGTTTTGGCGGAACCACTCCTGCATCTCCTCGAGAAACGCCTTCCCCCCCTCGAAACCGGTGTCCACCAGGTAGATCGTCTTCCCCTCCAGGCTCTCGAGCCTGGGGGCCATCCTGAGGGGGAGCAGTTCGTCGCGCGACATCACCGGCTGGGTTTCGGGGTCGAAGATGGCCATCATGTGCGCCCCCGCCTCCCCGCGCCGGCCGAACCGTCCCGACGGCTGCCCCCGGGGATCGAGCACGGTCAGCATCTTCTCCCCGGCTCCGGCCGAACCGGCCATGAATTTGCAGCCCGCGTGGGTCGCGAGCGACGCCAGCAGGATCGCGCCGCCGATGATTCCAGCCCCGGCATGTCTTCTACGCATGACTTCCCCTCTCCGATGATATGGATACACGCTTCTTCCCCCGGGACGCGCCGGCGAGCGGGCACGGGGGTGCGCCGGCTCAGGAATCCCCCTCGAGCCCCCGGAGCCGGTTCTCCAGGAGCCCCCTCGCCTCGGGCGCCAGCGGGCCGGCGGAGAGCGCGCGCCGGTACAGCTCCCGGGCCTCGGCCGCCTTCCCCTGCCGTTGATAGATATCGCCCAGGAGAAAGACGGCATCGAGATGGGCGGGGGCGTCCCGCACGACCCGCCGCAGCACCCCGGCGGCGCCGGAGGCGTCTCCCCCCTGATCAAGATAGAAAGCGAGCGAATAGCCGTACTGCGCGTTTCCGGGCTGCAATCGATAGGCGCGGCGCAGGTGATCGATCGCCGACTTCGTTTTTCCGGTCCCGGCGTGGATGACGCCCAGGTTGTAGGCGGCGACGGCCGAACCGGGATCGAGCCTGGCCGCCGCCTCGAAGCGGGCTGCGGCCTCGTCGACGCGCCCCATCTCCCCCAGCAGCAGGCCCAGGTTCAGGTTCACCTCCGCGCTGCCCGGCTGCAGCTCGAGCGCCCGGCGCAGGCTCGCTTCCGCCTTGTCGTTCTTCCCGAGCGCGTTATAGGCGAAGGAGACGTTGACCTGGGGCATGATCTCGCGCGGCGCCAGGCGGATGGCCGTCTCGTACAGCTGCGCCGCCCGCCCGTACTCCCCCAGGGAGAAGTGAAAGCCCCCCAGGTTGAAGTGCGAAGCCCAGTGATCGGGACGGGCGTCGAGCGTCGCCTTGAATTCCGCGGCCGCCCGGTCGAAGGCCTCCGCCGTCCCCGGGTCCAGCATTTCCCGCGGCACCGCCGCCAGGGCCGCCGCGGCCCGGATGCGGACCAGGCGCGACGGGTCCCGGACCGCCCCGCCGAGGGCCGCCAGCGCGGGGGCGTCCACGCGGTCCCCGAGTTGTTCGGCCGCGCTCGAGCGCACGAGCGGGGAGGGGTCCGCGAGCGCCCGGACCAGGGCGGGCCACTTCCGCTCGTCGTCGCAGGGCCGGATCAGCCGGATGAGGGAGGCGGCGGACACCGCGTCGCGCTCCTTCGCCCCGAGGTAGGCGAGGATGTCCGGGAGCCTCTTCCAGTCGCGCCGGCGCGCCGCCTCGACCAGCCCGGCCCGGTGGAGGACCGGCGCCTGGTAGTCCCGCTTCCGCCAGCGGCGCACCCACCCGTCCGCCCAGGCGGCGTCCTTCTCCTCGTGGCAGAGGTTACATGCGTTGGGCGATTTCCAGGCCAGGGTCGCCGCGGGGGTGGGGGGGAGCATCGAATGGTCGCTGCGGCGCATGCGGGCGAATTCGGTCATGGGCATGTGGCACGCGATGCAGCGGCTCCCCTCGCTCCCCTGCGGGTGGCGGGAGTGGTCGGCGGCGTTCTTCACGTTTTCGGCATGGCACGGCATGCAGGCCTGGTTCGTGTCCCCGGCCGCGAAGCGGAACCTTCCGCTCGAGGTGTGGCAATGCATGCAGTCGAGCATCCCCGAATTCGCGCACGGGCTCATCAGCCACTGGGTGTAGGTGTAGTTCTCCCCCAGGTCCCGCCCGTCGGGGTGGTAATCGGGGTGCTCGAACAGCCCCAGGTCGAAGTGGTCGAAGAAGTCCTCCCCCGGGACATAGGAAGCGGTCAGCGGGGCGCCCTTGGCGTGGCAGACGGAGCAGGCGCCGCTGGAAGCCTCGCTGCTGTACCGCGGCGGAACGATGACGTCGATTTTGAGGTCCGCAGGGGGCTTCCCCTTCTCCGCGGCGCGGCAGACCCGCACGTGCTCGACGGCGGAGCCGTGGCACGCCTCGCAGTTGATCCCCGGCTCCCGCCAGGCGGAGCGGTAGGTATCGGTCGCGAGGTCGTAGTTGCGCGCAAACTGGCTGACGTGGCACCCCCAGCAGGAGGTGTTGAAGGTGTACTCCGCGTCCCTCCAGTCGACCGTTTCCTCCTCGAGGTCGTGAAAGTGGCGGATCCCGCTGGCGGCGGTGTCGAACCAGGCCTGCCTCCGCACGTCGTAGGCCAGGGGGAGAACCTGCAGCCGGCCGCGCTCCATGGGGGTCAGGAAATAATAGACGTTCTTCCCCCCGAGCGCGTGCTCGAGGGGGTAGTCCCGCTCCCCTTCCGGCCCCTTTTCCCTGACCCGGGCCTGCCGCCCGTCGAATTCCACCCGGTAGTCGGCGTCGCCGATCCTCAGGCCGCCCCCCTGCGGCGTGAGCTTCGTCCGGTAGAGCTCCGCCGTGAACGGCTGCATGGCGAGGCCATGGTGGGAACCGGCCCACAGCTGGTAGAACTTTTCGTGGCACTCGCGGCAGGACTCGCTCCCGGCGTAGCCGGAAGCCTCCGCCTCCCCTCCCCCGGCCGTCCGCGGCGAATCCCCGCGCCGGCATCCGCCCAGGGCCAGGACCGCGGCCAGCGACAGCGCCAGGATCCCCCTTTTCATCTCCAGCCCCCCTTCCCGCCGACGACGGCCAGGACGTCCATTTCGAACAGCAGCTCGTCGCGGCAGATGTCGGCCACGACGACGACGGCCGGCAGGTCGCCGAGCCCCCGTCTCCGGGCGACTGTATCATAGACTTCCAGGTCCGCGCCCTTTTTCAGATAGATCGTCGCCGAGCGGATATCCCGCAAGGTCGCCCCTTCGGCGGCGATCAGCGACCGGACGGCCTCGAACGTCTCCTCCACCTGGGCCCGGGCGTCCCCCGGATGGAGGCTCCGCCCCTCCCCGTCGATGGCCGCCGTCCCGGAAACGAAGATCTGCCGGCTGTCCCTCTCCTCGAGGCAGATTCCCCGGGAAAAGGCGGAGCCGTAGCCCCAGGCGGGCGGCTGCAGCCCCCCCGCGAGCGGGACGACCCGGACATCGCCGGTGACCGCGAGACCATCGGCCGTGCAGAACCCCCCGTCCGGGGTGCGCGCGCCGACGCAGGTGCTGGCCGGAAGATACGCGGGCGGCTCCTTCCCCGAAACGGGGATCAGCCCGGCGGACCGGAACCGGGCGGTGCGCGCGCCGTTCAACCGGTCGTACCCTTCGGAGATGCCGTCGAGCCAGATCCAGGTGCGCACGAGGTCGCGCATGCGGGCCGCACCGGACCCCAGGAGCCGCTCCATCTCCTCGAACGTCGCGGCCGCCTGCTCCTCCCTGCCCCCCCGAACAAAACCGTGGATCCCGGCGAGATGAACATAGGTCGCATCATCCCGTTCCCACACCCGCCCGCGCGGGCCGGTGGCGTCCGCGAGGACCCGGAAGCCGTCTCCGCGGGCCGCGCGGACGGCATGAATCTGGATGCCCGCGAGACCGCTCCCGCGGGGGGGCGCCCCTTCCATATAGGAGAAGGGTCCGGTCGCAAAATGGGGGTGTTTTTCCCGTGCCGCAGCGTAAACCTTGTAACAGTCGAGCGTTCCGAACGCTCGCTCACCCAGCACCCTCATGCCGCGGGCATCGAGGACCGATGCTATGGCCGCGCAGGCGTTTGCCGCGAGCGGGGCGCCGCCGTCGCGGTCGATCCGGGCGGTGATATGGAGCTGATCCGGTCCGGCCTCCATGGTGAAAAGGGCAAATCCATCCATGGTCCCGTATTATGCATAAAACCAATCGAATGAAAAGGACAGGAGCCGTCTGCCCCGGAGCAGGCGGGTCTTTAATGCGCCTTTTCGGCATCGAGGCTGGAGGGGTCGGAATGCTGCAGCTTTCGCTCTCTATCCGCAGGGCAAATCCTGTTCCGGCAATTGACCCTGAAACAAATTCAGGCGATCGCCTATGGGTTTTTTATTGCATTATATTATCTTTTTTGTTATATATCTGCAATGAAATGGCAGTCACTGCTGGAATTGGTCGCTGATGAGCCGGTGTTTTCCTCGGCCCTCCTGTTGTCGGGGAAGTTGTCGGCGCCCCAGGTGCGGCTGCAACTGTCCCGATGGGTGAAGGATGGTCGACTGATTCGACTTCGCCGTGGTTTGTATGCCCTGGCCCCGGTCTGGCGCAAGGTGGAGCCGCATCCGTTCCTGGTCGCCAATCGGCTTCAGCGCGGGTCTTATGTGAGTACACAATCGGCGCTGGCGTATCACGGCATGATTCCCGAATATGTCCCGGTCGTGACCGGCGTCGGCCCGGGCCGTCCCGAAACAGTCCGGAATCCCCTGGGGGCATTCCAGTTCAATCATCTGACATTGCGCCTTCTCTTCGGGTATTCCCAGGTTGAAGTCGCCCCGAGGCAGTTTGCCTTTGTGGCTTCGCCCGAAAAGGCGCTCCTGGACCTGATTCACCTGACCGCCGGTGCGGACTCCGAGAAATATCTCCGGCAATTGAGGCTGCAGAATCCGGCAGCCTTCAACCTGGCGGCCATGAACGAACTGGCCGAACGGAGCGGCAAACCGAAGCTGATCCGTGCTGCCCGCCTTGTCGGACCGTTGCTCGAGGAAGAAAGAGGAGAGTGCCTATGAAGGAGCATCTGCGCCGGCTGGCCTCCGCCGCAGGGAACGATCTTGCCCGCACCTGTCTGGTCCGGGAGTATCTGCAGGCGCGGATCCTGGAAGCGCTGCAGGACACCGGCGCATTTCTCCGATGGGCCTTTCTGGGCGGCACGGCGTTGCGCTTTTTGTTCAGCATCCCGCGATTTTCGGAAGACCTCGATTTTTCTCTCATCGATCCGGAAAAAAACGCTGGTTTTGGATCGGCTGCGGCCGGAATCAAGCGACTTTTTGAGCGGGAAGGCTATTCGATTGACGTAAGGGCGAGTGAGAAAAGGACGGTTTCATCCGCCTGGATCCGCTTTCCCGGGCTCCCCCACGAAATCGGCATTTCCCCCCATGCGGCCCGGGTGCTCTCCGTAAAACTGGAACTGCACACCAATCCTCCTGCGGGAGCGCACATCGTAAATACCGTTGTTCGCCGGCACGTCACGTTGAACCTGTGCCACCATGACCTGTCTTCCCTGCTCGCGGGAAAGATCCACGCGGTTCTCAGTCGCCAATGGACAAAAGGCCGCGATCTCTACGACCTGGTCTGGTACCTCGCCGACCGCGCTTGCCCGGTTCCGAACCTTGACCTCCTGAATGCCGCATTGGCACAAACAGGGTGGAAGGGGCCGCGTATAACGGAAGCTGATTGGCGCGAGCAATTGAGCAGCCGAATCAAGTCCCGGGATTGGGAAAAAGCCCGAGCCGATGTGAAGCCATTCCTGGAGCGCGCACGGGATCTGGACCTGCTGACTAAGGAGGTGCTTCTCAGCCTCCTGAAATGATCCTTTTGGCTCTTTGACAATTGCTCCTTAATGTACACCTCAGCATCAACTATTCTCTGCAGCAAATTCGGGTCTTTGCACTCATGTTTCAAAGCGCAAAGCAGAAGCATGGTAGCCCTAGGATTGCTATCCTCTATAGGAATAATAACAGCGGGATAACTGAATGATAGGCGCATTAGTGATAGAACTCGGTCAAGTCGATCTGGGTTAAGCAATTCCCCTATTTCATACGCCCTAGCGATTGTACGCCCCAGCCAATCACCGCTCCTCACAATACCCTTTTCGACAGGCGAAGCATCCTCCGGTGTCCACGTTTTCATGGAAAATCCGGGGGGCGGCTCTATCCAGTTCTTCACCGTCTCAATATCCGTATTTTTGAGCTGCGACAGGGAATCATTCGCCAGCACCATCCCAGCGATGAAGATCATAATTGCGCAGATTGTGGAATTTGATCGAGAGCATCCCCCTCGCCTTTCAAATACCGACGTGATTCAGTTCTCTCCATTTTTTTGCCTCCTCTAACTGCACCTTAATATAATTTTCTACATCAATGCTCTTTTGGCGCAATTTAATATCTTCATGCTCCTGTTTTTATGCGAAAAGCAGGAGCATCGTCACAGTAGGGGTCTTGCCCTCTTCATTGGTGATAATTGTTGGTACGCTGAATGATAGCCGCCTGAGTGATAGAACTCGCTCCAGCCGGTCTGGATTCCGCAATTCCCTTCTGGGATAAACACGCGCTATCCCTTTTCCTATACTATCTCCACTCCTACTAATACTATTTTCCAAGATTGCAATTCCCTCTGGATACCACTTCTTCATTGGAATCCCAGCTGGCGGTTCAACCCGACTCTTGACTGCATCCATACTAATATAGCACCCACACGAGGATTGATTCGCCACAGCGAATGACGCTTCGCAGATAATAATTGTGAACATAACTCCAATCGCGATCTTCATCATCACCTTCCCTCTCCGAAGGTTCCGAACAGCGAATTCTCAGGTCTCCAATGAACATTTCCTTCACTAAATGAATACATACTAAAATTGTTTTATTACCATTGTTGGGATCAACCGCTTGCATAGGATTGCCATGCCCGGGGTGTTTGCACAACACGCGAGGGACTTCTCGCGTTTCATTGGGCCGTCCTCCCGGCGCGTTCTTTGCGCCGACAGCCTCTGAAACTATCAAATCGCGGCAACCGGAGTCATGCACGCTTGCCAAAATGACACAGCTGATCCGGTCCGGCATCCAGGACAAAAAGGGTGAATCCATCCATGTTCGCGTATTATCCACAAATCGGGCCCAATGGGAAGGATACGGCCGTGTGCGCGGGATCAGGCGAGTATTAAATATGAATTCTCGGCATCCAGGCTGAATGGGCAGCATAAAAGATTGCCCGCGGATCGGAGGGTACCCCGGGACGCATTGCAATACGAGGAACATGCGTTGATCTTGATAGACAAAAGGCTACATTAAAAATTTCAGAATATGAGATCACTAATCCGAGACGCAGGTGTAACAAGTCATCGATTCAGAACACCCGTTTGTGTGCCTCCCGGAGTATCCGGCAAGGGTCGACCTCGGCCCTGCGGATTCCGGAAGGATAGGAAGGATCAGCCGCCGTTTTCATACAGGCGCCGGTATTCTTTTTCCCCTCCCCCCTTCTGATCTGTCTTATTATGTCGAATGCGAAAGCACCATCTTGACTTTGAGGGGCATTTTAACCGAAGATCGGGGCGGTCAAGATGCATTTTTGCCACACCGGTTTTGTGCCAGCTTTCGTGGCGCCCCTTATTGGAAACACGGTGCATTGACAGACGGCATTCATGGCGGGCCGCTGCTCATTTCACCTATAGTGCTGTGTTTTGAGGTAATTTTTTTTCGATTTAATTGAATTCAGAATTCGATCAACTGGGTTAACGGTTTGAGTTCGCTTTCGATTGGAGAAATATCTTGAAAAAGAATTCTATTTCGTGTGCTTCCGCCATCCTGCTTTTTGGGTTATGCCTTCTTTTCCTGCAGCTAATCACGGGCTGTAGCTCTTCGAAGGCGTCGGCGCCGGCCGCCTCAAATCCAGTTCCATCGATTACCAGTTTATCGTCCAACGTTGCTGCCGGAATTCCGGATATAATTTTGCGAGTAACTGGAAAAGGTTTCATTCGCAGCTCCATAGTGCGTTGGAACGGCAGCAACCGAACAACTACCTATATAAGCGACACACAGTTGGATGCCTCCATTCCAGCTGCCGACATCGCAACGCCAATCACCGTGGCTATAACAGTTTTTAATCCCGGTCCAGGAGGCGGGACTTCGAACTCCGCCAGTTTTTCCATCAACGCTACGGGACCAGCCATTTCTTCCCTTAGCTCCTCCAGTGCGGTTGCTGGCTCCGCATCCTTCATTGTAACCGTCACCGGGAGAGGATTTTCATCATCTATGGTAATGCGCTGGAACGGTTCCGCTCGGCCAACGGTGGTTTTGAGCGCCTCTCAATTACAGTCCATCATCTATTATAGCGATATGGAGACGGCCGGCACTTATGCGATAACAGTGTATTCGTCCTCGCAGGATGTCACTTCCAATGCAATCCCTTTCACCGTTACCAATCCTTTGCCGGTAATTTCCAATCTAAGTTCTGCGTCCGCCGCAGTGAACGATGAAACTATAATAGACGTTATGGGATATGGTTTTCTTTCGACATCCGCAGTCTATGTGGATGGATCCAGTTATCCGACAGGCTTTATCAATCAATCGAGACTTCAGGTCACCATTCCCGCCGGCGTCCTTTCACTTGCCAATCCATCAACCGTGAGGGTTGTTAATCCCGCTCCCGGCGGCGGATCCTCACAATCCATAATGCTATATTCGTATCTAAGCCTGCAAGCCCGGGACATGGTCTACGATCCATTTACGCGATTAATCTACGCCTCCGTTTCCGGCACCGCCGGAGCCATCGGCAATACTATTACTGAAATCGATCCGGAAGCAGGCACGATTGGGCGCTCCTTCTACATCGGGAGCGAACCTGGAAAGCTGGCCATCAGCAGCGATGGAAAGCTCATCTATGCATCATTGGATGGCGCTGCCGCAGTACGCGTTTTCGACATACCCTCACGCACCCCTGGATTGCAATTTTCTCCTGGGAGCGACTCCCAACGTGGCCCGCTCTATGCTGAAGATATTGCGATTATGCCCGAAAATAACGGCACCATCGCTTTATCCAGGAAGTATAAAGGACTTTCACCCCGGCACGCCGGCGTAGCGATATACGACAATGGCATTATGCGGCCTCAGGCTACTGCTTCGCACACGGGGAGCAATGCCATTGAATTCTCTGCTTCAGCCTCCACCCTATACGGATACAACAATGAAAGTTCAGGTTTTGGATTCCGAAAGATGTGGGTGGACGATTCTGGAGTTACGATAACCAGCGTTTCCCAAGATATCCTCAGCGGCTATGGGGCCGATATAAAGTTTGAAAATGGCCGCATTTATTCCACAACCGGATTGGTTTTCGATCCGGAGACGTTGGATTTGCTTGGTACTTATGCATTGCCGGATCCCGCAGATAATTTGCCACAACTTGACTCATCCATTGGTCGGACCTTTTTTCTGGTTGATTCATTTTCAAGTGGTAAAAAGGAACTTTTGGCATTTGATCAAAACACCTTCGCCTCACTCGGTTCGCAGGAGATTGCGGGCGTCTCAGGATCCATTATCAGCTTTATTCGTTGGGGGACAAACGGGGTAGCTTTGCTGACCGACGGCGGTCAGCTGTTCGTGCTTCGCAGCGACCTTGTCCTGCCTATTGATTCCGCAGCGTATACGCCTGGCTTATCAGCGCTCAGCAAAAATGCAGAAAGAGGCGGAGGGAATTTTTTCCTGACTATATATGGCGCTGGCTTTGTGCCCGGAGCGGTGGCATGGCTGAACGGCGAGGAGCGGACCACCAGTTATATCAGCGATACCGAGTTGCGTGTGGCCATACCATCTGCGGACATCCAAGAGACAGGCTCCGCTGCAATCATGGTATCCAACCCGGGAGTTATGGGGATACCGTCTAATCACTTGATCCTGAAGATCGAGTAACTAATCCGTAATTCAAAAGTTGCATTATGAAGCGCCCTTTTTGCTTTGCACCCGGGATGAATAAATCATTGTTTCTTCCGATCCTCAAAAAAGTCTAGGGCTGTCAGTTGCTAAAATCGGTTATTAATCAAACACTGGCGGAGCTGCTCCCCAAAATTCGGTCAGGAAATTAGGGTGGAAAATCCTTGCCTCCGGACAAGGCGAGACAATGGCAACGAAAAAGCGAAGACAGTTTACAGCGGAATTCAAAGACCGAGTAGCAATAGAAGCCGTAAAGGGACAAAAGACCATCCAGGAAATAGCTTCTCATTACCAAGTGCATCCGAACATGGTTACGATCTGGAAGCGTCAGGCTCTGGCCGAATTGCCGAAGGTTTTCTCGTCGCTATCTGCCCGAGAGGCTTGCCGAACGAATCGTATTCTATCGTCCGGATGATGCTGCCGGCGCTGGATGCAAGTGCCCGGGCGCTACCCCGAAGATCCGTCAGGAAAAAGACCGGGCTCGAGCTTCCCTGTTGGCACCACGGCTTGTTATCTATCCCCGGACCATTCTCGTAACACACAAGGCTTCCATCGCTGTTCTCCTCCAGCACCACGTGATCGCCGTCATAGGTGTATCGCGTCCATTCCGATCCCCTGATTCGCGCTTTAGGGCAATCACAGGCAAAGTCATGCCTTTTGGGGCGGGATTCGAAAAATTGAATTCCTGTATGTAGTTGATTTTGCTGGTGCCGAAGGAGGGGGTCGAACCCTCATGCCCGCAAGGGGCGCGGGATTTTGAGTCCCGTGCGTCTGCCAGTTCCGCCACTTCGGCCCGGCGGCGGTTTCCCGCCGCGGTTTGGGCGCCCATAGTAGCCCATCGGCTCCTCCAGAGTCAATCGACACAAACGGGAGCGAAGGGGGGCGGTTTGCCCGGGGAACGATTTTCTGATATAATGGCTGGCTTCCGGAGGTATTATGGATTTTCGCATTGGTGAAAAAGTCGTCTATCCCAACCACGGAGTGGGCATTATCGAAGAAGTCAGCAGCCGCGACGTCAACGGCACCGCCGAGCAGTTCTACATGCTCCGGATCCACGCCAACTCCTCCCTCGTCATGGTCCCCACCGCCAACGTCAAGAACGTCGGGTTGCGCCGCATCATCAAGAAGAACGACGTGGACGGGCTCTACAAGCTCCTGAACGAGGATTTCTTCGAACCGGAAGCGGACTGGAAGGGGCGCTACAAGGACCATTCCGAAAAGATGCGCACCGGGTCGATCTTCCAGGTCGCCGAGGTGCTCAAGAACCTCGTCTTTCTCAGCTACCGCAAGAGCCTGTCGTTCCGCGAAAAGAAGATGCTGGACCGGGCCAAGCAGCTCATCATCAGCGAGGTGGCCACGGTCCGGAGCCTGAACGAGAAATCCGTCGAGGAACAGATCGATCGCATTCTTTCCGAGGCCTATTCACGTTCCGTGAAGACCTCCGAATAGCCTTGTCTCCGCTGCTGCTCTATTTCGTTCTCCTGCTTTTTTTCATCGTCCTGTCGACCTTCTTCTCGGCGGCGGAAACGGCCTTCATCGCCGTCAACCGGCTCAAGCTCAAGTACCAGGCGGAATCGGGGGACCGGCAGGCCGAGGCCATCCACCGGATCGTGTCCAACCCCGACCGGCTGCTGGGCGTCATCCTGCTGGGGGTGACGGTGGCCGAAATCGCCGCCGCCGGGATCGCCACCTCGATCGTCACCTCCTATTTCTCCGATCAATACGCGGAGATCGCCGGCCTCGTCGGGTCCTTCGTCTTCGCCTTCATCATCCTGATCTTCTGCGAACTGACCCCCAAGATCGTCGCGGCGGCGCACCCGGAGACCCTCTCCCGCAGGCTCCTCCCCCCGGTCCGGTTTTTCCTCGCCGTCCTGAACCCCTTCGCGCGGATGGCCGCCTGGATGGCCAACGGCCTCGTCCGCCTTTTCGGGCTGAACCCGAAGGGGAGCCCCTTCGCCCAGAGCCTCAGCGAAGAGGAGATCAAGGCGATGATCGCCGGCTCCAGCGAGGCGAGCGTGCCGGACGAAAAGAAGCTGATGCTCTACAACATCTTCGAGATCGGGGCGACCCAGATCCGCGAGATCATGATCCCCCGGGGCGAGGTCACGGCCATCGATATCAGCGAGGAGCCGGCGAAGATCCTGGACATCGTCATTCAGACCCACTACTCCCGGATCCCCGTGTACCGCGGCAATTTCGACAACCCGATCGGCATCCTCAACGTCAAGGACCTGCTCCCCTACGTCCGGAAATCGAACCTGGAGATCGCCATCCGGACGCTGCTGCGCCCGGTGCACTTCGTCCCCGACAGCGCCCGGCTCGACATCGTCCTGCGCCGGCTGCAGTCGATGCACCTGCACATGGCCATCGTGGTGGACGAATACGGGGGGGTGGAGGGGATCGTCACGCTCGAGGACCTGCTCGAGGAGATCGTGGGCGAAATCCGCGACGAGCACGACACGGAAACCGAGGCCGTCAGGCAGCTGGGCCCGCACCTCTACAGCGTGGCGGGGAACCTGCCCATCCGCGATTTCAACCGCTATTTCGACGAGAAGCTCCCGGAAACGCCCAGGTATGCCACCCTGGCGGGTTTTCTCGAATCGCTGACCGGGCGGCTGCTGCTCGAGGGGGAAACCGTGCGCTACGAAAACCTGGTCCTCACCATCGAGAAGGCGGAAGGGTTCCGCATCGTCTCCGTGCGGGTGCGGACCTCGTCGTGACCCCCGGGGGCGGCGCTCAGCCGGCCACTTCCCCGAAGGCTTCCCGCGCCAGCTCTATCGTGGCCTTGATGTCGCTTTTCGTGTGGGCCAGCGACAGGAAACCGGTCTCGAACTGGGACGGCGGGAAATAGACCCCCCGCCGGAGCATGGCGTGGAAGAACCGGGCGTACCGTTCGGTATCGGAGGTCTTGGCCGTCTGGAAATCCCTGACGTCCGTTTCGGTGAAAAAGACCGTGAACATCGACCCGATGGAGTTGATCCGGACCGGGACGCCGGCGTCCCCGGCCGCCTTCTTCAGGCCGACCACCAGGGAGGCGGTCATGGCCGCCAGTTTCGCGTACACTCCCTCCTTCTTCAGGGCCCCCAGCGCCGCGATGCCGGCCGAAACCGCCAGGGGGTTCCCCGAAAGCGTCCCCGCCTGGTAGACGGGCCCCTCCGGGGCCACCCATTTCATGATGGAGCGGTGGCCGCCGTAGGCGCCCACCGGGAGCCCGCCGCCGATGACCTTCCCCAGGCAGGTGAGGTCGGGCTTGACCCTGAGCAGCGCCTGGGCGCCCCCGTACAGGAGCCGGAACCCGGTGATCACCTCGTCGAAGATCAGCAGGGCGCCGTGCTCGCGCGTGAGCTTGCGCAGGCGCTGGAGAAATCCCTGCGCGGGGGGGACGATCCCCATGTTGCCGGCCACCGGCTCGATGATGACGGCGGCGACCTCCGACCGGTTCAGGTCGAGGACCTGGTGCACCGCGTCGATGTCGTTGTAAGGAATGGAGATGGTGGAACTGCAGTCCTGGGGCAGGACGCCGAGGCTGTCCGGGAGCCCGAGCGTAGCCACCCCCGACCCCGCCTTCACCAGCAGGCTGTCCACGTGCCCGTGGTAGCAGCCGTCGAACTTGACGATCTTGTTGCGTCCCGTGAAGGCGCGCGCAAGCCGGACGGCGCTCATGGTCGCCTCGGTGCCCGAGTTCACCAGCCGGACCTTTTCGATGGAGGGGACGGCCTCGGTGATCATCTCCGCCAGGACGACCTCGTTCTCGGTGGGCGCGCCGTAGCTGGTACCCAGCCCGATCTGCCGCCGCAGGGCGCCGATCACGGGCGCCGGGGCGTGCCCCAGGATGAGGGGGCCCCAGGAGCCAAGGTAGTCGATGTAGGTGTTCCCGTCCACGTCGGTAACGCGGCTCCCTTTCCCCGACCGGATGAACCGGGGGTCCCCGCCGACGCTGCGGAAGGCGCGCACGGGGCTGTTCACCCCCCCGGGGATTCGTTTCTGCGCGCGGGAAAACAACTCCTTGGATCGATCGTTCACGAGCCTGGCTCCAATCTGAAAAAGTCGGGTTAGGACAATATTTCCGCGGCCTCTTTGGCGAAGTAGGTCAGGATGATATCGGCGCCCGCGCGCCGGATGCCGATCAGGGATTCCATCATGGTGCGCGGCAGGTCGAGCCACCCCATCCGCCCGGCCGCCACCAGGGCGGAGTATTCGCCGCTGACCTGGTAGGCCGCCAGGGGGATGGAGTAGCGGTCCCGGGCCATCCGGAGGATGTCCAGGTAGGGGCCGGCGGGCTTCACCATGATGATGTCGGCCCCTTCACCGATGTCGAGATCGATCTCGCGCAGGGCTTCGCGTGCGTTGGCGGGGTCCATCTGGTGGCTGCGCCGGTCCCCGAACGCCGGGGCCGAACCGGCCGCCTCGCGGAACGGGCCGTAGTAACCCGACGCGTACTTCACCGCGTAGGACATGATCGGGGTGTTCTGGAAGCCATGGGCGTCCAGCAGCGAACGGATGGCGCCCACCCTCCCGTCCATCATGTCCGAGGGGGCGATCATGTCCGAGCCCGCCCCGGCCTGGGACAGGGCTGTCCGGGCCAGCAGCTCGAGGGTCTCGTCGTTGAGGATCTCCCCGCCGGAGACGACGCCGCAGTGGCCGTGGGAGGTGTATTCGCAGAGGCAGACGTCGGAAATCAGGACGATGCCCGGGACCTCGCGCTTGAGGGCCCGGAGCGCCTGCTGCACGATCCCCTCGTCGTCCCAGGCCCCGCTCCCGTGATCGTCCTTCTTGTCGGGGACCCCGAAGAGCATGACGCCGCCGATGCCGAGCGATTTCACCGCCCGGACCTCCTCCACGAGGGTGTCCACGGACCAGTGGTAGTTCCCCGGCATCGCGGAGATCTCCTTTTTCACCCCCTCGCCGGGACAGACGAAGAGGGGATACACCAGCTGTTCGGGCGACAACCTGGTTTCCGCCACCATCCCCCGGATCAGGCTGCTGCGGAGCCTTCGCGGACGGTTTTCCGGAAAGGACATGAAGCCACTCCCTTTCAAAAAGAGGGCCGGCCGGCAAAGACCGGGTCGACCCGCGAAAAAGGAGGATTATATCACGGCGACGGGCCGAGGGGAGCGCCCCATTTGGCCCGTTCTCATCGGTCCGGATTTGTGGTAGAAGTGGGGCGATGGGGACACATATTCCACCCGGGGGGGGGCACGCCCTCGAGCGCCGGGTCCGAAGGACCATCGAGGCCCATGAGATGCTGGCCGGGGGGGAGCACGTCCTGGTCGCCGTCAGCGGGGGGGCCGACAGCGTGGCGCTGCTCCACTGCCTCGTCGCCCTCTCGCCCGAATACGATCTCAGGCTGACGGTGGCGCACCTCAACCACCGGATCCGGGGGGAGGAGGCCGACGCCGACGCCGACTTCGTCCGCCGGATGAGCCTCGAGCTGGGTCTTCGGTGCATCGCCAAAACCGTGGAGGTCCGGCGGCAGGCGGAACTCGCCGGACGGAACCTGGAGGAGCATGCGCGCAGGGTGCGTTACGGCTTTCTCCGCGGCGCGGCGCGCCGCGTGGGGGCCGGAAAGATCGCCGTCGGCCACAACCTGAACGACCAGGCGGAAACCGCGCTCTTCCGCTTCCTCCGGGGAAGCGGGATCGAAGGGCTCGCGGCCATGGCTCCCGTGGCCGACGGCCTCGTGATCCGCCCCTTGCTGGACTGCGGCCGCGGGCTGATCGTCGACTACCTCGAGCGGCGCGGGATCGGCCACAGGGAGGACGCCTCCAACGGCGACCTCCGCTACGCGCGCAACCGGCTCCGTCATGAAACCCTCCCCTCCCTCCGGAGCCGCTACAACCCCCGCCTCGTCCCCGCCCTGGCGCGCCAGGCGCGGATGGTGCGGGAGGTGTGGGATTACGTCCGGTCGCAGGCCTCGGAAGCCTCAGACGGCATCCTCCGCACCTCCGGGGGGGAGGTCGTGCTCGAGATCCCCCCCCTGGCCCGGCTCCACCCCGCTCTGAGGAAAGAGGTGGTGCGGCGCGCGCTGCGCGAGTGCCTGGGGTCGCTGCGCGGGATCGGATCGGTTCATATCGAGGGGATCCTGGCCCTGTGCGCCGGCCGGGGGGAGAGCCGCCAGGCCCAGCTTCCGCGCGGCGCCCGGGCGATCCGCCAGTTCGACACCCTGACGCTTTCCGGGCGGCCCCCTTCGGAAACGCTCGGGTACGCCTACCCGCTCGCGGTGCCGGGCGAATGCCTCCTCCGGGAAACGGGGGTGACATTCCGGGCTTCCGCCTGCCAGGCCCCGTCACCTGGGACGCCGGCACCCCGTTCCCGTGCCTTCATCGACCCCTCGACCCTCCCCGGCCCCCTGACGGTCCGGTCGCGGGCACCGGGGGACCGGTACGGGGGGGAGGGGCACCGGAAGGTCAAGCGGATGCTGATCGACGCCAGGGTCCCGCGCCTCGAGCGCTCCCGCCTGGCGATGGTGGCCTCCGGCGACGCCGTCGTCTGGATCCCCGGCTTCCGGCCCGCCCGCCGGCACGAGGCCGCGCCGGGCACCCCCTGCATCATGCTCGAGAGGATCCCCGCCGCGGTGGAACCTGGACTTTTCTAATGTATCCTCAATCTTATATTTATCGCGGGGGCTCTGGTATACTGTCATAGAGGGAACTATGCCCCGCGGAAGCGGGGTGTAGCTTCGGCCGGGCGCCGGCCGAAGGTCCCGATTGGAGGTTTTTCTATTGAACAGCAACATGAAGAACATTCTGGTGTGGCTGGCGGTAGCCGCTTCGCTGATCGTGCTGTGGCAGATCCTGGTCAATGTCCGCGACGTGAATATCGAGGACAAGGATTTCACCACCTTCTACCGGGACATGACGGCCAAGAAGGTGAAGTCGGTCCGGATCATGGGCGAGGACCTCGAAGGCGAAGAGGTCGGCGGAAGGAAATTCAAGACCACCATCCCGGCCGAAGGCGCCTGGGACCTGGTCCAGGACCTCAACCAGAACGGGGTTGCCGTAAAAGTGGAGAGAACCTCCCACGGGTCGCTGATGTCGATCTTCCTCACCTCCTGGCTCCCCCTCATCCTGCTGCTGGGCTTCTGGATATTCCTGATGCGCCAGATGCAGAGCGGGGGGAACAAGGCGCTCTCGTTCGGCAAGAGCCGGGCCCGGCTCATGTCCAGCCAGCAGAAGAAGGTGACGTTCAAGGATGTCGCCGGGGTGGAGGAAGCCAAGGAAGAGCTGACCGAGATCATCGAGTTTCTCAAGGAGCCGCAGAAATTCCAGAAGCTGGGAGGCCGCATCCCCAAGGGCGTCCTCCTGATGGGCCCCCCGGGGACGGGGAAGACCCTGCTGGCCCGGGCCATCGCCGGGGAAGCCAACGTCCCCTTTTTCTCCATCAGCGGGTCGGACTTCGTGGAGATGTTCGTGGGGGTGGGCGCCAGCCGGGTGCGCGACCTCTTTGAACAGGGGAAGAAGAACGCGCCCTGCATCATCTTCATCGACGAAATCGACGCCGTGGGTCGGCACCGCGGCGCCGGGCTCGGCGGAGGGCACGATGAAAGGGAGCAGACGCTCAACCAACTGCTCGTGGAGATGGACGGATTCGAGTCCAACGACGGCGTCATCCTGATCGCCGCCAGCAACCGCCCCGACGTCCTGGATCCGGCGCTGCTCAGGCCCGGCCGCTTCGACCGCCAGGTGGTCGTCCCGCTCCCCGATATCCGCGGACGCGAGGGGATCCTGAAGGTCCATACCCGAAAGATCCCGATATCGGACGACGTGAACGTTTCGGTGATCGCCCGCGGCACCCCGGGCTTCTCCGGCGCCTCCCTGGCGAACCTCGTGAACGAAGCCGCCCTCAACGCCGCCCGGTACAACCGCAAGACGGTCGTGATGAGCGATTTCGAGGGGGCCAAGGACAAGGTCCTGATGGGCAAGGAACGCAGGTCCATGGTCCTCACCGAAAAGGAGAAGAAGGTCACGGCCTACCACGAGGCGGGACACGCCCTGGTGGCCTACCTGATCCCCGGAACCGACCCGGTGCACAAGGTCACCATCATCCCTCGCGGCATGGCTCTCGGGCTGACGCAGCAGCTCCCCGAAGCCGACAAGCACAACTACACCCGGGAGTACATCGAGGGACAGATCGCCATCCTCATGGGCGGGCGGTGCGCCGAAAAGATGTTCCTGGACCAGGAAACGACCGGGGCGGCCAACGACATCGAGGTCGCCACGGAGCGCGCGCGCAAGATGGTGACCGAATGGGGGATGAGCCCGGCCATGGGGCCGCTGACCTTCGGAAAGAAGGAGGAACAGATCTTCCTGGGCCGTGAAATCTCCCAGCACCGCGATTACAGCGAGGACACCGCCATCCGGATCGACCAGGAGGTCAAGCGGATCGTGGAGGAGGGATACGGCCACGCCGCCAGGATCCTCGAGGAAAACAGGGACACCCTCGTGCGGCTGGCCGAGGCGCTGCTGGAATACGAGACCCTGGACATCATCGAGATCGAGGCCATCATCAAGGGGCAGCCGATCAAGCCCAGGACCGGCGTCCCATCCGATCCCGACCCCGAGGGGACCGCGACCCGGGAAAAGGAGCCCGGAGGCTCCCCCCGCCCGCACCTGATGAACCCCGAAGGCAAGCCGGCGCCGGCCTAGCCGGCCCGGCCTCCTGCAGACAGGATCCCACCTCATGCCCCAACTCTCTTCCCGAAAGACCTTCACCCTCGCGGCCGGAGACTGGACCCTCGGGCTGGGGGAGCGGACCCTGGTCATGGGTATCCTCAACGTCACCCCCGATTCCTTCTCGGACCGGGGAGCGCATTTCGAGATCGAGGCCGCCGTCCGGAGGGCGTGGCAGATCGCCGAGGAGGGGGCGGACATCCTCGACATCGGCGGGGAGTCCACCCGCCCCGGGTCCCAGGGGGTCGACACGGAGGAGGAGCTCCGGAGGGTGATCCCCGTGCTCGAGGCCCTGGCCCGGGGGCCCGGGTACCCCATCCCGGTCTCCGTGGACACCTCCAAGGCGCGCGTAGCGCGCGAGGCGCTCCAGTGCGGCGCCGCCGTCATCAACGACATCACCGCGCTCGACAACGACCCCGCCATCGCGGAGGAAGTCGCCGCGCGGGGGGCCGCCCTGGTCCTGATGCACATGCGGGGGAAACCCTCCAACATGCAGGCGCTTCCGCCAAGCCCCGATATTCTCGGGGAGATCGACCGCTGGGCCCGGGAAGCGGTTGCGCGGGCCGAAGCCGGTGGTGTATCCTCAGACAAGGTGATCCTGGATCCCGGGATAGGGTTCGGGAAAACGGCGACCCAGAACATCGAGATCATAGTGAATCTCCCCCGGCTTGCGGCCGCGGGATTTCCCGTCCTCGTCGGAACGTCGCGAAAATCGTTCATCGGTTCCATCGTAAAAAAAACCGCGGAAGAACGGGTCCCGGGAACCTGTGCGACGGTGGCGGCCTCCATCCTTTACGGGGCGCACATCGTGCGCGTGCATGACGTCGCCGCCGCCCGGGATGTCGCCGATGTCACCGACGCGATCGCGAGGGCCGCGGGGCGGACGCCGGAAGCAGGCTGAAACAGGCCCTCTCCAGAACATTTTCCGGGGGTGACGCGGTTTCATGGATTTCATACCGGGATTTTTCCAGTCTACGCCGGTTTCGGTGCGGGATCTCGTGGATGTCGCACTGGTCGCCTATATCCTCTACCGGTTCCTCCTGCTCATGAAGGGGACCCGGGGCGTACAGATGACGTTCGGCATCGTCGTCCTGCTCGGCTTCTACTGGGTCATCCGGTTCTACAACCTGACGGCGGTGGAATGGCTGCTTTCGAACATCCTCACCTATATCGTCTTCGCCATCATCGTGCTCTACCAGAGTGAAATCCGGAGGGCCCTGGCCGGCATCGGGAAGACCTCAATCTGGGGGCGCAACCGGGACCGGGGCGGAAGCGGGTTCGACGAGATCGTCCAGGCCTCGACCAACCTGGCGTCCCGCCGTATCGGCGCCCTGATCATCATCGAGCGTGAAATCGGCCTCAGGAACTACGTCGAGAGCGGCATCACCCTGGACGCCGTCATCACCTACGACCTGCTGGTCACCATCTTCAATCCCAACACCCCCCTGCATGACGGCGCCGTCATCGTGCAGAAGAACCGGATCCTGGCGGCCGGGTGCTTCCTGCCGCTCACCCTGGACCCGCACCTCAGCAACGAACTGGGAACGAGGCACCGGGCGGCCATCGGCATCACCGAGGAAACCGACGCCGTCGCCGTGGTCGTGTCCGAGGAGACGGGGACGATTTCGCTCGCCATCGGGGGGAACATCACCCGCAACTACGACGGCCCGGGACTGCGCGCCGCGCTCTCCGCCGCCGTCGAGGGGAAAACGGAAGGCCGAGGCTCCGATCCGGGCCCGAAGCCGCGCCGGGAAGCACCATGAAAAGGACCTTTCGGGAATACGCACTGGAAAACTGGAGCCTGAAGGCCACCGCCACTTTCCTGGCCCTGGTCCTGTGGCTCTTCGTCCGGGGGGAACCCGGCCCGGAGCGGGTGCTCGCGGTTCCCCTGGAGATCCGCGTCGCCCACCAGATGGAGATCGTCAACGAACGACCGACCACGGTCGAGGTGACGATGCGGGGCGCGCCCTTTTCCAACATGTGGTTCGGCAAGCTCCTCCCCTCCTGCGTCATCGATCTCGAGGGGGTCGGCGAGGGGGAGCACACCGTAGCCCTGACCCCGGAGCACGTGAAGGTGTCCAAGGGTTCCGGCATCCGGGTGCTGCAGGTCAGCCCCGCCCGGGTCTCCATCATCCTGGAAAAAACCATATCCCGGGAAGTGCCCGTCGTGGTGCCGGTGCTGGAATCCCCACCTGAGGGCTTCGAGGTGTACGGCAGGACCCTGAACCCCCCGACCGTCCTGATCTCCGGCCCGCGTTCACGGGTCGACTCCCTGAACGACATCCCGACCGAACCGATCTCCATCGGCGGCCAGACGCAGTCGGTCCGGTATTTCGCCAACCTGAGCATCGCCGACCGCCTGGTCCGCACGCCGGCCAGGAAGCCGGTCCAGGTCGACATCGCGATCGGTCCGCGCAGAAGGACCCACACCATCAACAACGTCGCGGTGGCCGCGGACAACGAGGCCTTTTCAGTGACCCCCGGGCATCTTTCGATTCAGATCCTCGCCCCCCCCGAGGTCATCGACAAAACGGGGGCCTCGAACTTCCGGGCCTCCGTCCGGACCGGGGTCCTCGATCCATCCAAACTCCCCGGGAGGGTGAAACCCTCCGTGCAGGTCCTGGACGATTTCGGCGGCGCCCTCGCCATCAAGGGGATCCACCCTCCGGAGGTCACGGTAAAACGCGGGAAGTAGCCGCCGGGGAGGTTCCGCCCGTCTTGTAGCCCGCGGGGGCATCTGCTATCCTCGATCTCGGCCATGATCTCTCATAAGTTGAAGACTCTCGAGGAACTGGTCCGGCTCCGGGCCGAACTGGGAAAATCGGGCCGGACCCTGGTCTTCACCAACGGCTGCTTCGATCTCCTGCACGTGGGACACGTGCGCATGCTCCATCGGGCCCGCTCCCTCGGGGACGTGCTGGTCGTGGCGATCAACAGCGATCGTTCGGTCCGGGAGATCAAGGGCCCGGCGCGGCCCGTCATGCCCGAGGCGGAACGGGCCGAGATCCTCTCCGCGCTCGAGCCGGTCGATTTTGTGGTCGTTTTCGACGAAGCCACCCCGGAGGCCGTCATCGACCTCCTGGTCCCGGACGTGCTGGCCAAGGGAGCCGACTGGAGTTCCGACTCGATCGTCGGGCGGGAACGGGTCGAGGGCTCCGGGGGGCGCGTCTGCCGCATCCCGCTGGCCGAGGGGGTCTCCACCACGGACATCATTCAAAGAGTTCTCGAGCGTTTCGGATAGGCGGGCGGTGATTCCTCTGAAGCGGATACTGGAAACGGCGCTGCAAAGCGGAGCGTTCGAGCGGCTGGAGGGGGCGCTCGGCCGGGGCGAGGGCTCCGCCACCGTCTCGGGAGCGGCCGGAGGGGCGAAAGCGCTGGTCCTCGCCGGGGCGGCGCTTCGCGGGCGGCGCCCGCTCGCCGTCATCACCTCCTCCGGAGCCGAGGCGCAGACCCTCGCCGAGGAGCTCCGCTTCTTCCTCGACCTGCTCGCCCCCGCGCCGCCCGAGGTCGTCCATCTTCCCGAACTCGAAGTCGATCCCTACCGGGGGCTCTCCCCCCACCCCGAGATCGCCGCCGCCCGCGCCCGGGCGCTCTGGCGCCTGCTCCAGGACACCCCCGCGGTCCTGGTCGCCTCGGCAAAGGCTGCGGCGGTCCGCATGCATTCGCCCGAGCGCTTCCTCGCCGGCTGCCTGTCGCTCGCCGAGGGGGAGGAACTCTCCCCGGAACTCGTGTGCGCCCATCTCAGGGAAGCCGGGTACCTGGAAGACGATCCCGTGACCGATCCGGGGGAATTCTCCCTCAGGGGGGGGATCCTGGACCTCTTCCCGCCGAACCTGGATCGGCCGGTCCGACTGGAGTTCTTCGGGGACCAGATCGATTCCATGCGCCTGTTCGACCCCGATTCGCAGCGGTCCACCGCCAGGGCCGGGGCGCTCCAGGTCGTCCCGATGAGGGAGTACTGCCCGGGGCCCGGGCGGCTCAGGCGCTGGGCGGAAGAAGCCCCCGCCCTCTGGAGAGCCCCCTTTCTGCCCCACCTCGAGGAGGAGCTGGCGCTGGCGCGCCACGGGGAGCCTTTCCCCGCCTTCGAGTTTCTCCTGCCGGCCGTGGATCCGCTCCAGCACACCCTTTTCGACTACGTCCGCGGATCCCGCCTCGCCCTGGTCGAGCCCGAGGCGGTGCGCCACGCGCTCGAGCGGCATCACGCCGCCCTGTACGAGCGTTTCGTGGACCGGACGGAGGCACAGAAGCCCGTGCTCGCCCCTGAGCGGCTCTCCGTCGCGGTCGACGATTTCTTCGCCGGGCTCGAGAGCTTCGACCGGCTCGAACTGGAGGAGCTCGGCGTCGCGGGACCCGAAGCCTCCCGGATCTACGTCTCATCCCAGCCGACACGCAGATATCACGGCAACATCCGGGAGCTGATCGCCGATATCGGGAAATTCCGCGCCGCGGGGGAAACCCTCGCCTTCGTGCTCTCGAACCTCGGGCGCGCGGAGCGCCTCCACGACATCCTGAAGGAATACGATATCCCCGCCCGCCTCTGCCGCCCCGGCGGGGAGGAGCCGGAGGCTCCCGGGGGCGGCGTCCTCGTCGGCACGGGCGCCCTGCACGCGGGTTGCTTCCTGCCGGCGTCGAACCTTCGCCTGCTGGCCGGCCAGGACGTTTTCGACGAGGCCGACATCGGGCTGGGGCCCAAAAAAATCAAGTCCGCCCGACGCAGCCTCTTCATTTCCGATTTCCGCGACCTGAAGCCGGGGGATTACGTCGTCCACGTGGATCACGGTATCGGCATGTTCCAGGGGCTGCAGTCGATCGGGCTCCAGGAGGGGGCCAAGGAATTCGTCCTGCTGACCTACCAGAACGACGCCCGGCTCTACGTCCCGGTCGAGCGGCTCGACCTGATCCAGAAATACAGCAGCATGGGGGGCACACGCCCGACCCTCGACCGGCTGGGGGGCACCAGCTGGGCGAGGACCAAGACCCGCATCAAGAAATCGATGCGGGACATGGCGGAAGAGCTCCTCGAGCTCTACGCCCAGCGCCAGACGGTCTCCGGCTATGCCTTCGCCCCCGATACCGCCTGGCAGCGGGAGTTCGAGGACGCCTTCGAGTTCGAGCTGACCCGGGACCAGGCGGACGCCCTGGAGGCGGTGAAAACCGACATGGAGGCGCCGCGGCCGATGGACCGGCTGCTCTGCGGCGATGTCGGCTACGGCAAGACGGAGGTCGCCATGCGGGCGGCCTTCAAGGCCGTCATGGACGGGAAGCAGGTGGCCGTGCTCGCCCCCACGACCGTGCTGGCCTTCCAGCATTACAATACGCTGGTCGGGCGCTTCACCGCCTTCCCCGTGCGCATCCAGCTCCTGTCGCGCTTCCGCAGCCCCCGCGAGCAGAAGCAGATCCTCGAGGACCTGGAAACGGGCCAGGTCGACCTGGTCGTGGGAACGCACCGGCTCCTGTCCAGGGACGTGAAGTTCAAGGACCTGGGACTCGTCATCGTGGACGAGGAACAGCGCTTCGGCGTCACCCACAAGGAACGCCTGAAACGGCTGAAGACGCGGGTGGACGTGCTGACGCTCACGGCCACCCCTATCCCCAGGACGCTCAACATGGCGCTGCTGGGGATGCGGGACATGTCCACGATCGAGACCCCGCCCAAGAACCGGCTCGCCATCCAGACCTCGGTCCTCAAGTACAGCCCCGACGTCGTCCGCTCCGCCATCGAGATGGAGCTGGCCCGCAACGGCCAGGTGTACTACCTGCACAACCGGGTGGAGACCATCCACTCCGCGGCGGCGAAGGTACAGCAGCTCATCCCCGAGGCCAGGATAGGAGTGGCCCACGGCCAGATGAACGAACAGGAACTGGAGCGCATCATGCTCCGGTTCGTCCGCAACGAGCTGGACGTCCTGGTCGCCACAACCATCATCGAGAACGGGCTGGACATCCCGCGGGCCAACACCCTCATCGTGGACCGCGCCGACCTGTACGGCCTCTCGCAGCTCTACCAACTGCGCGGGCGCGTGGGCCGGAGCGACCGCCGGGCCTACGCCTATCTCCTCATCCCCTCCGACGAGGCCCTTTCGGAGGTCGCCCGCAAACGCCTGTCGGCCATCCGCGAGTTCAGCGACCTGGGAACCGGATTCCGCGTCGCTGCGCTGGACCTGGAGATCCGCGGCGCCGGCAACCTGCTGGGGGGGGAGCAGCACGGGCATATCGAGACCGTGGGCTTCGACCTCTACTGCCAGCTGCTGGAGCGGGCGGTGGAGGAACTGCGCGGGGAAAAGCCGGAGGAGGAGATCGCCGCCACCATCAACCTCAACCTCGACATCCGCATCCCGGAAACCTACATCGCCGATTCGGGCCAGCGGCTGAGAATGTACAAGCGGGTCTCCTCGGCCGACGGCACGGAAGAACTCGACGGTCTCCGGCAGGAGATGCGCGACCGCTTCGGCCAGTACCCCGAGCCGGTGGAAAACCTGTTCCGCTACGCCAGGCTGCGGCAGGAGATCCTCGCCCTGCAGATCCCGTCGGTCGAAAAAAACCGGGACCAGGTCTTCTTCCGCTTCGCGGACCACTCCCGGGTCGACGCGCAGAAGCTGCTCGCGATCGTCATGAGCAACCGCCGGGCGACCTTCTCGCCCCAGGGCCTGCTGACGCTCGACGTGCCCCGGCTCCCCCCGGCGCAGGTTTTCGACCGGATTCACGAAATCCTGGAGGAGATCCGGCTGTAGGGACGCTCAATCCGCTGTCCGTCCGGGGGATTTTGGGATAAAATGAAGGATTGAGGCTTTCATCGACTATAAAGGGCAACCGATATGAAGAAGTTCTCCGTCATCCTCCCCATCCTCCTCCTGCTCCCCCTTGCCCGATCGGGCACGGTGGACCGGATTCTGGCCAAGGTCAACGAGGAGATCATCACCCTGTCCGAACTCAACCGCCACATGGAGCCGGTCCGCAGGGAGTTGCGGTCCAAGCACTCCGGACGGGCGCTCGAGCAGGCCCTGGAAAAGGCGGAAAAGGGCACCCTGGACGCGCTGATCGAGGAGAAGCTCATCTACCAGAAGGCCGTGGAGCTGGAATACGAGGCCCACGCCGACGACAAGGTCGACGATTACATCCAGCGGGTCATGAAGGAAAACAACCTGAAGGACACGGACGAACTCGAGGAGGCCCTGGCACGCGAGGGGCAGAGCCTGAGGGAATACCGCGAGCTTCTCCTGAGGCAGATCATCACCGGCGAGCTGGTCAACGACTTCATCAACGCCCGGATCAGCCTTCTCACCCCGGAAATCGAGAAGTATTACAAGAACCACCTGGCCGAATACACCACTCCCGAGGAGATCACCCTCAGCGAGATCCTGATCACGGACGCCGGAGGGAGTACGGCCGCCGAGACCCGTGCGGAAGAGCTGTACCGGCGGCTCCGGCAGGGGGAACCGTTCGCCGCTCTGGCCAGCCAGTATTCCAAGGGTCCGACCGCGGACAAGGGGGGGAGCATCGGGACCTATCTCAGCGCCAAGCTCAATCCCGACACCGCCAAGGCCGTCGCCGGACTCGCTGAGGGAGAGGTTTCCAGGCCCTCGAAGCTGGAAGAGGGGTACGTGATCTACCGGGTGGACGCCCGCCGGGCGCCCGTGGTGCTTCCGCTGGAAGAGGTCAAAGAGGAGATCAAGAACAAGCTGTACCAGCAGAAGCGCAGCCCCGAATACGATCGTTTCATCGCCCAGCTCCGCGAAGAGGCCTACATCCAGATCTTCCCCGAAATGGAGTAGGTCGCAGCGGTCTGCCGGGAAGGGGGAGGGCTGCCAAGCCCGGCCCTAAACTTGAATCCTCAGCGCTTGAAAATCCCTGGCATCGCGGGAAGGGACCGCGAATTATTTTCGTGCGCCGAAAACCAAGTTTCAGGGCCAGAGCCTGGATTTTGAAAATACCACTGCCTTGGAAGCATATTCCATGCCAACCGCATCAACCGGGAACCGGAAATACATCTCCTTTTACTGCAATGCATTAACCAGAATCTGTCCCGAAATGCCCGAAATGGCGCCCCAGCATAATCCAAATATTTGGACAGACAAACGAAATTTTTGAAGCTCCCCGGAAGCACCGCCGGCCGAAACCGCCCGCCCGGAGATTTCGCGCGATCCGGGCCTTGACGCCCGTATCACACTTCGGTAGGATGATGTTTCGGTTTTTACATTTTTGTAATAGAGGCTCCATGCGCCGACAACCGTCCACCGAGACGCAGAGACTGGCCACCCTCCTGGAACTGAACCAGGCCCTTTCCGGCACCCTGAATCTCAAGCACTCGCTCCACCGGGCGCTGGAGATCCTGGAGAGCCGCCACGGGATGTTCCGCAGCGCGGTGACGCTCGAGAGGGCGGACGGCGGGCTGCACATCGAAGCCTCCAACGGGATCAGCGCCGAGGGGCAGCGGGCGCAATACCGCCTCGGTGAGGGAATCACCGGGCGCGTGGTCGAGAGCGGCAAACCCATCATCGTGCCGCAGGTGAGCAAGGAACCGATGCTGCTCAACCGCGCGGCCCAGCGGAAGGGGCTCCGGGAGGAATTGACCTACTTCTGCGTCCCGATCATGGTGGGACGGAAGACGGTGGGGGCTCTCGGGGTGGATATGCGCTTCAAGAAGGACCGCGACTACGACCGCACCGTCAAGTTCCTCCGCGTCATCGCGGGCATCATCGGACAGGCCGTGAGGGTGGAAGGGCTCGTGCAGGCCGAAACCCGGAAGCTCGTGGCGGAAAACACCCAGCTGCGGGAGGAACTGCGCGAGCGCTACGATTTCTCCAACATGGTGGGGAGCAGCGGCAGCATGCGCCAGGTCTACGAGCAGATCGTCCAGGTCGCGGGAACGAGCACCTCGGTGCTGATCCGGGGCGAATCGGGCACCGGGAAGGAGCTGATCGCCCACGCCATTCACTACAATTCGCCCCGGGCCAAGAAGCCCTTCATCAAGGTCAGCTGCGCCGCCCTGCCCGACACGCTGATCGAATCGGAGCTTTTCGGCTATGAAAAAGGCGCCTTCACCGGGGCCCACGCGCGCAAGCCGGGGCGCCTGGAGATGGCGGAGGGAGGCACCCTCTTTCTCGACGAGATCGGCGACCTGAACCCGACGACCCAGGTGAAGCTCCTGCGCGTCATCCAGGAACGGGAGTTCGAGCGGCTCGGCGGCACGGAAACCATCAAGATCAAGGCCCGGCTGATCACGGCGACCAACAAGGACCTCGAGAAGGCGATCTCCGAGGGGACTTTCCGCGAAGACCTCTACTACCGCCTGAACGTATTCAGCATCTTCATCCCCCCGCTGAGGGAGCGCAAGCCCGACGTCATGGCGCTCACCGATTTCTTCCTGGAGAAGTACACCAAGGAACACACCAAGAACATCCGGCGCATCTCCACCCCGGCCATCGACATGCTGATGAGCTACCATTGGCCCGGAAACGTCCGCGAACTGGAAAACACCATCGAACGGGCGGTGCTGGTCTGCGACGGCAACGTCATCCACGCGCATCACCTCCCCCCGACGCTCCAGACCGCCGAGGCCAGCGAAACCGTAGTCAAGGTGTCGCTCGGAGACGCCGTCGCCTCCTACGAGAAGGACCTCATCCTGGACGCCCTGAAGACGACACGGGGCAACTGCAGCCGCGCCGCCCGCTTGATGAGCACGACGGAGCGCGTCCTGAATTACAAGGTCAAAAAATACGCGATTGATTGCGGTCGGTTCCGCAAGTAATTTTTTATGGGGGACCGGGAGGGCCGGGGAGGACCCGGGTTCCGGCGGTCCTGTGTCTTACTGGACAGAAAGGGTTCGCTCCAATGAAAGAGCCTTACGGCAGCGGGGGCACTCCGGAAAAGCAGGGGCTGTACGACCCGGCGTTTGAACGGGACGCCTGCGGCCTCGGATTCATCGCCAGCATCAAGGGGGTGCCGTCGCACGACATCATCCTGAAGGGGATCCAGATTCTGGTCAACCTGCAGCACCGGGGGGCCAGCGGCAGCGACCCCGTGACCGGGGACGGGGCCGGGCTCCTGATCCAGATCCCGCACGCGTTTTTCGAGCGCGAGTGCGCCTCCTGCGGGTTCACCCTTCCCCTGCCGGGCGAATACGGCGTCGGCATGATGTTCCTCCCGGTGGAGCGGCACCAGAGGCTGATGTGCGAGGGAATCGTCGAGCGCGTCATCCGCGAGGAGGGGCTCCACCTCCTGGGGTGGAGAGACACCCCCCTGTCGGCCGGCGCCATCGGCCGAGTCGCCCGCGCCACCCAGCCCTACATCGAGCAGGTTTTCATCCGGCGCGCCCCCGGGATGGACCCCGGGTCGCTGGAGCGCCGGCTGTACATCGTCCGCAAGCGGATCGAAGCCGAGGTGGACCGGTCGGACCTGCGCGACCGGCACTCTTTCGGGATCCCGTCCCTCTCCTCGAGGACCATCGTCTACAAGGGACTCCTGCTGGCCACCCAGATCGGCGATTTCTACCGGGAACTGGCCGATCCCCTCACCGAGAGCGCCCTCTGCCTGGTGCACCAGCGCTTCAGCACCAACACCTTCCCCGCCTGGAAGCTGGCCCACCCGTTCCACATGCTCTGCCACAACGGGGAGATCAACACCCTGAAGGGGAACCTGGGGTGGATGGAGGCGCGGCAGTCGATCCTGGCCTCCCCCCTGTTCGGGGAGGAGATCGGGAAGCTGTTCCCGGTGGCGATGCCCGGGGGGAGCGACTCGGCCATCCTGGACAACGTGCTGGAACTGCTGGTGATGTCCGGGCGCAGCCTGCCCCACGCCATGGCGATGCTGGTGCCCGAGGCCTGGGACGGGGACGACACCATGCCGGCGCACAAAAAGGCCTTCTACGAATACCACGCCTCCCTGATGGAACCGTGGGACGGGCCCGCGGCCATCGCCTTCACCGACGGCCGCGTGATCGGGGCGACGCTCGACCGCAACGGCCTGCGGCCCGCCCGCTACGTCGTCACGAGCGACGACATGGTGGTCATGGCTTCGGAGGCGGGGGTGCTCCCCGCCCGGCCCGAGGAGACCCGGCTCAAGGGCCGGCTCCAGCCCGGCCGGATGCTGCTCGTGGACATGGAGGAGGGGCGCATCATCCCCGACGCCGAACTCAAGGACCGGCTGGCCCGCCGGCGCCCCTACGCCGAGTGGCTCCGGGAGAACCAGACGACGATCGACGACCTTCCCGATCCGCCGCGGTGGCATCCCACCGAGTTCGCATCGATCCTCCAGAGGCAGCGGGAGTTCGGATACACCCACGAGGAGCTCCGCAGGATCCTCTCGCCGATGGCGTCCGAGGGGCAGGAGCCCGTGGGCTCGATGGGAATCGACACCCCGCTGGCCTGCCTGTCCGACCGGCCCCAGCTGCTGTTCAACTACTTCAAGCAGCAGTTCGCCCAGGTGACCAACCCCGCCATCGATCCGATCCGGGAGGAACTGGTGATGTCGCTCACGAGCTTCATCGGGGTCGAGCGCAACCTCCTCGAGGAAACCCCCCGGCACTGCCATACCCTGAAGCTCGGCCACCCGATCCTGACCAACCACGATCTCGAAAAACTGCGCCGCCTTTCCTGGGGTGATTTCCTGGCCACCACCCTCCCGATGTTCTTCCGCGTCGGCGGCGGGGGGGGGGAACTCGAAAGGGCCCTGACCGGGTTGTGCCGGCGCGCTTCCCTGGCGATCGAGTCCGGGTACACGATGCTGATCCTCTCCGACCGCGGGATCGAGGAAGACTATGCCCCCATCCCCAGCCTGCTCGCCCTGACCGCGGTCCACAACCACCTGATCCGCGAAAAGACCCGGACCCAGGTGGCCCTCATCGTGGAATCGGGGGAGCCCCGGGAGGTGATGCATTTCGCCCTCCTGCTGGGATACGGCGCCAGCGCCGTGAACCCCTACCTGGCGCTGGAATCGATCGAGGATCTCCACCGGCGCGGATGGCTGCCGGAGGGGCTCCAGCCCGCGGCGGCGATCGCCCGGTACGAAAAGGCCGTGAACAAGGGGCTGCTGAAGGTCCTGTCCAAGATGGGGATCTCGACGCTGCAGAGTTACCAGGGGGCCCAGGCTTTCGAGGCGATCGGGCTCGACCGGTCGGTCATCGAGCGCTATTTCACCGGCACCCCTTCGAGAATCGAGGGGGTCGGGCTCGACGTGCTCGCCGACGAGGTCAAGACCAGGCACGATTTCGCCTTCCGGGCCACCTCCGACTCCGAGGCGGAGCTCGAAATGGGCGGGGAATACCACTACAGGACCGGGGGGGAATACCATTCTTTCAACCCCGAGACCATCTCCAGCCTGCAGCACTCGGTGCGCTCGTCGAATTATGAAAAATACCGGGAGTTCTCCCGCCTCATCAACGATCAGAGCCGCCGGCGCTCGACGCTGCGGGGGCTGATGAAGCTCAGGAAGGCGGCGCACGCGCTCCCCATCGAAAAGGTCGAGCCGGCGAGCGAGATCGTCCGTCGCTTCGCCACGGGAGCCATGTCCTACGGCTCCATCAGCAAGGAAACCCACGAAACCCTGGCCATCGCCATGAACCGGATCGGCGCCCGCTCCAACACGGGGGAGGGGGGGGAGGACGAAGCCCGCTTCCTCAAGGACCCGGACGGCGACTGGCGCCGGAGCGCCATCAAGCAGGTGGCCTCGGGCCGTTTCGGCGTCACCGCCCATTACCTGGTCAACGCCGAGGAGCTCCAGATCAAGGTGGCCCAGGGGGCCAAGCCCGGCGAAGGGGGACAACTCCCGGGGCACAAGGTCGACGAGGTGATCGCCCGGGTGCGCCACTCCACCCCCGGGGTGCAGCTGATCTCCCCCCCCCCGCACCACGACATCTACTCCATCGAGGACCTCGCACAGCTGATCTACGACCTGAAGAACGTCAACCCGCAGGCGCGCATCTCGGTGAAGCTGGTGGCCGAGGTCGGGGTCGGCGTGGTCGCGGCGGGGGTGGCCAAGGCGCACGCCGACGTCATCCTGATCAGCGGCCACGACGGCGGCACGGGGGCCTCCCCTCTGACCTCCATCCGGCATTCGGGAATCCCGTGGGAACTGGGGCTGGCGGAAGCCCAGCAGGTCCTGGTCATCAACGACCTGCGCAGCCGCGTAAGGCTGCAGACCGACGGCAAGCTGCAGACGGGGCGGGACGTGGTCGTCGCCGCCCTGCTCGGGGCCGAGGAATTCGGCTTCTCGACCGCGCCCCTGGTGGCCCTGGGCTGCGTCATGATGCGCAAGTGCCACCTCAACACCTGCCCCGTCGGCATCGCCACCCAGGACCCCCGGCTGCGCCGGAAATTCAAGGGTCAGCCGGAGCACGTCATCAACTACTTCTTCTTCGTGGCGGAGGAGGTGCGGGAGCTGATGGCCGAAATGGGGTTCGCCACCCTGGACGAGATGATCGGCCGCGTGGACATGCTCGACATCCAGGAATCGATCGACCACTGGAAGGCGAAGGGGCTCGATTTCTCCTCCATCTTCTACAACCCGCCGGTCCCGGGGAGGGTCGGCCGTCGCTGCCTCTCCCGGCAGGATCACGGCCTGGACCAGGCGCTGGACTACACCCTGATCGACCATGCGCGCGAGGCTCTCGAAACCGGCGTTCCCGTAGGGATGAAGCTGCCGGTCCGCAACACCCACCGCACCGTGGGCGCCATGCTGAGCGGCGAAATCGCCCGGCGCCACGGGTCGGCGGGACTCCCGGACGACACGATCCGCGTCCATTTCTCCGGCTCCGCGGGACAGAGTTTCGGGGCCTTCCTGGCCCACGGGATCACCCTCACGCTCGAAGGGGACGCCAACGATTACGTCGGCAAGGGGCTCTCCGGCGGGAGGATCGTCGTCTACCCCCCCGGGGGGTCCGCGTTCGCCCCGGAGGAGAGCATCATCATCGGCAACGTGGCCCTGTACGGGGCCACCGGGGGGGAGGCTTTTTTCAACGGCATGGCGGGGGAACGCTTCGCGGTCCGCAATTCGGGCGCCGTCGCCGTGGTGGAGGGGGTCGGCGACCACGCCTGCGAATACATGACGCGCGGGACCGTCGTCGTCCTGGGGGAGACCGGGAGGAATTTCGCCGCCGGCATGACGGGCGGCCTCGCCTACGTGCTCGATGAAAACGGCACCTTCGGCGCCACCCGCTGCAACCGCGCGGGCGTGGACCTGGTCCCCATGGACGCGGCGGACACGGAGCTTGTCCGGGGCCTCGTCGAGCGGCACCGGGAATTGACCGGAAGCCCGCGCGCCGGGCGCATCCTCGGGGAGTGGGACTCGCTCGCCCCGAAATTCGTCAAGGTGTTCCCGCACGAGTACAGGAGGGCCCTCGCCGGGGGGGCCGAAGCGCAGGACGGGCAAAGGGAGGAGATCCATGGGTAAGGCAACGGGATTCCTGGAATATGAACGCACTACCGCCCCGAGGCGGCCGGTCGCGGAGCGCGTCCGGGACTTCTTTCCCGTCTACCAGGGCCTCCCCGAGGAGGAACTGGAGATCCAGGGGGCGCGCTGCATGGATTGCGGCGTTCCCTTCTGCCACTGGGGGTGCCCCCTGGGCAACCTCATCCCCGACTGGAACGACACGGTCTACCGCGGCCGCTGGCGGGACTCCATCCGCGCGCTCCACAGCACGAACAACTTCCCCGAATTCACCGGAACGGTCTGCCCCGCCCCGTGCGAGGCCGCCTGCGTGCTGGGGATCAACGAACCGGCGGTGAGCATCAAGACGATCGAGAACGCCATCGTCGAACGCGCGTTCCGGGAGGGGTGGATCCGCCCGGAACCCCCGGAAATCCGGAGCGGACGGCGCGTGGCCGTCATCGGGTCGGGGCCGGCGGGGCTCGCGGCGGCGCAGCAACTCAACCGCGCGGGGCACGCCGTCGTCGTCTTCGAGAAGGCGGACCGCATCGGCGGCCTGCTGCGCTACGGGATCCCCGACTTCAAGCTGGACAAGGACATCATCGACCGCCGGCTGGAACAGCTCCGGGAGGAGGGGATTGCGTTCGAGACCGGCGTCCATGTCGGCGTGGACGTGCCGCTCGAGGGGCTGCGCCGGAAATTCGACGCGCTCCTGCTCGCCGGGGGGGCGGAGCGGCCGAGGGACCTCACGCTTCCCGGCCGGGAACTCGGGGGGATCCATTTCGCCATGGACTTCCTCGTCCGGCAGAACCGCCGCTCGGCCGGCGACCGCGTCGACCCGGGGGACGACATCCAGGCCACCGGGAAGCGGGTGGTGATCCTGGGAGGAGGGGACACGGGCGCGGACTGCCTCGGGACCTGCCACCGCCAGCGGGCGCTCTCCGTCCACCAGATCGAAATTCTCCCGGAACCCCCGGTGGAAAGGGCGCCCGAGACCCCCTGGCCCCTCTGGCCCCGGATGCTGCGCACCGAAAGCTCGCACGAGGAGGGGGGGGTGCGCCTTTGGGGCGCCGCCACCACCCGTTTCAGCGGGGACTCCCGGGGAAAGGTGACGCACCTGCACGCCGTCCGGGTGGGGGCGCCCCCCCGGTTCGATCCGGTCGCGGGCTCCGACTTCACCCTCGAGGCGGATCTCGTCCTGCTGGCGCTGGGGTTCACGGGGGCGGCGCCCAACCCGATGTTCGAGGAAACCGGCATCGGACTGGACGGTCGGGGAAGCATCGCAACGAATGAGGCCCTCATGACGACCGTCCCCGGAATCTTCGCCGCGGGGGACATGCAGGGCGGGCAGTCCCTGGTGGTCCGGGCCATCGCGGAGGGGCGCCGCGCGGCCGAGGCCGTCGACCGCTACCTCGGGCGGCTCACGGGCAGGCGCTGACCGGGGAGCGCACCCGGGGGCCTCGCCCCCGGGGCGTCACCCGATTCCGCTCAGGCGGCCGGGTCGGGAAAGGAGCGGCAGGCGGCGTCGTAATCCTTCCACCAGCCTTCGAGCAGATCCATGTTGGCCAGCCGGGGCTGGTCTCCATCGCCGGCGATTTTCATGTATTCGCGCAGCACCGGCTGGAAATGGGGGTGCGCGCACTTTGAAATGATGTCCTCCGCGCGGCGCCGCGCCGAACGGATCTCGGTGTTCAGGGCGAACCCCTGCTCGGTCACCACGCAATGGATGTCATGCTCCGTGTGGTCGATGTGGCGCACGTAGGGGAGCACGCAGCTGACGACCCTCCCGTCCCTCAGGCGCCGGACCGAGGGGGTGTGGACGATGCTGAGATAGGCGTGCCGGAAGAAATCGCCGCTTCCGCCGAGGCCGTTGACCACCCGGGAGCCGTCGATATGGGTCGAATTGACGTGACCGTAGATATCGACCTCGATCGGGGTGTTCATGGCGATCACGAACAGGCGCGTGATCATCTCCGCGTTGTTCGACATCCACATCGGGCGCAGGACCACCTTTTCCCGGCACCGGGTGAAGAGGCGCATGAACTCCTGGCGCTTGTCCTCCGAGAAGGAGACGGCGGTCGCCGACGCGTGATCGAATTTCTCGTCGTCCTCGACGTAGCGCATCATCCCGTCCTGGAACACCTCGGTCCAGAAGCGGATCTTCTTGAACGGGGATTTGTAGAGTTCCCCGACGATGGCATTGGCCACGTTGCCGACCCCCGATTGGATGGGGGGGAGGCGGCTGCCCCAGTGGAACGTCTTGTGGCAGTACATGAGGAACTCGATGACGTTCTGGGCGATCCGGGTCTCGGTTTCGGTCGTCGGCTTGAAGCTGACCGGGAAATCGGGCTTCTCGGAATGGATGATGGCCGCCACCCTGCTCTTGTCGATCTCCACGTAGGGAAGGCCGACGCGGTCGCCCACGTTGACGATGGGGATGGGCCAGCCCACCTTCGGGTGGACGCTCGGGAGAGCGATATCGTGAAACCCGGTGTAATCGGGGATCGCCGTGTTCACCTCGAGGATGATCTTCTTCGCGATGGTCAGGGCTTCCGCCGACACCCCGACAGAACCGGACAGGACCACGCTGCCGTCGGGACGGATACGGGAGACCTCCACCACCGCGAGATCGATCCCGCCGTAAAACCCGTAGATCAGGTTCCGGGCGAAGGAGGAGAGGTGGACGTCGGTGAAGTCCATCTCCCCGGAATGGATCAGCTTCCGGGAGGCCTTGGAGGACATGTACGGGCCGCGCTTTCCCACGTACGAGGAGATCGGTCCCTCCACGTCCTCCGAAAGCGAGGCCCCGCTGAAGAGGCCGATCCTGGTCTTGGGCGCGTACTGCGCCAGGTGGCGGGCCAGGGCGGGGATGAAGGTTTTGGGTTCCCCCGTCTTGGTGAACCCGCTGATGGCGATTTTCGAGCGGTCCCCGACGAACCTGACCGCCTCTTCCACCGGCATCAGCTTATCCAGCAACTCCCTGCACTGCACACGCTCGGTCAGTAGTGACATGATCTGCTCCAACGAATTCCCCACGCGACGGAAACGCGGCCCTTCCGGCGGAGGCGGAAACGGTCGGAACCGCCCCTGGAAGGAGGCGGCCCGCAGCCGGGCGCCGTCCTGTTCCGAAACATGAGTATCTCACATTCTGGCTGAGGTATAAAGCCGGGCGGAACGGGACCTCAAGCACACCCTCGCGGCCCGGCCCATCGCCGGCCGCGGGCTCCGGCGGGCGCCTGTCTCCCAAACCGTCACCGGCCGAATTGTACCCGGCCCGGCCCCCAAGTCAAGGCCAAACCGGCCCCGCCGCCCGGCCGGGAAACGCCGGCGGCCGAAAAATCGATTTCTCGCCTGTTTCCCGGAAGGGGTTAGTGGCATCATTGGAATTTCGCGCCGGGGTTTGGATCCCGGCTCAAAATGGAATACGATCTGGTTTTCGTGGAGGAGACGACAGATGGCGCGCATACATAATTTCAACGCAGGCCCGGCGGCGATGCCGCTGGAAGTCATCGAGAAGGCCCGGGAGGAACTGACCGACCTGGGGGGCATCGGCATGTCGGTCATGGAGATCTCCCACCGCTCCAGGGAGTTCCAGGCCATCGTGGACGGCGCCGAGGCCGGGATCCGACGCCTGATGAAGGTGCCCGAAGACTACGCCGTGCTCTTCCTCCAGGGGGGGGCCAGCCTCCAGTTCGCCATGCTCCCGCTGAACCTGCGCAGGCCGGGGAAAAGCGCCGACTACGTCGACACCGGGAGCTGGGCCACCCGCGCCGTCAAGGAAGCCCGGATCACGGGACCCGTCAACGTGGCCTGGAGCGGGAAAGCCGACCGCTATGCCCGGATCCCCGGCCCCGCGGAGCTGCGGCTCCTCCCGGACGCGGAGTACGTCCACATCTGCTCCAACGAAACCATAGGCGGCATCCGCTGGACCCGGTTTCCCGAAACGGAAGCCCCGCTCGTCGTGGACATGTCGAGCGACATCCTCTCGCGCGAGGTCGACATCACCCGGATGGCCGTCGCCTACGCAGGCGCCCAGAAGAACCTGGGGCCGTCGGGCCTCGCGGTCGTGATCCTCCGCCGGGACCTCGCCCAGCGCGTGCCGGAGAACGTCCCCCTCTTCTTCCGCTACACGACCCACATCGCCGACGGCAGCCTGTACAACACCCCGAACACGTGGGCCATCTACATGCTCAAGCTAACGTGCGAATGGATGGAAGCGCGGGGAGGGGTGGCGGCGATGGAGCGGGAAAACGAACGGAAGGCGGCCACCCTCTACCAGGTGCTCGATTCCAGCGACTTCTGGAACTCCCCCGTCGAGGCGGAGAGCCGCTCCATCATGAACGTCGTCTGGCGTCTCGGCACGGAGGAGCTGGAGGCGCGCTTCATCGCCGAAACCAAGGCGGCGGGGATGGTGGGCCTCAAGGGGCACCGGTCGGTCGGCGGCATCCGGGCCAGCATCTACAACGCCGTACCGGCGGCTTCGGTCGAGGCGCTGGCGGAGTTCATGCGCGAATTCGAGCGGAAAAACGGGTAGTCGCCCGCGGGGAATCGGGACCCCGGGCGGATCAGACGTTGACGTGAACCACCTTCGCGGGCGGGAAGCCGTTGAACCAGGTGGAAGACGCGTGGCTGTAGGCCCCGATGTTCTCCGAGTAGACCCAATCGCCCAGGTCGAGCTCGGGGAGGTCCTCCGCCTGGGACACGGTGTCCAGGGCGTCGCAGGTGGGGCCGAAGACGGCCGAAATCCGCGTGGGTCCCCGCCTGAACGCCTTCAGGTGGTACTGGCAGTGATCGAACAGGATGCCTGAAAAGGTGTGGTAGATCCCGTCGTTGATGTAGTAGCAGCGCTTCCCGTCGCGTTCCGATTTGCCGATCACCTCGGCCACCGCCGTGGCGGCGGTGCCCACCATGTACCGTCCCGGTTCCGCGATGACTTCCAGGTCCTTCGGGAACAACCTGCGGATTTCGGCGCCCAGGATCTTGGCCAGGTCCCGGAACGGGCGCACGTGCCGGTCGTAGCGGGCGGGGAAGCCGCCCCCGATGTCCAGGAGCTTCAGCCGGAGCCCCCGGGAGTCCGCTTCCTCCATGATGGCGGCCGACGTCCCCAGCGCCTGGACGTAGTTCTCGAAATTCGTGCACTGGCTTCCCACGTGGAACGCCAGCCCCTCCACCGCGAGGCCCGCATCGGCCGCCTGCTCCATGAGGTCCACGGCTTCCCCGGGGGCGGCCCCGAACTTGCTCGACAGCTCCACCATCGAGCCGGTGTTCGGAACCCGGATGCGCAACGCCAGCCCGGCGTTGGGCGCGTGCCGGCGGATCTTCCCGATCTCCTCGGCGTTGTCGTAGACCACCAGGGGGCGGTAGCAGTCGAGTTCCTCGAGCGTGCGGCGGTCCTTGATGGGATTGGAATAGATGATCTTGTCCCAGATGAAGTTCTGTCGCTCGTCGGCCGGGAGGGCACGGATGTTTTCGTAGACGAGGTTGAACTCGGCGATGGAGGCCACGTCGAAGCTGGACCCGATCCGGTAGAGGGTCCGCACGATCTCCGGGTCGGGGTTGGCCTTGACCGCGTAGTACGGCTGCACCCGCGGCAGGCAGCGCCGGAACGCCTGGAAATTCCCCCGCAGGGCCTCGTGGTCCACGACGAACAGGGGCGTCCCGTGCTTCCGCGCCAGCTCTTTCAGTTGCGATGTCTTGATCATGGTCGGCCGCGCGGACCGGCGGCGGGGCGGGCCCCGCCGCCATCCTCCGGTTACAGGGTCTTGTTGTGCTTCCAGTACTCCTCGGTCACCAGCTCCATGATTTCGGGAAGCCGGTCGTAGAGGCGCTTGAGCTTCCGCGGTTTGGAGCGGGCGAGGGCGTAGTGCGCGAGGAGGGGGAAGGCCACGGTCGAGTCGACGTAGCAGACGACGGCGTCGGGGAGCTGCGTCGGGTCCACCTTGCCCCAGGTGACCGCCTCCTGCGGGGTGGCCCCGGAAAGGCCCCCCGTGTCGGGGCGCGCGTCGGTGAACTGGATGAAGTAATCGTGCCCCTCCTCCTTGACCCGGAGGATTTCCTGGATCTGCGGCTCCGTCTGGAGGGTGAAGTTCTTGGGCGAACCGCCGCCGATCAGCAGCGTCCCGGTCTTGTGCCCCGCGCGCTTGGCGGCCAGCACGATGCCGGTGCTCTCGTTGACGTCGCGCGAGGGGTTGATGCGCAGCGCGTTCTTGCGCAATTCCAGCCCGGCCACGTTCATGCCGATGGTGGAATCGCCCGGGGAGGGGCAGAAGCACGGGACCCCGGCGCGGTAGGCGGCGGCCAGGAGCGAACTGTCCTTGCGCCCGGTCTGCTCCTCGAATTCCGCGCAGTATTTCCCCAGGAGGTAGTGCAGCTCGGTGGTCCCCATCTCCTTCTGGAATTCGGGCTGCATCAGCACCTGGCGCAGGACGTGGTCGGTGGCCATGAGGACGTCGTTGTAGTCGAGCAGGATGTCGTAGATGCGCACGACGCCCAGGCGCCGGAGCTCCGGGTCGGGGGAGAAGGGGGACCCGCGGTAGAGCGGGAGGTTCATCGCGTAGTGCATGTCGTGGTAGAGGTTGGCCCCCGTGGCCACGATCCAGTCCACCAGCCCGGCCTTGATCAGGGGGACCACCACCGCGGCGCCCAGCCCGGCCGGCGTCATCGCCCCCGCCAGGCTCATGCCCACGGTCACTTTCGGCCGGGCCATCTTCTCGGTGAAGAGGCGGCAGGCTTCCTGGAGCCGTCCCCCGTTGTAGGCCAGGAAGGCGCCGTCGATCAGTTCGGGCAGCGTCTCCTTCCCCGTGACCGGCGAGGGGAGGATGCGGCGCCCCCGCAGAAACTGCTGTTTCCCCTTGGAGAATTTGTGCGGATACCTGCTCACGAACTTCCGGGGCAGTTTGACCTCGCCCATCGTCGCCTCCCGAATATGACCCGCAACGCGGGCCTAAAAAGGGACGCCCCCCGGAATCTCCGGGGGGCTCCCGTACACCTGCAGTTCGAGCAAAGCGCTAGTTGGACGCCCTTCCGACCGTCCCCTTGGCCACGCCGATGTTCTTCTTGGCCGGCTCCTTCGGCCGCAGGGCGCGCGTCGCCTTCCCGGCCCGCCACATCTCGGAGTCCGCCATGGCCTTCAGTTCCTTGCCCAGCTGCTTCTGGTAATCGGCCTTGCCGCAGGACTGGAGGACCCGTTTGGTCTCCTCCCCGCTGGCCACCCGCTTGTAGAGTTCCGCGAAGACGGGCTTCACCGCCTTCTTGAATTTCGGCAGCCAGTCCAGGGCGCCGCGCTGGGCGGTGGCGGAGCAGTTGGCGTACATCCAGTCCATCCCGTTTTCGGCGACCAGGCGGATCAGGCTTTCGGTCAGCTCCTCGACCGTTTCGTTGAACGCCTCGCTGGGGCTGTGGCCGTGGCGCCGGAGCACGTCGTACTGGGCCTCCATCACCCCCGCCAGCGCGCCCATCAGGATGCCCCGCTCCCCGGTCAGGTCGCTGAAGACTTCCTTTTTGAACGTCGTCGGGAAGAGATATCCCGATCCCACCGCGATCCCGAGCGCCATGCACCTTTCACGGGCGCGGCCGGTGGCGTCCTGTTCCACGGCGAAGCTGGAGTTGATGCCCGCGCCGGAGAGAAAATTCCGCCGCAGCGACGTCCCGGACCCCTTGGGGGCCACCATGATGACATCGACGTCCTTGGGGGGGACGACGCCCGTCTGCTTGCTGTAGGCGATGGAAAAGCCGTGGGAGAAATAGAGAGCCTTGCCCGGGGCCAGCCTCTCCTCGACCACGGGCCAGATCGCCCGCTGGGCGGCGTCCGACACCAGCATCTCGATGATGGTCCCCCGCTCGCAGGCCTCTTCGATGGTAAAGAGGGTCTTCCCGGGCACCCACCCGTCCTTCCGGGCGCGATCCCAGTCCTTCGGGTACTTTTTCGACTGCCCGATGATGACGTTGAAACCGTTGTCCTTCATGTTCAAGGCCTGCGCCGGGCCCTGAACGCCGTATCCGATGACGGCGATCGTCTCCCCCTTGAGCACCTTGCGCGCGCGGCTCATGGGAAATTCCTTCCGCGTAACGACCTCTTCCTTAACGCCTCCAAAATCGATGAGCGCCATGATTGCGTCCCTCCTTCAGGGTAAGTTCCCGGCTGCCGGCATCCACGTCCTCGCACGGGAAGATTTATATAAGTCATCCGGGATCCGGGTTCAAGGCGAAATCTTCCCGCGCCGCATGCCATTCTAACAGAAGCGCGGCGGGGAGGGCGCAATCTTTATCGCTTCCGGCGGGCGGCGATCTGTTTTATGATGCCGACGGCCCGCCGTGACCGGCAGGCCCCGGACGGGGAGGACCCTTCCGCCGGAACCCGCGGCCGCGCCATGAGAATGATGATGATGCTCGTTTTCTTCACCCTGTTCCTCGCCACGCTGGGGCTGATCAGCTGGTACCTCTTCATCCGCGGGCTCGCCGCCCTCCCCCGCGGCTCGGCGCTGCGGCGCCCCTACATCGTCCTCTTCTGGTTTCTGACCCTCTCCTTCGTCGGCGGGCGCGTCTTCGAGAACCTCCTCCCTTCCCCGCCGGCCACCATCCTCATCTGGATCGGCTCCTTCTGGCTGGGCGCCGTCGTCTACCTCCTGCTCGCCGCCCTCACTGTCGACCTGCTGCGGCTGGTGCACCGGTTCCTCCCCTTCTTCCCCGCCGCCGTCACGCGCGATCTCGCCCGGGCCAAGCTCGCGACCCTCGCGACGGTCCTGGCGGCGACGGCCCTCTGCCTGGCCGGGGGGTACGTGAACTCGCTCTTCCCGGTGGTCCGGACGCTCGACATCGAGGTGGCGCGCCGGTGCGGGGGGATGGAAAGCCTCGACATCGTGGCCGCGTCCGACATTCACCTGGGAACCATCGTGGGGCGCGCCCGGCTGGACGGCATCGTCGACCGGATCAACCGCCTGCACCCCGATATCGTGCTGCTGCCGGGCGACATCGTGGACGAGGATCTCGCCCCCGTCATCCGGCAGGACCTGGGGGCGGCGATCGAGAACATCCGCTCCCGCTTCGGAACCTACGCCGTGACCGGAAACCACGAATATATCGGGGGGGTGGAGGAAGCCGCCGCCTACCTCCGTGCCCACGGCGTCACCCTGCTGCGGGACGAAAAGGTCCGGATCGGGGACGCGTTCCATCTCGTGGGGCGCGAGGACCGATCGATCGGACGGTTCACCGGGCTGCGCCGGAAGGGGCTCGACGCTCTCATGGACGGGATCGACGACGGCTGCCCCGTCATCCTCCTCGACCACCAGCCCTTCGAACTGGAGGAAGCGGCCAGGCACGGAGTCACGCTCCAGCTCTCGGGGCACACCCACTACGGGCAGCTGTGGCCGCTGCACCTCGTCGTCAGGATGCTGTACGAGGTCCCGTGGGGGTACCGGCGCTCCGGGGACACCCATTATTACGTGTCCTGCGGGGTCGGGACCTGGGGGCCGCCCCTGCGCATCGGGAACCGCCCGGAAATCGTGCGGATCCGGCTCCACTTCCCGTAGACCACCGCGGCGGGCCCATCGATTCCGTTACCGGGCCCCATTTCCGGATTGATGGGACCGGGCTTTTGGCTCTATGATGGACGCACCGGCTGCGGGCGGATTCACCGCCCCCGGGAAAGGAAATTGGAGGTTCTCCCATGGCCGTCAGGAAACCGGCGCACGCGCTCCTTCTGGTCCATGTCACCGATCGCCTGAAAAAGGCCCCTTCCGTTCAGAAATCGCTCTCGAACTTCGGAGACGCGATCCGGACGCGACTCGGGCTCCACGAGATAGGGGAGGGGTACAGCTCGCCCGAGGGGGTGCTGGTGCTGGACATCGCCGGCGAGGCTCGGGCGAAGGAGCTCAAGCAGGCGCTCGACCGGATCGAGGGGATCGAATCGAAGCTGGTGGTGTTCCGGCACTGACCCCACCCTTTCCCGCAGCCCGCCTGCGCCCCGTTGCGCCCGGGCCTTGCAAACGGCCCCGCGCTGTGGCAATTTAAACGGGTTGGGGGGCTTCGCACGGAACATGAATCACCCGGACCGCACCGCAGTCACAGGCATCGCCATTATCAGCATTACCGGGGGGACGCCCGGCGGATAGAGGCATGTAAAGGTGCATGCACCCTGCCCTCATCCGCCGAACGGGTGAGGGCTTTTTTTTTGGGCCCGGCGCGCCGGCGCCGCGGGCCCGCGGAGGCAGGCGTGAAAATATTCGTTTACGACACCACCCTGAGGGACGGGACCCAGGGCGAAAGCGTGGCCTTCTCGGTGCAGGACAAGCTGAGGGTGGCGCGAAGACTGGACGAACTGGGATTCCACTACATCGAGGGGGGGTGGCCCGGCTCGAACGAAAAGGATGTGGAATTCTTCAGGATCGCCGCCCGCCAGAACTGGCGGACGGCCAGAATCGCCGCCTTCGGCAGCACCGCCCTGGCCCGGAACCAGCCGAGCGAAGACCCCAACCTCGAGGCGCTGCTCGAGGCCGCGACCCCCGTGGTCACCATCTTCGGTAAAACCTGGGACTTCCACGTGCATGCGGCCCTGAGGATCCCCCTGGCCCGGAACTGCGAACTGATCCGCGCCTCGGTCGCCTACCTCAAATCCAGGGGCCGGGAGGTGGTCTTCGACGCCGAACATTTCTTCGACGGCTTCGGCGCCAACCCCGAATACGCGCTGGAGACCCTCCGCGCCGCAGCCGAGGGGGGGGCCGACCTGATCACCCTGTGCGACACCAACGGGGGTTCCCTCCCCTCCCGCATAAAGGAGGCCGTCGGCCGGGTCCAGGCGGTGGTCGGGCTGCCGCTCGGCATCCACTGCCACAACGATTCCGAGCTCGCGGTGGCCAACACCCTCGCCGCGGTGGAATGCGGCGCCGTCCAGGTCCAGGGGACCATGAACGGCTACGGCGAACGGTGCGGGAACGCGAACCTCTGCTCCATCATCCCCAATCTCGAACTGAAGATGGGGATGACCGTCATCGGCGGGGAGCGGCTCCAGCTTCTCACCAGCGCCTCCCGGTTCGTCAGCCAGATCGCCAACCTGCGGCACCGCAAGGATCTCGCCTTCGTCGGGGAGAGCGCCTTCGCCCACAAGGGGGGGGTCCACGTCAGCGCCGTCATCCGGGATGCCGCCACCTACGAGCATGTGGTCCCGGAAAAAATCGGGAACGTGCGCCGCGTCCTGGTCTCGGAACTCTCCGGCAGGAGCAACCTCCTGTTCAAGGCCCGGGAGATGAAGCTGGACATCGCCGAACATGAGGAGAAGCTGAAACCCGCCCTCAACCGGATCAAGAAACTGGAGAGCCAGGGATACGAATTCGAGGCGGCGGAGGCTTCCGTGCGCGTGCTGCTGGAAACGGCCATCAACGGCGAACGGGAGTTCTTCAGGATCGACAATTTCCGCGTGTTCACCGACATGCACCGGAGCGGGGAGGTGACGTCCGAGGCCACGGTCAAGGTGCGCGTGGGGGATCAGTCCGTGCACACGGTGGCCGAGGGGGACGGCCCCGTGCACGCCCTGGACAAGGCCCTGCGCCTCGCCCTGAACCAGTTCTTCGAACCGCTGCGTTCGGTCACGCTCATCGACTACAAGGTCCGGGTCCTGACCGGGACGCACGGCACGGGCTCGCGGGTGCGCGTGCACATCCAGCAGACGGACGGGGAGGAAACCTGGACGACCGTGGGGGTGTCGGAAAACATCCTGGAAGCGAGCTATATCGCCCTGGCCGACGGGATCCGTTACAAACTGCTGCAGACGATGGGCTGAGTCCGCCGCCTCAGTCCAGGGTTCCGGTCGCTCGTTTCAGTTCCACCAGGGCCTTGGCATAGGCGGCCCGGGCCTCGACGGCGGCCAGCCGGGCGGCGCGGTGCTCCCGCTGACGTCGAATGACGTCGTAAGGCACCGCCGCCCCTTCCTCGAGCCGCGCCTCCTCGGCCGCCAGCACATCCCCGCTCAGCCGCTCCGCCTCGAGGGCGGCCTCGACCCGGGCCCGGGACTGGGCCAAATCGATCAGCACCCGGCGCACTTCCAGGGCGATGGCGTTGCGCGTACGCTCGAGCGCCGTCTCGTTCTGGGCCTTCTCCCGCCGGGCCCGGTAATAGTCCGCCTCGGCCGCCCGGTTCCGGATGTTGATGGAAAAGGAGAACCCGACGGCGTATTCGGGGTAGGTCCAGCCGCGTACCTGCCTGAGCGCCTGGGACAGCCCCCCCGGGTAGAGTACCGGGACCCCGTCGATATCGGGGATCCTCCGGTCGCCGTAGAGGCCGGAGCTGTTGAAGTTCGCGAAGACCAGGAGGCTCGGCCGGAGGAGGTCCTTGCCGTAGCGGACGGCGATTTCCTGGGTGCGGAGGCCGGTCTCGGCCTGCAGGATTTCCGGCCGGTGGCGCATGGCCAGTTCGAGCGCCTCGTCCAGTACCGGGATGTCCCCGTCCCGCGGATCGGGGAGGGCGGCGGAGGGCTCGATGCGCACGGAGTCCCACTGGCCGGGGTCCCGGCTGACCAGGTTCTTCAGGTCCATCTCCCGCATCTCGAGCGTCGTGCGGGCCGTCACCAGGTCGCGCCGGCGCGCGGCCACCTCGCTTTCCGCCGTCACCACGTCCAGCCCCGACGCCGCCCCGAATTCGTCCTTGATCCGGGTGTCCCCGAGCAGACGCTCGGCCACGGCCAGGGACTGCTCGGCAACCCGGAGGCTCTCCCGCGCGGCGACCAGGTCCCAGTAGGCCCCCTGTGCCCGGGCCAGGGTGGTGCTGACCTGGAGCCGCACCCCTTCCTTCATGACGGCCTTCTCGTTTTTCACGACATCGAGGAAACGCCGGCCGATGCGCCGGCCGGACCCGCTCAGCAGCTGCTGCGTCACGCTGACGGACAGCTGGGAAACGACGGCGGGGTTGTAGAGGAGGAAACGCTGGGTCGAACTCTGGCGCATGTTGTTGAAGGAGACGCTGAGGCTGCTCCCCGTGGTGAAGGCCTGCGAGTAGCGCGCCAGCAGCGCGGTCGAGCGGGTCGAAACCTCGGGGATGCCGGAGACGACGACCGAATTCAGCGGGCTGGTCGTGCGGTCGACGCTGAACCCGAGGGCCAGGGTCGGATCGTAGCTGCCGCGCGGGAAGCCGAAGACCTGGCGGGCGCCCCCCGTAATGCCGCCCACCCCTCCGAATCCCCCCAGGCCCCCGGCGCCCCCGACCCCGGCCCCGATCGCCCCGGCAAAAAGACCGCTTGGGATCTGGACCCCGGCCCCGCCGCGGGGCGCCCCGCCCCCCTTGACCCGCAGCGTGTCGGTCTCGGCGTACCGGGCCGCGTTCCTGGAGAAGAGGATGTCCAGGTTGTTCTCCCTGACCGACGTTTCGAGCCGGTCCAGGGAAAGGCGCAGCGTCCCCCCCTCTCCGGGCCGCGGCAGCCCTTCGGGGTTGGCGAACTCCGGCTCCGGAATCGGCCGCATGACGTAGGGCCGGTAGACCCTCGGGAACCACTCCGTGTTCCGGGAAAGGTCGCTCGCGGGCTCCTCCGCCGGGGCGGCCGCCGGGAGGACGCCGAGGAGCAGCGCCACCCGCGCCGGGCGGCCGAAGAGGCGCACGAGGACCGACATCACTCGACCTCCCGGGCGCCGGAAGGGGTGAAGGGGGTCAGGGGAGCCCGCGAGATCTCGCCGCGGAGCGCCTCGGCGTACTCGATCCCGTTGCGGTCCAGGACCAGCCCGCGGGCGCGGTCCATTTCCACCATGGCCTTCACCCACGCGATCTGCGCGGCGACCTCCGCCTGCCGCGCCGCGGTGTAATCCCGTTCCCGCAGAATCACCTGGTAGGAGGTGGAGGCTCCCGCCTCCAGCCGTATCTTCTCCCCCTCCCAGATTTCACGCGCCAGTTCGGACGCCTTGCGCGCGGCCTCGACCTGGGCCTTCCCCTGGATCAGCCCGATGACGGCCTTGCGCACCTCCAGTTCGATGGAGTTGCGGGAGCGCTGCCGGCTGATCAGCAGCTGGTTCCGCTCGAGCTGCGAACGGAGGTTATCCGCCTGCGCCGTGCGGTTGCGCAGCGGGATGTTCAGGCTGAACCCCCCGGCATATTCCGGGTACGTGCCCCGGAAGCTCTGGGAGAAGGCGTCGATGAGGCCCGACTCGGACTCCACGGAGGTCCCCTGGAGTCCGGCCCCGGCATAGAAGCCGAAAACGGCCAGGCTGGGCTTGAGCGCGTTCCGGGTGAAGCGGACGGAGATATCCTGGTTTTTGAGGTTGATGTCCGCCTGCTCGAGCTCGAGCCGCTTCTCGAGGGCGACGGCGAGCGCGTCCTTCACGTCGGGGATGTCCGGGTCGCCATGCTGCGGCATGCGGTCGCGGAGCACGACCCGGGCGGCGTCCAGTTCCGGGGTGACCCGTTTCACCAGCATGTTCTTGAGCGTGGCCTCCTGGAACTGGAGGTTCGTCCGGGCCACGGTCAGGTCGCGCGTCCGGGCGGCGACCTCGGACTCCGCGGAGGTCACGTCGAGGGGCGACATGGTGCCGACATCCAGCCGTATCCGGTTGTCTTCGAGGAGCCGTTGGGCCACCGCCAGGGACTGTTCCGCCACCTTCACGCTCTCCTCGAGGGCCGCCAGGTCCCAGTAGGCGTTCTCCACCGCGACCACCGTGGCGATGAGCTGGAGCCGGAACACGTTTTCGGCCACGCGGGTGTTGTTGCGGGCCACCATGATGTAGCGTTCGTTGGGCAGCCGCCCGAACCCGTTCAGGAGCGGCTGGTTGACCCCCACCGCGAAGCGGGTGACGGAGGCCGGATTGTAGAGCAGGTTGCGCTGGGTCGAACTCTGGCGCTGGCCCGTCAGGGTCAGGGAATAGCTGGTGCCCAGGCCGAAGAGCTGCGCGTAGCTGGCACTGAAGGCCGCGTTCTTCCCGGTCACGTTGTAGATCCCGGAAACGACGCTCGAATTCAGGGGCGAGGTCACGTGGTCGTAGCTGAAATTCACGCTCAGGGTCGGGTCGAAATTCCCCGCCGAGCCGACCTGGACCGACCCGCCGCCCCCGGTGATCCCCCCGGCGCTCCCCACTCCGGACCCCGCCCCCGAGCCGCTGATCCCGGCGCCCAGGGCGCCCGAGGTCAATCCCCCGGGGGTCGATCCCCCCGTAAACCCGCGCGGCGACTGCCCCGCCCTGCTCCGCAGCAGGTCGGTGGCGGAGTACTCCGGTACGAAGCGCTGCACGGCGATGTCGAGACTGTTCTCGAGCGCCAGCGCGAGCGCGTCGGACAGGGTCAGCTCGAGCGACCCGTCACGCATCAGCCCCTCGATCCGCGGGGAATTTTCCAGGACCGGGGCGGAAACGGGACGCGCACGAAAAATCCCCAGGGGGTTGGCACGGGCTCCCGTATTCTCCCCTTCGGCCCCGGAAAAGGAAAACCGTTCCGGAGCGGGCTGGGCGCCGAGGGGCGCCCGGGGCGGCATCCAGACCAGGGCGAGCGCCGCCACGAGCGCCGGCCGACGGAATCTCTCAATCATCGCAACCTCCTGAAAACGGGGACGGACCAGGGCATATCATTGAAAAAAGGCATTTTATCCATGAACCACGCAGGATCGCACCCGGTCGGCCGGGGATGGTTTCCCCCCGGCGGGGCCACGGTTGCAGCAACGCCGGACGCCCGACGGTCAACTCTTTGAAATACGCCCGGTTGGGGAGGTTGTTTCGACCGGCGGCGGCACCGAAGGGGCGGGCATCCGTTACTGCATGGCGCATTTGCGCGCCGTCTCGTAGACAGGATCCTCCACCTTCAGCCCGACCACGAACCCCCCGGCCTGGGGCTTGCAGTACACCAGCTCCCCGGTGAAGGTAACGTCGCCCCAATCCACCCTGACCAGGGCGCCCTCGGGAAGAGCCTCGCCCAGGATGAGACTGAGACCGTGGACCGACAGGTCCGACAGGCGCGCACGGCCGGTGGAACCGGGAGGGTCCACGCAGGTCACATTCACCGTCAGGTCCGTTTTGAAGCGCGTCCGGGTTCGTCTGTTCATGATGGCTCAATCGGCGGCCGGCATCCCTCCCCTTAAGGAAAAGCCCGGCTCCAGCGGCCCCGGCCCGTTTGACAACGACGCCGCGGCCCAGTATCCTGTGCCGCAAGGCCCCCGGTCGGGGGCTCCGCGGAAAAGAAGTCTTTTATCACATCGACGGAAGGGAGACAACCGACAGCATGGAACTCATAACCATCGATGAAGACAGGTGCCGGAAGGACGGCTTCTGCGCGTGGGAATGCCCGTCGGCCATAATCGAGCTTCCGGGGGACGGGTGGCCCCGCATCAAGCCCGGCCAGGAGGAGGGGTGCATGGATTGCGGCCATTGCGTGGCCGTCTGCCCCCACGACGCGCTCCGTCACGAGCGGATCCCGCGGGCGGGCTCCCCGGCCCTGCGGGACGATCTCCGCATCGGCGAAGCCCAGGCGGCGCAGTTCCTGCGTGCCCGCCGGTCGATCCGCCACTTCGCCGAGAGGCCGGTGGAAAAGGATAAGATCCTGAAGCTCATCGAGACGGCGCGTTACGCGCCCACCGGAGGGAACAGGCAGGAGGTGGAGTGGCTCGTGCTCGACGACGGGCCCCGGCTCCGCGAGATCGGGGCGCTCACCGTGGCCTGGCTCCGCAAGGTGGTCGAGGACCCGCGCGCCGTCGCCGCCGCCCCCTACCTGCTGCCGACCATCGCCGCCTGGGATGCGGGGGAGGACACGGTGCTCCGGGGCGCCCCGGCGCTGGTGGTCGCCATGGCGCCGGCGGAAGTGATGACGGGGACGGTCGACGTGACGATCGCCCAGGCCTACCTCGATCTCTACGCTCCCGTCCTGGGGCTGGGGACCTGCTGGGCGGGCCTGCTCCAGGGGGCCATGGCGAACGCCCCGGAAACCAGGGCGGCCGTGGGCATTCCCGAGGGCTATCCCCACCACTACGCCCTGATGCTGGGGTACCCGGACGTCAGGTTCTTCCGCACCCCGGAGCGGAAAGCGCCCAGGATCACCTTCGCGTAGAACCCGGTCTTCGGGTCCCCGCTACAGGTCCACCGGGCGGATGATGCCCTCCCTCATCTTGACTTCGGTCTCCCGGCGCGCACGGCTGATCATGAGGTCGGCCTGCCGGTAGAGCTGGTCGCGGGTCAGGATCTTGCGGGCGACCCCCTGTTCGATCGCCTTCAGGCCGACGGCCACCGCCTCCCGGACGAAAACGTTGGGTTCGTCCATCTTGGGGACGATGGAATCCTCCCGCAGCCCCCGGTCCTCCGCGCATTTCGCCAGTTCCGTGGCCGCGGCGATGCACATCCCGTCGGTGATGGTCGTGGCGGCGACATCGAGCGCGCCGCGGAAGATCCCGGGAAATCCGAGGGAATTGTTGATCTGGTTGGGAAAATCGCTTCTCCCGGTCCCCACCACGCGGGCGCCCGCCTCATGGGCGTCCCATGGCCACATCTCCGGGATCGGGTTGGCGGTCGTGAACACGATGGCGTCCCTGGCCATGCCGGCGACCCATTCCTTCCGGATGGTGTCCGGCCCGGGGGTGGAGGCGGCCGAGAGCACATCCGCCCCGGCGATCGCTTCCGCCGCCCCGCCGACCAGCTGGTCGCGGTTGGTGATCTGGCACATCTCCCATTTCTCCCGGTAGACCCCCCTGAGCTCGGTGCGACCCTTGTGCAAGGTGCCCTTGCGGTCCACGAAGATCAGGTTCCCCGGCTTGGCGCCGTAAGCCATGTAGAGCGCCCCGATCCGGATGTTGGCCGCCCCCGACCCGACCAGGGTGATTTTGACGTCCTCGATCCGCTTGCCGACTATTTTCAGCGCGTTGATCAACCCCGCCAGGCACACGGTCGCCGTCCCCTGCTGGTCGTCGTGCCACACCGGGATCCTGCAGCGACGGCGCAGCTCCGCGAGGATCTCGAAGCACTTCGGCTGGGCGATGTCCTCGAGGTTGATCCCCCCGAAGGAGGGCTGCAGCACCTCCACCGTGCGGATGATCTCCTTGGGGTCCTTGGTGTCGATGCAGATCGGGAACGCGTCCACACCGCCCAGGTATTTGAACAGGATCCCCTTCCCTTCCATGACGGGGAGGCCCGCTTCCGGCCCGATGTCGCCCAGGCCCAGGACGCGGGTGCCGTCGCTCACCACCGCGACCATGTTCCCCTTGTTCGTGTGCTCGTAGACCTTTTCGGGGTTTCGATGGATATCCTTGCAGACTTCCGCGACGCCCGGGGTGTACCAGATGGCAAAATCATCGAAGTCGCGGATGCAGCACTTCGGCGAGGTCTCCAGCTTCCCCCTGTAATAGGGGTGCAGCTTCATGGCGTCCTCCGCCGGCTTGTAGGCTTTGGCCAGCAGCTCCTCCTTGGTCATGCGTCTCGGTTCCGGCGCTTCCGCTGCATCCCCGGGCGATCGGTCGTTCATGGTTCTGGGTCCTCCCTCATGCGGCGGGGTGCAGGCGCGCCGCGGTCGAACGGTGCCCGGCGCGCACACATCCCCATTAAATTTATTAATCGGATGATGTATCGGGATAATTTCCCTTTATCACAATACTATCGCGCCGCGGGGGAATGCAAGGCCCTCCCGTGGGGCCCCCTGCGGGCCCCGGGCCGGCATGGGAGCCGGCCCGGAAGGGGCCCGGGAATGCGGAAACGGTCGCCTCATTCCGACCGGGATTCGGCGGGGGGAGGCGGGCGGAGCCCCATGTACTCGAGCATGCCGCGCGCAGCGCGCCGTCCGGCGCCCATCGCCAGGATCACCGTGGCCGAGCCGGTTACGATATCCCCCCCGGCGAAGACCCCGGGCACGCTCGTCATCCCCGTCCGCTCGTCCACCTCGATATACCCCCAGCGGTTCACCGCCAGCCCCGGCGTGCTCTGGGCGATGATGGGGTTGGCCGTGGTCCCCAGCGCGTAAACGACCATGTCCACGTCGAGCATGTACTCGGACCCCTTTTTCGGGACGGGGCTCCGGCGGCCCGAGGCGTCGGGTTCTCCCAGCTCCATCTCGATGACCTCCATGCCGATAACCCACCCCTGGTCGTTGCCGAGGATGCGCACCGGGTTGGTCAGCCACTTGGCGATGATGCCCTCCTCCAGGGCGTGGTGCAGTTCCTCGGCCCGGGCCGGGGATTCCTTGATGCTCCGGCGGTAGACCAGGTACACCTTCTCGGCCCCCATGCGCAGGGAGACCCTCATCGCGTCCATGGCCGTGTTTCCGGCGCCGATCACGGCCACGCGCCGGCCCATCCCCACCGGCGTGTCGTACAGGGGCTGCCGGAAACCCTGCATGAGGTTGACGCGCGTCAGCAGTTCGTTGGCGCTGACCACCCCGTTGAAAGCCTCGCCCGGGATTCCCATGAACTTGGGGCTGCCCGCGCCGGTGGCGATGAAGGCCGAGTCGCAGCCCATTTCACCCAGGAGCTGGGGAATCGTGAACAGCTTGCCGATGATGCAATCGAGCTCGAACTTGACCCCCAGCCGGGCGAGGTTTTCGATCTCGATGTCGATGATGTCGTTCGGAAGGCGGAACTCGGGGATGCCGTACTTGAGCACGCCGCCGGCCACGTGCAGGGCTTCGTAGACGGTGACGTCCACCCCCGCCTTGACGAGGTCGCCGGCGCAGGCCAGGCTCGCGGGACCCGAACCGATAACGGCCGCCTTCTTCCCCGTCTTCACGAATTGCGGCGGCTTGTCCCACCCCCGGCCCGCGGCGAAATCGGCGACGAAGCGCTCCAGCCGGCCGATGGCGACCGGTTCCAGCTTCCGGCCGATGATGCAGGTGGCTTCGCACTGCACCTCCTGCGGACAGACCCGGCCGCACACGGCGGGGAGCGCGTTGGAGTCCTTCAGGATCCGGTACGATTCCCCGATGTCCCGGCGGGCCAGGGCGCCGATGAAGCCCGGGATGTCGATCTCCACCGGGCAGCCGGGCACGCATTGCGGCTTCTTGCACTGCAGGCAGCGGTCGGCCTCGCAGAGCGCCATCTCCAGGGTGTACCCCCGGGCCACCTCCTCGAAATTGCCGGCGCGTACCACGGGGTCCTGTTCCGGCATCGGGGTGCGCGCGGGAGCGATCGTCTTGATGTTCCTGGGCACCCGGGCCTCGGCCGCCTCCGCGGGCACGGGGGTGGGGGGGGCTTCGGCGATCGGCGGCCGGCTGCGCGATACGGGCACCGCCGGATTCTCCCCGCCCTGGCCGAGCGCCGCAAGCTTCCGGCGCTCCTCCTCGTAGCGCGCCAGGCACCCCTTCTCCTCGCATTCGAAGCGCTTCTGCCGCAGCATCAGCTCGTCGAAATTGACCTGGTGCCCGTCGAAATCGGGCCCGTCGACGCAGGCGAATTTCATCCGCCCCCCTACGGTGACCCTGCAGGAGCCGCACATGCCGGTCCCGTCCACCATGATGGAATTGAGGCTCACCATGGTGCGGATGCCGTATGGCCGGGTCAGTTCCGAGCACGCCTTCATCATCGGCAGCGGCCCGATGGCGATCACCTCCTCGATGTCCCTGTGCTCCTCGAGGACCTGGGCGAGCACGACGGTGACGAAGCCCCTGGTCCCGTAGGAACCGTCATCGGTCGCCACCCGGAACTCGTCCGACCAGGCCGAAAAGCGGTCGGCCCAGAACATCAGGTCCCGGCTGCGGAAGCCGATGATGGAAATGGTGGCGGACCCCAGTTCCTTGTGCCGGCGCAGCTGGGGAAAGACGGGGGCCACCCCCAGCCCCCCGCCCACGAGCACCGCCTTCTTCCGCCGCTCGAGATGGGACTCCACCCCCAGCGGTCCGATGAAATCGATGACGGAGGAGCCCTCAGGGAGGGCCATCATCTGGTGGGTGGTCTTGCCCACCGCCTGCACCACCACCGTGACGGTCCCCCGACCGCGATCGAAATCGGCGACGGTCAGGGGGATCCGTTCGCCGGTGTCGTCGATGCGCACCATGACGAAATGCCCCGGCTGGCACGCTCTCGCCACGTCCGGGGCCTCGACTTCCCACAGAAAGGTAACGGGCCCGAATTGCTCGCGCTTGACGATCCGATACATAGGCACCCTCGCACTGGTTTCCGGTCAGGGTTCAGAAGTGGGGCCAGTATAGCAAACGGCCGACGAGGGCAACAAGCGCATTCCCGGAGGGGGGAAAGCGGGGGCGGCGGAGGGGTCAGCGCGGGCGCACGCTGATGCCCAGCCAACGCCCGGGCATGTCGACCCCCCGGATTTCCTGGTAGGCGTTGTCGAGCAGGTTGGTCCCCTCGACCCCGAGAATGAAATGGGGGAACACCCTCTCCACCGCACCGTCGAGGATCCAGTATCCTCGGCCGTCGGCCCGCCGCTTGTAGCCGAGCGACTGCCGGGAACGAAGCCCGAGCGGGAGGGGGAAATGAGCGGCGGAGACCCAGCCGTGCCGCGCGTAGTCGAGCACGTACTTGGAAACGTAATCCACGGAGCCCGCATCGGACACGATCAGGCTGTAGCGCGTCTCGAGGCCCGCGTGCGGGCCCAGGGCATGCCGGAGCCCGATTTCGATCCCCCCGGTGCGAAGGCGGCGGATGTTGGCGGTGCGCCATTTCTCCCCGGGCGTCGAGCGGACCCAGTCGATGACGTCGGTCTCCCGGCGGGAGAAGAGGGTGAGGGAACCGAGCCAGTCCGCGGCGGGGATGAAATCGGCGCCCAGCTCGGCCGACCAGGCCCGTTCGGGCCCGAGCCGGGGGCTGGCCTCGTGATTCGGGTCGCGGTAGTGGAGTTCGGTGAAGGTGGGGATCCGGAACGCGCGGCCGATGGAGGAACGAAGCCGGATGCGCGGGGTGGCCCACAGGCTGGCGCTCAGGGAGGGGCTCACCGCGGAACCGAAGTTGGAGTAGTGATCGAAGCGGATCCCCGGGTAGACCGCCGCCCGCTTCGGCGCGCTCCACTCGAGTTCGGCGGACAGGCTCGATCTCGAGAAGGAGTGGTCTCCGAGAGTGCCGGAAGCGATCCAGTCCGCACCCGCCTCCCCCCCCAGCGTGAGGGCGGCCGCGTCGCCCAGCGGCACCCGGGCCCTGGCCGAGGCTCCCGCGGCATGGGTGCGGTGCCGGCTCTCGAAAAGGCCGGGGGTGCGGACGTCGTACAGGAACCGGTCCCCGTGGGTCCGGTACCAGCCCCGGAAATCGGCGTGGACGCCCCGGGCGATCCCGTGGCTTCGGGAAAGGGAGACCAGCGTCTGGTTCGTCCATTCCCTGGAAGGGGCCGGCCCGTAGAAGCCGTCCGCCCCGAATTCCCTGTCGGCGTGGGACACCGCCAGGGTCGTGGACTTCCCGATCTGTGAACGCGCGGCGAACGTTACGGCGCGGAAATCCCGGTCGTGCCGAAATCCCGAGGAACGGCCCGCGGTGACGCTGAAGGACTGCCGGAGCGTACCCTTTTCAAACCCGGCGGAGAGGGAGCCCTCGGCGAAGCCGTGAGCCCCGGCGCCGACCGCCGCTCGCACCCCCGGGGCCGGGGCGCGCGTGATGATGTGCACGGTGCCGCCGAAGGCGTCCGCCCCGTAAATCGAGGAACCGGGCCCCAGCAGGACCTCGATCCGCTCGATATCCTCCATGGGGACGGGAATGTCGGCGTTGTGGTGCCCCGTCTGGGAGTCGTTGAGCCGCACCCCGTCGACCAGGACCAGGACCTGGGAAAACGAAGATCCACGCAGCCGGATGTCCGCCTGCATGCCGGAGGGGGCGCGGGCGCCGACATCGGCTCCCGCGTGCGCCAGGATGTCGGGGATGGAGTGGACCGGGAGACGGGCGATGTCCTCCCGGGTCAGCACGGCCACCGACCTCGACAGGTTCCCGAACGGGACCGGGGAGGCGTTGGCCGTCACCACCACCTCTTCGTCGGGAAGATTCCCGGCGCCCATCAGGGCGGCATCGAAAAAGGGGGGGGCCAGCAGGAGAGTAGAGAGGACGGCAACAGCCGGAAACCGGAACGTCATATCTAGGGGATGAACCGGGATCCGGGCCGCGGCCCGGATCCCGGGGTCGAAACATCAGGCCTTCAGGTCCATCTTGCCGGAAAGGTAGGATTCGTAGGCCGCCAGGTCGAAGTGGCCATGCCCGGAGAGGTTGAAGAGAATGACCTTCTTTTCCCCGGCTTCGCGCGCCTCGAGGGCGTGCACGACGGCGCTATGGATGGCATGGGCGCTTTCGGGCGCGGGGATGGTCCCCTCGCACTGGGCGAACCGGAGGGCGCTCGCGAAGCAGTCCCCCTGGTTGTAGGCTTCCGCCTCGATGAACTTCCCGGCCAGCAGGTGGCTCACCAGTGGGGCGGAACCGTGGTAACGCAATCCGCCGGCGTGAACCGGGGGGGGGATGAATTTGTGCCCCAGCGTGTGCATCATCATCAGCGGGGTGTTGCCCGCCACGTCGCCGAAATCGTACTCGCGCGGCCCCTTGGTCAGGGTGGGGCAGGAGAGCGGCTCCACGGCGATCACCCTCAGCTTCGACTCCGTCCCTTTCAGGCGGCCCTTGAGGAACGGGAACGCCAGGCCGGCGAAATTGCTCCCCCCCCCGTGACACCCGATCACGTAATCCGGGTATTCCCCCGCCATCTCCAACTGCTTCATCGCTTCCTGGCCGATGATGGTCTGGTGGAGCAGGACATGGTTCAGCACGCTCCCGAGGGCGTACTTGGTGTCGTCCCGCTTGACGGCGTCCTCGACCGCCTCGGAGATGGCCAGACCGAGGCTTCCGGGGGAATCGGGTCTTTCGGCCAGCGCCTGACGTCCCGCCTCCGTCAGTTCGGAGGGGCTGGGGACGATGGTCCCACCGTAGGCGTTGACCATGATCCGGCGGTACGGCTTCTGATCGTAGCTGACGCGCACCATGTAGACCATGCACTCCAGCCCCATCAGCTTGCAGGCGCACGCCAGCGCGCACCCCCACTGCCCGGCGCCCGTCTCGGTGGCCAGGCGCTTGACCCCCTCCTGCTTGTTGACGTAGGCCTGCATGAGGGCCGTGTTGAGCTTGTGGCTCCCCACCGGGCTGACGTGCTCCGACTTGTAGTAGATGTGCGCCGGGGTATCCAGCGCCACTTCCAGGGCGCGCGCGCGATAGACCGGGCTCGGACGGTAGAGGCGGTAGATGTCCCTCACCTGGTCGGGAATCTCGATCGCAGGCTCCAGGGTGACTTCCTGCTGGATCAGGCCCATGGGAAAGATCGGGGCCAGGTCCTGGGGGCCGATCGGCTCCCGGGTGCCGGGATGCAGCGCCGGGGCCAGCGGAGTCGGGAGATCCGCCTGGATATTGTAAAAATGCGTAGGTATCTCGGATTCCGGAAGAGTGATCTTGGTATCGGTCATGACACGTTCTCCTTCATTGGAAACTGCGAGCATAACACAGGACGGACCGGACGTCAGCGGGGATTATGCCGCCGCGCCGGATTCCAAGCCCCCCGCGCGCCGCCCCTTACGTCCCTTGCCTGGGTATTTCTACCATCACGAAAATGGGTAATTGCACGAATTGAACCCGCCCCCCCTTCCGGAGTGTAATGGAAACGCAGACCGGGGAAGAACAACTGTTCCGGAGGGCTCCATCGCCGCCGGGACAGGGTTGTGGGGATACGGTTCCCGGGTCCGGTTTTCCTGGGGGGGGGGCCGGGCACGGGAACCATCCCCACGCGAAGGTCACGCATGTGACCCATGAAGGAAGCGCGAACCAACCCACCCCCTCAACCGGCGGTCCTGTCCCCGCAGGACCGTTCCCGCCTGATGAACCTGCTGCGAACATGGGGCCCCGGCCGCCAGGCCGGGGCCCTCTTCTTTTAAGCAGCGGGTCAGCAACGGGCATTACCGCAGATTCCGGATGTAGTCCACCATCCGCCGGAGTTCGTCCTCCGTCATCACGGTTTCGGGCATGGCGGGGGGGTATCCCCTGGTGATCTCGGCGGCAGGGTCCAGGATCGCCCGCCTGAGGTAATCGTCGTCGATCCTCACGGTGCGCTCACGGCCGTCCCGGTCCAGGACCGTCCCCTCCATGCCGTAGATCCCCTTCAGGGTGGGGCCGACCATGGGGCTTCCGTCCACCGAATGACAGGCGGTGCAGGACTTGCGCTCGAGCAGTGCCATGGCCGGGTCCGGGGCCGGGGCGGGAGCGGGGGAAGCGGGTTTGAGGAAGCGCGCGGGAATGTCGTCCTCCTCGCCGAAGTACCAGGCTTCGAAGTCCTCGACCGGGACGACCACGGCCTTGGCGTTCATGATCGCGTGGCTCACGCCGCAGATGACGGTGCACTCGATGTCGAAGGTTCCCAGCTGCGTCGGGACGAACCAGGTGTAATTCACCTTTCCGGGCACCACGTCCTGCTTGATCCGGAAAGCGGCGATGAAAAACCCGTGAATCACGTCCAGGGAGTGGAGTTCGAGCTTCACCGGCCGGTCGGCCGCCAGCAGGAGGTGGGAGGTGCGCTTCCCGTTGGGATACCGGAAGGACCACGCCCACTGCCTCCCCGTGACCTCGATCACCATGGCGTCGCGCGGGACCTCGCGCATGTAGCTGTAGTTGGTCCACCCGTAGAGGAACATCGTGATGAAAATCAGGGTCGGGATCGCCGTCCAGGCGAACTCCAGCCAGCCGTTCCCCTCGATGTCCACTCCCCGGGGGTGGCGCTTCCGGTTGTACCGGATGACGAACCAGACGAGGGTGGCGGTGATGAAGAGGAGGAAGACCGCGCTGAGCACGAGGATGAAGAGAAAGACCGCATCCACCCTTCCCGCGGCGCTTGAGGCTTGTGGAATGAACGGCATGGCTTCACCTGTAGAGAAGGTCGGAAAAGAGCAGCCCGATGACCAGGACCAGCAGCCCCAGGGTGACGAAGACCAGCCCCGTCAGCAGCGGTTTTTCATACTTCAGGTGCATGAAAAAGTAGAAGATCAGCGCCGCCTTGACCGGTGTGATCACCAGCATGGCCCACACCGACAGGGAGGGAGGCAGCAGCGTGCCCGCCGCGACCAGCGCTCCCGTCAGGCCGAGGAGCACGAGCCAGACGCGCACCAGGGTCCGGTAAGGCATGACGCGGGTTTCCGATCCGGTCCGGTCCATCCTCCCCCCTCAGGCCGCCAGGTAGAACAGGGGCAGCAGAAACACCCAGATCACGTCGACCAGGTGCCAGTAGAGCCCGGCGTTTTCCAGCTTGTGGTAATCCCCGCCCGTGATCCGGTTCCGGAGCACGAGCGCCAGCATGACGGCCAGCAGCACGATGCCGGCCATGACGTGGAGCCCGTGCAGCCCCGTCATGCTGTAGTAGAGCCCGAAGAAGATCTGCTCCCCCTGGGGCCTTTCGGCCAGCAGGGGGGAATCGGGGTAGAATCCCCGCGCGATCTCCCCGCTCCACTCGAAGTACTTGTTGACGAGGAAGAGGGCTCCCAGCGCGATCGTGCCGGCGAGGCTCGCCAGTGCCCCGCGCCGCCGCCCCTTCCGAAGGGCCGTGATCGCGACGGCCATCGTGAGGCTGCTCGTCAGCAGGACGACGGTGTTCGCGACGCCGAGCACGGCGTCGAGGTGGCCGCCCGCCTCGTGGAATTCGTTCGGGTAGCGCGCCCGGTAGGCGGAATAGAGGATGAAGAGCCCCCCGAAGAGCAGAATCTCGGTGAAGAGAAAGAGCCACATCCCGAACCTGGCGCCTTCGTGGTCCACATGCCCGCCATGGGCCGCCGCGGCCGTGGTCATTCGGAAACCTCCGGGTTGAAGCGGTAGGGGCGCCCCCGGATCTCGGGGATGACGTCGAAATTCTCCGCCGGCGGGGGGGAGGCGATGCGCCACTCGAGCGTCACGCCCCCCCACGGGTTGGCTTCAGCCCTCTTCCCCCTCCGGAGCGCCGCGACCAGGTTGGCGAAGAAAAGCACCAGCCCCGCCGCCAGGATGAAGCCCCCCACGCTCGCGAGGACGTGGCCCGTGTGGTACTGCGGCAGGTGGGTGAAATAGCGCCGCGGCATCCCCATGTACCCCAGCACCAGCATGCCGAAATAGAGGAGGTTGAAGCCGACGAAGATGGGGGCCCAGGCGAGGTTTGCGATCCTCTCGTTGTAGGTCCTCCCGAACATCTTGGGGAACCAGTAGAGGAGCGCGGCGAAGAAGGCGATGCCCGTCCCCCCGAACATCACGTAATGGAAATGGCCGACGATGAAATAGGTGTCGTGCAGGTGGACGTTCACCGCCAGGGCCCCCTGCATCAGCCCCGTCAGCCCGCCGATGGCGAAGAGGAACACGAACGTCAGCGCGTACAGCATCGGGGGCCGGACCTCGATGGCCCCCTTGTAGAGGGTGGAGGTCCAGTTGAAGACCTTGATGGCGCTCGGCACGGCCACGAGGAAGGTGAAGAGGGAAAAGAGGAGGTTGGCCTGCTCCGACATCCCGCTCGTGAACATGTGGTGGCCCCAGACCAGCGAGCCCAGGAACGCGATCGCCATCGAGGACCAGGCGATGGCCCGGTAGCCGAAGACCGTGCGGTGGGCGAAGGTGGGGAGGATTTCGGTGATGGCCCCCATGGCGGGGAGGATCATGATGTAGACCGCCGGGTGGGAATAGGTCCAGAACAGGTGCTGGTACAGGATCGGATCCCCCCCCTTGGCCGGGTCGAACACGCCGATGCCGAACACCCGCTCGGCGATGACGAGCAGCAGGGTGATGCCGACGATGGGGGTGGCCAGGAGCTGGACCCAGGCGGTCCCGTACAGCGACCAGGCGAACAGGGGCATCCGGTGCCACGTCATCCCCGGGGCCCTCAGCCGGTGGATGGTGGTGATGAAATTGAGCCCGGTCAGGATCGAGCTGAACCCCAGCATGAAGACGCCGAAAAGCCCCAGGGTGACGTTCGTGCCGGTGCGGACGCTGAAGGGGACGTAGAACGTCCACCCGGTGTCGGGGGCCCCGTCCCCCGTGAAAAGGGAGACGAAGACGATGACGGTGCCGGCGACGAAGGCGTACCACGACATCAGGTTCAGGCGCGGGAAGGAGACGTCGCGGGCGCCGATCATGATGGGGAGGAAAAAGTTCCCGAACACGGCCCCGAGCCCCGGCAGGACGAACATGAAGATCATGATGACGCCGTGGACCGTGAAGAAGGCGTTGTACACCTGCGGCGCGAAGAGCGGCGGGTCGAGCACCAGCTGCTCCACCCGCATGAGCACCCCGATGACGACGGCGACGAAGAAGAGGCCCGTCATGGTGGCCAGGTACAGAATCCCGATCCTCTTGTGGTCGGTGGAAAGGACCCAGCCCGCGATCCCCCCGCGCCCGCCCGTATCCAGATAGTTCGACATCTCAGGCCTCTCTGCGGTCGTTTCCCGCCCTCATTCAGAGTCTCCGCCCCGGGAAGCGGAGCGCTTCCCCCTCCTGGACCGCCGGAGGATCAGGACGACGAACAGCGCGGCGAGGAGGAGGATGATGCCCCCCGCCAGGCGCGTCACGCTGAGGACGTAGGTCCGCCCCTCGGGATCGTAGGTGTAGCAGAAAGCCAGCACCCGGGAAATGGTCGGGCGCACCCGCCCGCCGGCCGCTTCCCTTATGGCCATCTCCACGTCCGCCGGGACATAGCTGGTGCCGTAGATATAGCGGCTGATGACACCGTCGGGCGTCAGCAGGATGATGGCGCCCGGGTGGGCGAACATCTCCCCCTGCCGCAGGTATCGGTAACCGGCCGAATCGGCCACCTTCCGGGTGTTCCCGCCCGTGCCGGTCAGGAAGCGCCAGGCTCCCGGGGGGAAAGGGCGGCGCATCCGGTTCAGGTAGTTGGCCTTCTTCTCGCGTGCCAGCGCGGGGGTATCGGCGGGGTCGAAGCTGACGGCGACGATGTCGTAATCCTTCCCCGGCTCCGCCTCGAGCCGGTTCACCACGCTGACCATGTTGTTGAGCATCGTGGGACAGATCCCGGGACAGCTGAAATAGTTGAAGATCAGGATCACCGGCCGCCCGACGAACTGCCCGAGCGTGACCTCCGCGCCGCTTTCGTCCCGGAGCGGCACGTCCAGGGCGACGAGGGCGCCGAGCTTCTCGTCGATGCCGACCTCGCCCCCCTCCTCCACCTGGCCGCGACCGGCCGGGACGCTCAGCATCCACAGCAGGCACGGCACCAGCAACACCGCCGTCTTCCTCATCCCGTCCCCCCCTCCTCCATTATTTCACACCCCCCGGCCCGGACGCGAGCCGTCGCAGCAGTTCCCGGTGGAGGCGCTCCCACTCCTCCGTCGTCAGAGTGGCCAGGCGGGGCGCAAACCCGTTGCCCGGAACCCCGGGGAGCAGAAACTCCGCGAGATCGGCCTCGCTCCCCCGCCACCGGTCGGAGCGCGCGAGGACCAGGGAAGCCCGGGACGGGTCGGCCACCACCCGCCCGAGGAGCTCCCCCCCGGGGACCGAAAGGTCGATCGGCGGGTTCCCGCCCTCCGCAGCCCCGAATTCGGCCTCAAGCCGCGCCATCGCCAGGCTGACCGGGATCCGGTTCGGCACCCGCTCCCCCGCCGAGGCGAGCGCCCCCCCGAGCGCCTCGACCGCCGCGGGGTCGGCCGGTTCGGCCGGCGCGCCTCCGAGCGCCAGGACATGGTGGGCAAGGGCCATGCGGTCCTTCCGGGAGAGGAAATCGTAGGGCGTCATCGACGTCTTCGGGATCCCCTCCTCCAGCGTCCGGAAAAGGCCGGGAAGATGACGTCCGTGGACCCAACCTTCCGACCCCGCGAGGTTGCGCGGGCGCGGGTTCATCGTTCCGGCGGCCGGCCCGTCCCCCTCCCCGCGCGGGCCGTGACAGGTGACGCATTGGGCGGCGTAGAGCTCCTCTCCGCGCGCGCGCAGTTCGGGCGTCGGCTCCATCAGGGAGTCGGGATCGACGGGGGGGATGACCCTCCCCCGGGCCGGGGGGAATTCGGTGGGATCGAGCCAGCCCGAATTTCCGGCGACCGGACGCACCGCCGCCTCGGTCGCGGGTTTGGCGGCGCTGCGCATCCCGGGCACGACGAGGATGGCGAAGAGCGCGGCCACCGACAGCCCCGCCAGCACGACGGCCAGGGCCGCGAGCAGCCGCCGGAGTTCCTCCCGGTCCAGGTATCGCTCGATCATAGCCGGAACTCCAGGCCTTCGCGCAGGAAGGGGTCGCCGACCGGCATCGCCTCGCCGCGCCCCATCAGGCGGCGCACCCGCCAGACCCCCCCGGAGAGAAAGAGCAGGGCGAAGGCAAGTTCGGGCCAGCCGAAAAGAGGCGCCCCCGCGACGGAGGGGAAGAGCATCCAGTAGAGGTCGAGCCAGTGCATGGCCAGCATGAGGAGCGAAACCCCGAAGAGGAGCCGGGGACGGCTCTTGGCGTCACGCGGGATCAGGACCAGGAACGGCACCAGGAAATGGAGCAGCGCCAGGGCCAGCAGCATCCCCCCCCAGGCGCCGTGGAGGCGTTCCCCGTACCAGAAGACCTCCTCGGGGATGTTGGCGTACCACATGAGCAGGTACTGCGCGAAGCCGATGTAGGCCCAGAACACCGTGAAGGCGAAGAGGAACCCGCCGAGATTGTGAAGGTGGTCCGGCCCGACGCCGGCGAGCCGCCCCACCTCCCTCAGGTGAAGGGTGAAGAGGGTGGTGGCCGCCAGCCCGGCGAGGAAGGCGCCGGCGAAGACATACACCCCGAAGATGTCGCTGTACCACACCGGCTCGAGGCTCGAGATCCAGTCGAAGGCCGTCACCGTGACGGTGAGCCCCAGGATCACCATGAAGAGGGGGGCGAAGCGGCGGGCGCGGCGGTTGAACCTGGGGTCCCCCGTCTTGTCCTGACGCCGCGACCCGCGCACCAGGACCGCGTAGGAGACCGTCCAGAGGAGGACGCAGGCCGCGACCCGGAGGGCGAAAAACGGTTCGTTGAGCCACGCGCTCTTCCCCGCGACCAGGGGATCGCGGAGCCCCTCGGCCGACGCCCAGGGGTAGAGGGTCCCGAGCGAGAGCAGGCCCACGAGCGCCGCCCCCCCCATCGGCGGGACCAGGCCCGCGATCGTCTCCGGCACCCGCCGCAGCGGCACGCTCCAGCGCGCCCCCACCACGTGCTCCAGGGCCACCAGGAAGAGGCTCCCGAGCCCCGTCGTGAGCAGGAACAGGAACCAGAGGACCCAGTTGATCCAGAACCGCTCCCGCTCGCAGAGGAAGAAGGCCGCGGCCACCCCCGCGAGCCCCAGGGCGGCCGCCGTCATCGTCACCTGTCTGGAGTCCCCCCTCACCGCGCCCCCCCCTCGAAATCGGTGTCGAGCGCGTTGAGCGCCCGCTCGAGCACCCGGACATAATGCACCGCCGCCCAGCGCTCCTCCTCGGCGAGATCGGACGAGTAGGGGGGCATGGCGTTCTTGCCGGTGACGATGACGTGATAGATCGCGCCGTCGGAGAGTTCCCGCCCGGCCCCGGCCGTGAGACGGGTCGGACTGGCCCCGTAAGCGTCCGTGAGGAAACCCTCCCCGTTCCCCAGGAGGCCGTGGCATACGGCGCAGTGGGTGTCGTAGACCGCGCGTCCCCGCCGGAAGACCGCGGCGCTCCCCGGCAGCGGGTTCACCAGCCGCGAGGCCTCCTCCTCGTTCGGGAGCGGCCCGGGAGGCGCCCCCTGGCTGACGGTGCCCGCCACCGGGGGCCGCATACCGGAACCGTCCGCAAAAAACGGGTTCCCCGACTGCGGGTCGAGCCGCGGCTGATCGAGCATGTGCACCATGGGGATCAGGCGGGGAAAGAGCTTGATCCCCCAGTAGGTCGTCCCCGCCGCGGCGAGGCACGCCAGGAGGATGGCCCCGAGCGTGGCCGCCAGGAGTTTCGGGGAAGCGGGACCGGGCGCGGGAGGGCGCTCCACCACCTCGACCGCCGCGGCCCCCGCCTCCTCGAGGAGGAGGGCGAGCGCCTGCGCGTCGAGCGGTTCCCCGGCCGATTCCACCGCCAGGCCGAACCGGTCCCGGGTCAAGAGCGCCATCGACCTCGAGCGGAGCATGGGGTGTCCGAGCCCGGGCAGGCGGTTGAGCAGCAGCAGCATCCCCAGTCCCGCGGTGAGGGCGGCGAACAGGACGGTGATCTCGAACAGGATCGGGACGAAGGCCTCCCAGGAAAACACCGGCTTGCCCGCCGTCACCAGCGGGTAGTCCCGCCCGCTGGTCCAGAGCTCGAGCACCAGGGCCGAAAGCGCCCCGATGAGGCCCATGACGAACACCATCCCCCCGATCGGGGATTTCCGGTAGCCCAGCGCCCGGTCGAGGCCGTGCACGGGGTAGGGGGTGTAGGCCTCCAGGCGGTGGCCCGTCCTCCCCTTCACCTTCCCGATCGCCTCGAGGAGCGCGTCGGGGGTGTCGAACAGGCCCAGGACCGAGAAGGGCCCCTGCGCGGGATTCATCGCTCCTCCTTCCCGGAACGGGGCTGGGCCCCGGGCAGAACCATTTTCATCTCCGTGGTGGCGATCACGGGGAGCACCCGGGCAAACAGCAGCACCAGGGTGAAGAAGAGGCCGAACGACCCCACGAGGATGCCGTAGTCCACCAGCGTCGGGCGGTAGACGTGCCACGAGGAGGAGAGGAAGTCCTGGTGCAGCGAGCTGACGATGATGACGAAGCGCTCGAACCACATCCCGACGGTCACCGCCAGGGAGACGAAGACCATCCCCGGGATGCTGCGGCGGAACCGGCGCAGCCAGAGGAGCTGGGGGATGGCGACGTTGCAGGCGATGGTGATCCAGCCCGCCAGGCCGTAGGTCCCGCCGATGTACTGCCTGAAGGTGTGATGGATGCTCGGGTTCATGCTGTACCAGGCGGTGAACCCCTCGAGGAGGTAGGCGTACCCCATCAGGCAGGAGCAGGTGAGGATCACCCGGTTCATCATGTCGAGGTGGTAGGCGGTGATGAGGTGCTCGAGGTGCATGGTGGAGCGCACCACGACCATGGCCATGACCACCATGGCGAAGCCGGCGAAGACGGCGCCCGCCACGAAATAGGGGGGGAAGATGGTCATGTGCCAGCCGGGCACCAGGGAAACGGCGAAATCGAAGGAAACCACGCTGTGCACGGAGAGGACCAGGCCGGTGGCCAGGCCGGCGATGACGAGGTAGGCCCGCTCGTAATGGTGCCAGTGCGAGGAAGCCCCGCGCCACCCGAGGGAGAGCACGGAATAGACGAAGCGGCGGACGCCGGGCGCGGTCCGGTCCCGGAGCGAGGCCAGGTCGGGGATGAGGCCGATGTACCAGAAGAGGAGGGAGATGAGGAAGTAGGTGTTGACGGCGAAAACGTCCCAGAGGAGGGGGGAGCGGAAGTTGGGCCACATCCCGCGCTGGTTGGGGTAGGGGGCGAGCCAGAACGCGAGCCACGGCCGCCCCACGTGGATGAGGGGGAAGAGGGTGGCGCAGATCACCGCGAAGATCGTCATCGCCTCGGCGAAGCGCGAAATCGAGTTGCGCCAGCGGGCGCGGAAGAGGAGGAGGATGGCCGATATCAGGGTGCCGGCGTGGCCGATCCCGACCCAGAACACGAAATTGATGATGTCGAACGCCCAGGCGACCGGGATGTTGTTCCCCCAGACCCCGATCCCGGTGGCGATCGTGTAGAGGATGAGGACGATCCCCAGGAGCGCCGCCGTCGAGGTGACGCCGAAGGCGATGAACCAGGCAAGCGGGGGGCGCCGGCCCACGGGGGTGAGCAGCTGGTCGTCGAGGTCCCCGATGCGGACCGGGCCCTCGAGCACCGGGGGGGGCTTCAGGGACTCCAGGATCGACGCGCGCGCGCCCGCCGCCGGTCCCGTCATGATTCCCCCTTCCCGGCAGGGTTGCTCAAATCCGCCAGGTAGGTCACCTTGGGCCCGATCCCCAGGTCCTCGAGCAGCCGGTAGCCGCGCCCGGACGCCGCGAGGCGCGAGACCCCGCTTCCGGGGTCGTTGAGGTCGCCGAACACGATGGCGGAGGCGGGGCAGGCGGCGGCGCAGGCGGGACGGATATCGCCGTCGGCCAGGGGGCGCCCCTCCCCCTTCGCCCGCTGCTTCGCCTCCTGGATCCGCTGCACGCAGAAGGTGCATTTTTCCATCACCCCCCGCGGACGGACCGTGACCTCCGGGTTGTGCACCAGGGTTTCCGGCTCCCTCTTCATCGAGGTGTAGTCGAAGAAATTGAAGCGCCGGACCTTGAAGGGGCAGTTGTTGGAGCAGTAGCGCGTGCCCACGCACCGGTTGTACGCCATCTGGTTCAGCCCGTCGGGACTGTGGGTCGTCGCGTTGACGGGGCAGACGATCTCGCAGGGGGCGTTTTCGCACTGCTGGCACAACATCGGCTGGTGGAGCACCCGGGGGGTTTTCGGGTCCCCCTGGTAGTAGCGGTCGATACGGAGCCACTGCATGTCCCGGCCGAGCGCCACCTGCTCCGGGCCGACCACCGGCACGTTGTTTTCGCTCTGGCAGGCGACGACGCAGGCGCTGCAGCCGACGCAGGCGGAGAGATCGATGGCCATGCCCCACTTCCGCCCCGGGTAGTCGCGCTTCGGGATCAGCGACGCCGTGGCGTGGGCCTCACCGTGGTGTCCCGCCCGGCCCGCCCCGGCGGCGAATTCGGCCAGGGTCCAGGACCGCACGGGGCTCCTCGGCTCCATGCGCGGGTGCGTCTGCCGGCGGATGACGGCGCCCCTTTTCCGCTTCCCCGCCGGGAGGATGCGGATCGCGGGGACCAGGCAGGGAGCCCCGGACCGGGAATCGGTCAGGCGGAACGCGTTGACCCCGATCCCGGCGGCCACGCTCCCCGTGCGCCGGCCGTAGCCCAAAGCGATGGAAGCGACCCCCGGGGCCTGCCCCGGCTGGACGATGACCGGGGCCTCGAGCGCGGCGCCGCCCGAGGAGAGCTCCACGAGCGCCCCCTCCTTGAGCCGAAGCCGGTCCGCATCCTCGGCGGAAAGGAGGACCGGGTTTCCCCAGGTCACCTTGGTGACCGGGTCGGGCAGTTCCTGCAGCCAGCCGTTGTTGCCGTAGCGGCCGTCATACACCCCCGTCCCCGGGGAGAGGACCAGTTCCATTTCCTCCCCGCCGTCCGGAAGGGACCGTTCCGCCGCGGCCGCCGCCCTCCGGATCTCCGCCGCGTCCGCCGCGGGCGGATCGAAGGGTTCCGGCTTCCTCCCGACGCCCCCTTCGCCGAGCGCCGCATTCCAGAACGATTCGAAGGACGCCGGGCTTCCCAGGGGGAACTGCTCGAGGAGCCAGCGCGATTTCAGCCGCTCCTGCCAGCTCTCCGCAACCGGCAGCTTCATCCGGCGCATGCCCTCCATGAGGATCTCCTCCCCCTGAAGCGTGCCGTAGAGCGGGGAGACCACGGGCTGCCGCAGGCCGACGAACCCGGGGACGGGATCGAAATCGCCCCACGACTCCAGCCAGTGGCTCTCCGGGAGGCGCCAGGTGCAGTCCAGCGCGGTTTCGTCCTCGTACAGGCCGATCCGGAAGGTGGCCGGAACGCGGGCGACCGCCCGCTTCCAGAGCTCGGTGTCGGGGAAGGCGTAGGCGGGGTTGGCGCCCCAGAAAACGGCCGCCGCGAACTTCCCCGCCGCCGCCTCCTCGAGCAGTTCCCGGAGCTGCCCGAGCCCGATCAGCCCCCCGGGGGCGGGACGGAGCTCCACCGTGCGCCCCGCCCCCCCCAGCATGAGGTTCAGGAGATGACAGGCCACGTGCGCCTCCCGGGGGAGGGCGGGGCCCGCAATCGCCAGCGACGACGCCCCGGACCGGGCCAGGTCCGCGGCCAGGCGCCCGAGGTCCGGCGCCGCCAGGCCGAGGCGCGGGGGGGCCGTCTCCGGGCCGAAGGGTTCGAGGTCTCCCGGCTCGAGCCCCCCGGGGAGCGGGAACGCGTGCGCCTCGTGGAGCAGGCGGATGAGGGTGAAGACCAGGCGCGCCATCCGGGTCGGCCGCATCCGCCGGCGCTCGTCGGCATTGGCCCCCGTCAGCGTCATCGCCCCCTCCAGGGCCCAGAGGCGGTTCATCCCCTCCCCGTGCGGGGCGGGGGCGCGGCGCCGGGCGAAGGCTCGGACATGCTCGGCGGAGCCGGGGTCCGCCCCCAGGAAATCGGCCTCGAGCGCCAGGATGACGTCGGCACGCTCCACGCGGATGCGGGGGGCCAGGGGCCTGCCGTAGAGGGCCCCGAAGGCGCCCGCCTCCGCCCCTGCCCGGCACGGTTCCCACGCCGCGTGCCGGAGGCCGGGGAGGGCGAAGCCGAGATCGTCGAGGAGTCCCCTCAGGGTGGGGGAGATGACGGCCCCGGTCAGCAGGAGGACCGGCCTGTCGTGAAGGCGCGCGTCCTCGAAGGCGGACCCGAGCGCCCCGAGCGCCTCTTCCCGGGTTGCCGGAATTCCCAGGCGGGAGGGGGCCCGCAGCCGGTCGGGGTCGTAGAGCCCCAGCAGGTCCCCCATCGCCCGCAATCCCGCCTGCCACCCGGGCGCGGGGGAAAGGGGGTTCGGCTCGAGATGGATGGGCCTCCCTTCCCGGGTGCGGATGGTGAGCGCCTGCGCCGTGGTCCCTTCCTGGAAGGTGCTCGAATAGAAGACGGGAACCCCCGGGACGATCTCCCCCGGGGTCCGGGTATACGGAACGACGCTCCCCCGGTCGGCCCTCGAACAGGAAACGCCCGGCAGGAGGGCGGCCGAGGCGGCCAGGAGCGCCAGGAAACGCCGGCGCGAAATGGCGTCGAGCCCCTCCAGCGGGTCCCAGGCTTCCGGCGCCGGTGTCCGGTCGTGCGTGTATGCCTCTTTCACCCCACCCCCCGATGAAACCCCGACGCCCGCGCTAGCGGTGGCAGGCGGCGCAGTGCTCCGGACCTTGTGCGAAACCGCTCTCGGCGACGATCGCCTCCCGCGGATCCCGCGCCCCCTCCGGGTCGCGATGGCACGCCAGGCAGTTCGACATCCGCATCGACATGACCTGCCGCACGAGCTGCATCGACTCCACCTCCCCGTGGCACGTCTGGCACGCGACCCCTCCGTTCACGTGCGGCCGGTGGTCGAAAAAGACATGATCGGGGAGCGCGTGGACCCGCGCCCAGTGGAGGGGCTCCCCTCTATCGTAGACGGTGTGGATCCTGCGGATGTCGGGCGCTTCGGTGCGCGTCACCCGGTGGCAGTTCAGGCACTTCTCGACCGGCGGGATCCCGGCCACCCTCGATTTGGCCGCCCCCGTGTGGCAGTACCGGCAGGGGATCCTGAGACTCCCGGCATGCAGCAGGTGGGAATAGGCCACGGGCTGCTCCGGCTGATACCCCCGCGCGAGCCGGTCCGGCTGCGTGACCCAGCCGACCCCCAGGGAGACCCCGAGCACCGACACGAGCCCCACGGGCAGAACGAATCTGGATAGGTTGAAAATCTCCTTGCCCGATCCGCGCAGGAAGTTCATCCGGTGAATTTTCCAGGTTCAAGACAGAACACAAACGATGCCGGGATCCGCATTCCCGGCGCTGCAGTCCCATTGTTCCATCGGGCGTCACGCCCTGTCAAGGCGGAGATGGGCGCAGGCGCCGCACCGCCGCCAGCTGCCGGCGGTAGAGGGCGCGGATCTCCGCGAGGTCCCCGTCGTAGCGCCCGTCGCTGAAATCTGGGAAGGTCCATTCGAAGGGGTGGTAGCGGCCGGCGCGGTAGCGGGCGGTCAGGTCGGCCCAGACGCCGTCGCCGAGGTAGATCTTCTGCCCCGCCCCCTTGAAGCTGGCCAGGACGATCTTGTGGTGATCGAGGTAGCCCGCGTCCAGGTTCACCCGCCGCCCCTTCCCCGCGGCCAGTTCCTCCTCGACGGCGCTGGACTCGTGCTTGGCCCGGACCAGCCGGCCGGGGGGAACCAGCGGTTCGAACGACACCAGGCGGCGCTTGAGGCCCGGCCCCATCTCCGGTTCGTAGTAGTCGGTCAGATCGAAAGGCCGGTCCGCCCCGATGAAGTCGGTACCCCCCCACAGGGCGCGCAAACGCTCGAGCGCCGCGCCGAGCGCCTCCTCGCCCGCCCATAGGACGGCGACGAAAAGCTTGACCGGGTCAACGTCGCGCGGCCGTGCCATCGGCTCCCCCCCGTTCCCCGAGAATGGAAAGCGCGCGGGCAAGCAGCGCCGGCGCCATCCGGAACTCCGCGGCGACGCGGGCGGCCCACTCCCCCTCCGGCACGCGGCTGCGCTCGGTCGCTTCGCCGCGGGTGACCTGCAGCATCGACCCGCGCACGTAGACATGCCCGGACTCCGTCGCGCGAACGAGCAGGGGGTAGCGCATCATCTCCCATCCGAAGGAGGCGTCCCAGGCCCGGTGAAACCGCGCGCGGTCCACGGGCACGCGCTTGTACGTCAGCCGATGGGTCCGCGTGCCGCCCCGGATCGTGCCGAGTCCGATCCGCTCCCCCGCGGGGTCGGGCGAGAGGACCAGGCGCCCCCTCCCCGTCGTGAAAGCGCGGTCCCCGCCCGGCTCGAGCGGGAGGGGATCGACGATCAGGTACCCCGGGTCGAGCAGGTGCGGCACGCCTTCGATCCATACGACGAGGGCGCAGTGGGTGTCGGGTCCGTAGGGACGGTCGGCCAGGATCGCCTCCGCCCGCCAGCCGAGGGCGCGCACCAGGCGGAGAAGGGTCGACGTCAGCGCGAAGCAGGTGCCGCCGGCCCCCCAGGCCCGGTGGTCGGCCAGCACCTCCGCAGGCGAGCGCCGCGCCTCTTCAGGAGTCCCGCATGCGGCGTGCTTGAGGATCTTGGTGATGTTTTCATAGGGGAGCCGGGCAAAGGCGGCGGTCGTCTCCCCCAGGACCCGCCGCGGCCGCCCGTCCCCCGCTATGCCGAAATGCCGCAGAAACTCCTTCAGAACATCCATACCGCTATTGTATCAGCCCGAATGCCGGCCGCCACGGAAATGCCTGAAGGTTTCATTCCCGGAGTTTACGCGTTTCCCCGCCGGTGGTATTATGCCCGATTCCGGGATAGGCGGCGCCGGTCGCGCCGGACGGGAAAACTGACAGTGGGAGTCCCTGATGAGCAATGACCGCATTGTGATTATCGGAGCCGGCATGGCGGGTGCCGCGACCGCCTACTTCCTGGCCCGGAGGGGCCGGCGCCACATCCGCCTGCTCGAGAAGGAGAAGATCGCCGGGACCCAGTCGACCGGCCGCAACGCCGCCATCCTGCGCACGATGATCCCCGCACCGCTGCTGAACCGGATCGCCTGCACCTCCGCTCGGTTTTACCTCGACCCGCCTGCGGGCTTTTCTACCGAACCGCTGGTCGAAAAGGTGGGGGTCTACCTGGCCGCCGGCCCGAACCACGCGGCGACGCTCCGGTCGTGGTGCGAAGCGAATCCCGAAAACGGGCAGGCGCCGGTCGACCCCTCCGTGATGTACGGCCGGATCCCCATCCTGGCACCGGGGCTCACGCACGTGACCCACAAGGCCGACGACGGGGTGCTCGACGTGCACGCCATCCTGCAGGGCTTCCTCCGCGGCGCCTCCCGCAACGGGGCCGAACTCCTCCTGGGGCGTGAATTCCTGGGCCTGCGGGTGGCGGACGGCCGGCTCGCGGGAGTGGAAACCAGCGAGGGATTCCTCGAGGCGGACAAGGTCGTGGTCGCCAACGGCGGGTGGGCGGCGGCCGCGGACACCTTCGGCCCCTATGCGCTTCCGTTCGCCCCCTACCGCCGGCACCTGATGGTGACCTCGCCCCTCCCGGAGGTCGATCCCCACTGGCCCGTCGTCTGGATCGTGGGGGAGGAGTTCTATTTCCGGCCGGAAAGCGGCGGGCTCCTTCTGTGCGGGTGCGACGCGGTGAAGGTGGCGCCCGAACAGGGGGAGGTCAGCGATCCCGCCGAACTGGAAAAGACCGCGGTCAAGGCCGCCCGCTGGCTCCCGGGGCTGGCGGACGCCCGGATCGCCCGCTCCTGGGCGGGAATGCGTACCTTCGTGCCTGACGACCTCTTCGTCATCGGCGCCGATCCGCGCCTCGAGGGGCTCTTCTGGGTCGCCGGGCTCGGCGGGCACGGCATCACCTGCGCCCCCGTCATCGGCCGCCTGGCGGCGGAATGGATCGCCGAGGGGGGGAGCGCCCACCCGGCCGCGCCGGCGCTGGCTCCCGCGAGGCTGCTCGGCTGACGATTTGCGATTGACGAATGCGCCGGACGGGTTAGGATAACGGAAAAAAGAGCACGGCGAAACGCCTCATCGCGGAGAGCGGATGCCCGACATCAGCGGGAAGGTTCTCATCATCGGCGCCGCGGGCGCCGCCTCGACCCTCTGCCGCAGGGCGCTCGAGGCCGCCGGGTACCGGGCCGTGGCCGCCGAAGACCCGGCCCGCGCCCTGGACCGCCTGCGCCGGGAATCGTTCGACGCCGCCCTGCTCGGGCTGAGACTCCCGGGCCCCGCGGGGCTCGAAACGCTCGCGAACCTGCGCACGGAATCGCCCCGCCTCCCCGTCATCGTCCTCGCCGGGCAGCCGTCCTTCCCCGCGGCGGTCGCGGCCATCAAGGCGGGGGCCTTCGATTACCTTCCGGAACCCCTGGACCCCGAGACGGTGACGGCGGCGGTGGACCGGGCGGTCCGCTCCTCCCGCCGGGCCCTGGAAGACGCCTGCATCGGCCGGGAACTCGAGCGCGAACCGCCCCTGCCCGCCCTGATCGCGCGTTCCCCGGCCATGGCCCCCGTCATCCGCCTCATCCAGAAGGCGGCGGCGGGAGACGCCGCGGTGCTGATCACGGGGGAGCCGGGAGTCGGCAAGGAGGTGGTCGCCCGGACCATCCACCGCATGAGCCGCCGCTCCAGCCGCCGCTTCGTCAAGGTCGATTGCGCCGCACCCGCGGAAGGCGTCTTCGAAAGCGGAGTGTTCGGCGCCGGAACCCTTTCCACCGCGCGGGAACGCGGCCCGGGAAGGGTCGAGCTGGCCGAGGGGGGCACCCTTTTCCTGGGCGGCATCACCGGTCTCGGCCTGGCGCTGCAGCGGAACCTGCTGCGCTTCATCATGGAAGGCGAACGCGCGGGCGCCGGGAGCGTCGGCCGGGCCGATGTGCGCCTCATCGCCTCCGCGCGGGGCGATCTCCAGCCGGCGGTAAGGAAAGGAACGTTCCTCGGAGAGCTCCACGAGAGGCTCCGGGGCGTCCATATCGCGGTGCCGCCGCTGCGCGACCGCCCGGCGGACATCCCCGCGCTGGCCGATTACGTCCTCCGCACCCGGTCCGGGGAAAAGGGGCGCGGACCGCGCGCGCTTTCGAGCGCCGCCCTGGATCTGCTCGCGCGGCGCGCCTGGCCGGGCAATGTGCGGGAACTGATCCGCCTGCTCGAGCACGCGCTGGAGGCCTCTCCCGCCGCGACCCTGCAGCCGGCGGACATCCCCCCGGAAACCCCCGAACCGGGCGCCCCGGAGGGCCGCCTGGCACGGGTGGAGCGGGGCGAGATCCTCGCCGCCCTCGATCGCTTCGGGGGGAACCGCACCCGGGCGGCCGGGTACCTGGGGATCCACCGGAAGACCCTGCGCGAGAAGATGGGGAAGTACCGGATACCGTGCCCTGAATCGGGTAGGAGGGGGCCTCACGGCCCCCGTCCTCCCACACCACCGGACGTACGGTTCCGTATCCGGCGGTTCAGATAATCATAAGGGCTGACGAACCGTTGTCAGCAGTGATAGCAGCCCCAGGTG
>Ga0209510_1000075_pt1 | contig 149170 bp, 129 predicted proteins | sample BiotimSIPDNA_FD_185749 | JGI IMG/M metagenome (GOLD analysis project Ga0209510, IMG submission 185749) | Anaerobic biogas reactor microbial communites from Washington, USA - Biogas_R1 time_0 SIP DNA (SPAdes) (version 2) | ecosystem: Engineered > Bioreactor > Anaerobic > Unclassified | place...
ACTATAGACATCGGTCTGCAGGAGACGGCGGAAAACTCCCTCAACTCCTATATTACCGGTGAGAACGCTGCCCGTGAGCAGCAAAACGACAGCTACAGGGCGCAGGGGCTTAACGACAAAGTTAAGGACCTGATCACCGGCGGAGCGGCTGCCGTAGTGGAGGTCGGGACCGGTGAGGTACTTGCTCTGGCAAGCTGGCCGACCTTTGACCTTGAGACCATGATCGAAAACTATAACGAGCTAAAGACAGCGGAAAACTCGCCGCTTTATAACCGAGCTCTCTTTGGTCTCTATGCCCCCGGCTCCACTTTTAAGCCGCTGACGGCTCTCGCAGCGCTGAGCGAGGGCGTCATATCCACCGGTACGACCATCTATGATGCGGGAATTTTCGACAAATATGCCGAGCAGGGCTACGCGCCGAGATGCTGGGTATATCCCGATTCCCATGGTACCATAAACGTCACTAAGGCGATAGAAGTATCATGCAACTACTTTTTCTATTCTGTCGGCGATAATCTCGGCATAGACGCAATGTCTGACTATGCCAAGCGTTTTGGCTTGGGAGAACCTACGGGCATTGAGCTTCCCGAGAAAACGGGCAATATGTCAAAAAGGGAGAGCGCAGAGTTCTATGAAAACAGATCGTGGTACCCCGGCGATACTCTGCAGGCGGCAATAGGCCAGTCCTTCAGCCTGTTTACGCCGCTGCAGCTTTGCAACTACACCGCGACGATAGCCTCAAACGGGACCCGCTACAGGGCGACCGTGCTCAAGTCCGTCAGAAGCTGTGACTATTCCGAGAGCGTCTATAAGCCTGAACCCGAGGTCGCCGAGGAAACCGGCGTAAAGCAGGAGTATTTTGATGCGGTAAAGCTCGGCATGTACAACGTCGCAAACTCACCCTACGGCGGCACGGCATATAACCTGTTTGGCAGATACCCGGTTAAAATTGCGGCTAAGACGGGAACCTCCCAGATTGGAGAGGGTATAACAAGCAACGGTGTTTTTGTGTGCTATGCCCCCTATGACAACCCGGAGATAGCCATAGCTGTGGTCGTTGAAAAAGGTAATGCGGGCGGCTCGGTGGGAGTTGTTGTCAAAGACATACTCGACTATTATTTCAGCTTCAAGAACAGCACCGCCTCGCTGGAAACCGAAAACTCTCTGCTAAAATAAAAGCATATTCAAAGTGTTGCTATTTCCGTTCAGTTAATGTATAATAACTCAGAAGATTAAACGCTTAAATGCAACATCAACCATGCGCAACGTTTTCGGAAAGGGTGAAGACAGTGAACATAGCACTGATGGCACACGACAATAAAAAAGAATTAATGGTGCAGTTCTGTATAGCATACTGCGGAATATTGTCTGAGCACTCGATTTGCGCAACCGCCACGACCGGACGCATGGTAGCGGAAGCAACCGGACTTCCCATCACGCTTTATCTCAGCGCCGCACAGGGCGGAAGCCAGCAGATCAAAGCGCGGATCTCCTATAACGAGATAGACCTTGTCCTGTTTTTCTGGGATCCCACCTCACCTGATGCCGATAGGGACGTCGTTGCAATCTCCCGCGCCTGCGACCAGCACAGCATACCCTTTGCCTCAAATGTTGCCACGGCGGAAGTCCTTATTCAGGGTCTCAGGCGCGGCGACCTCGGATGGCGGGACATAGTAAACCCCAAGAACTGAATTTATTGAACATTTTGTAACGCTCTCGTCCCTTTGCGGGAGAGGGCGTTATTTAGTAATATGCCCACTGGCATAGAACAGGCGAAAGGAAGTGCAGCCTATGGAAAAAGTAAAACCCCGCACTCTGTCGGGCTTTATGGAGCTTCTGCCGGAAAAGCAGATGCAGATGGAACGGATAAAGGAAATTCTTCGAGAGACCTACTCGCTTTACGGCTTTACACCCCTGGATACACCGGTTATTGAGGCCTCCGAGGTGCTTTTGGCCAAGGCCGGAGGGGAGACCGAGAAGCAGATATACCGCTTTACAAAGGGCGACTCCGACCTGTCTTTGCGCTTCGATCTGACAGTTCCTCTGGCAAAGTATGTAGCGCTGCATTACGGCGAACTGGCTTTCCCGTTCCGCCGGTTTCAGATAGGAAAGGTATACCGCGGAGAAAGGGCACAGCGCGGTCGCTTCCGCGAGTTTTATCAGGCGGACATCGACATAATAGGCGATGGCAGTCTTGACATTATGAATGAGGCCGAGATACCGGCCATTATTTTCCGCAGCTTTACGGCGCTCGGTCTCTCAAAGTTCAAAATCCGCGTCAATAACCGCAAGGTTTTGAACGGCTTTTTCTCTGTTCTGGGTCTTTCGGACAGGGCGACGGATGTCATGCACACCATAGACAAGCTGGATAAAATCGGCGCCGAAAAATGCCGTCTGCTTCTTCTGGATGGCGGCGTTTCAGAGTCTGCGGCCGACGAGATAATGAGCTTTATCTCCATAGGGGGCAATACAACTGAAAAAATCTCCGCTTTAGATAAATACAAGGGGAGAGACGAAGTTTTCGACACCGGCCTCTCGGAGCTTAGCGCCGTCGCCGAATGCCTGTCGGAATTCGGCGTACCGGAGGACAATTTTGAGATAGACCTCACCATTGCCCGCGGACTCGACTACTACACAGGCACCGTATATGAGACAACGCTGACCGATTACCCCGAGATAGGCTCTGTCTGTTCCGGCGGCCGCTACGACAATCTGGCGGAGTACTACACCGACAGGAAGCTGCCCGGTGTCGGCATCTCCATAGGACTCACCCGGCTGTTTTACGTTCTTGAGGAGCAGGGACTGCTCTCGGATGAGGGCGTAACCGCTCCCGCAGATGTGCTCATAATACCCATGACAGAAGACCTCAAGGCAGCCGTCAGAACAGCGACAACCTTTCGTGATGCGGGCATACGGACCCAGCTTTACAGTGAGAACAAAAAGTTCAAGGCAAAAATGTCCTATGCAGATAAAATAGGGGTACCGTTTGTACTGTTTATTGGAGAAGACGAACTTCAAAAGGGCGTCGTCAAGGTGAAGGATATGCAGAGCGGTGAGCAGACCGAGTTAACAGCCGACGAGGCTGTGAGAGCCGTTGCCGGGGCTATCGCAAAAAAAAATGCGGCAAAGGTCATCAAAGAGAAGTAAGAACAAACACGTATAAGGAAGTCTGAGACTATGATTCAATCCAGAACACACACCTGTAATGAACTCAATATGAAAAATGTCGGCGATAGAGTTAAAATCGTCGGCTGGATGGAGAATGTCCGCGAGGTGAGCGCTGCCCTCGCCTTTGTTGTTGTCCGCGATTTTTACGGCACCACTCAGGTGGTCGCTGAGACCGAGGATATGATAAAGATGATCCGCGAGCTCAACAAGGAGTCCACGATAAGCGTAGAGGGCACAGTCCGTGAGCGCGCCAGCAAAAACCCGAAATTGCCCACGGGCGATATTGAGGTAGTCCCCGAAAAAATCGAGGTGCTTGGGCGCTGCCTATACAATGAGCTGCCGTTCCAGATCAATCGCAGCCGCGAGGCGGACGAGGCCACACGCCTCAAGTACCGCTACTTGGATCTCCGCAACCCCGAGGTCAAAAACAACATCGTGCTGCGCTGCAACGTAGTGTCGGCACTGCGTCAGGCTATGACCGAGAACGGCTTTCTTGAGATTACCACACCCATCCTCACGGCCTCAAGCCCGGAGGGGGCGCGCGACTACCTCGTTCCCGCCCGCAATCATCCTGGGAAATTTTATGCTCTGCCTCAGGCTCCCCAGCAGTTCAAGCAGCTTTTAATGACAAGCGGTTTTGACCGTTATTTCCAGATAGCTCCCTGCTTCCGCGACGAGGACGCAAGAGCCGACCGCTCACCGGGAGAGTTCTATCAGCTGGATATGGAGATGGCATTTGCCGATCAGGACGATGTTTTCTCCGTTCTGGAGAGTGTTTTGCCCCCGATCTTTGCCAAATACGGAAAGTACGATATTGCCTCAGAGCCCCCCTTCAGGCGCATCGGCTACAACGAGGCCATGGAGACATACGGCTCCGACAAGCCCGATCTGCGAATAGACCTCACTGTTCAGGATGCGACGGAGGTTTTGGGTGATTGTGGTTTTGAGCCGTTTGCGGGAAACACAGTGAAGGCCGTTGTCGTTTCCGATTTCAAGGAGACGAGAAAGTTTATAGACAAGCTCTGCGCCGATGTCGAGGTGCAGACCGCAAATAAGCCTTTTTGGTTCCGTCTGGACGAAAACGGGGAGCTGGTAGGCGGCATTTCCAAGTTTCTCACCGGCCGCAAGGAAACAGTCGTTGCAGCGCTCGGTCTTAAGCCCGGCTGCTTCGTGGGGCTTGCTGCTGGGAAGAAGCTCGCGGCGCAGAAGACCGCGGGGGTTATGCTCAAGATGCTCGGCACCTCCGTACCCGGACATATGGACGAAGAGCGCTACGAGTTTTGCTGGATAGTCGATTTTCCGATGTATGAGATCGGCGAGGAGAGCGGAGATCTTGAGTTCTGCCACAACCCGTTTTCCATGCCCAACGGGGGTCTGGACATTCTGCTCAAGGCTGAAAAGGGCGAGGCGGACCCGCTGTCTATCACGGCGTTTCAGTACGATCTGGTATGCAACGGCGTGGAGCTATCATCCGGCGCTGTGCGCAACCATGACCCCGAGATCATGATAAAGGCCTTTGAACTTGTCCGTATGGGCGAGGAGGACGTCAAGGCAAAATTCCCCGCCATGTACAACGCGTTTTGCTACGGTGCTCCGCCACACGCGGGAATCGCCCCGGGAGTGGACCGCATGGTCATGCTCTTGGCAGGTGAGGACAGCATACGCGAAATTATTCCGTTCCCCATGAACAAGAATGCTCAGGACCTCATGATGGGCGCGCCCTCCTCAGTCGAGCAAAAGCAGCTCGACGAGCTGCACATTGCTCTTGTACCAAACGATTAGCGGTGCTGCCGACACCTGCAGAGCGGGTATCGGCTATCTCGTTTGGGAAACAGGCATGCGTAGTTATTAGGGGATTTATAGTGTCAGTATTGTCCGTTGGGGATAGTTTATTGAGGATAGTTATATAAATTAAATATATGGTTTGAAATTATGATAAGAGAAATTACAGGGAGCGATTTGAAAGGGCTTTTGCAGCTGTATACTCAGCTTTTACGAGAACGCAGGCTTTAACAAAAATGATAAAACAGCGTTTATTCAATGGTTTAACCCTTAGGATACAGGGTTATCTTAAGAACCTATCGCCACAGGAAGGAGCGGGAGTATGGTCTCCAAAATTCGCTCACTTGGAATAAAGGGTATCGGCGGATATGAGGTGTCCGTCGAGTGCTTTTTGTCCTCGGGACTCCCCGCCTTCGACATTGTCGGGCTGCCTGATACTGCGGTCAAGGAGGCGCGTGACCGAGTCCGCGCCGCTATAAAAAACGCGGGGCTTCAGTTTCCGGTATCTCGTCTGACGATTAACCTAGCTCCTGCGGATACAAAAAAGGGCGGCACGGTCTATGATTTGCCCATGCTGCTGGCTATCATCTCCGCCAAGGGGGAGATAAAGCAGCCCGGTCCTGAGTGCGCGTTTATAGGTGAACTGAGTCTGACGGGAGAGCTTCGCCCTGTGCGAGGTGCGCTTCCAATGGCTCTGGCCGCGCAGAGAGCGGGAATCAAAAAGCTCTTTGTACCGGAGGAAAACGCCGCCGAGGCGTCCTTTGCCGAGAGTGTGGCGGTATATCCGGTCAGGACAGTTTCCGAGCTGCTGGCGCACTTTTCCGGCGAAGCGCCGATAGCCGCCGTGACCACTCCGGAGATAAGTGATAACGACGCACATGCAGCCGATTTTTGCGATGTAAAGGGTCAGGAGAATGTGAAGCGCGCCCTTGAAGTCGCCGCCGGCGGCGGACATAACATCCTGCTTGTCGGCCCGCCTGGCGCGGGCAAGTCCATGCTCGCCAAAAGGCTTCCGTCCATTCTGCCGGACATGAGCCGCGGGGAGGCGCTTGAGACCACCGAGATCCACTCGGTCATGGGACTTACGAGCCGCGAAAATCCGCTCATAGCGCAAAGACCCTTCCGCAGCCCTCACCACACGCTCTCCGCATCCGCCATGGCGGGCGGTGCCCAGCTCCAGCCGGGTGAGATCTCGCTGGCTCACAACGGAGTTCTGTTTCTCGACGAGCTTCCGGAGTACCACCGCGACGTGCTGGAGGTTCTGCGCCAGCCCCTTGAGGACAGCTGCGTATCCATTTCCCGCAGCTCGGGAAATGTTACCTATCCGGCCGACTTCATGCTTGTCTGCGCCATGAACCCCTGTAAATGCGGATGGTACGGGCACCCTTCACAGCGCTGCAGGTGCAGTGAGAGCAGTGTCCGCAAATACCACGCAAAGCTGTCCGGTCCGCTGCTTGACCGCATCGACATAGTTGTCGAGGTCCCGGCACTTGAGTTTCAGGAGCTTCGCATCACAAGACCCGCCGAACCGAGCTCGGAGATAAGAGCGCGGGTAAACGCCGCAAGGAAGCTTCAGCGCGAACGCCTGAGGTCGGATGGTATTGACTGCAACGCCCGTATGGAGCAGAAGCAGCTCCGCCGTGACTGCGAGCTGTCGGACGACTGCGTCGAGCTTATGAAAATGGCTTTTGATCGCATGGGGCTGACGGCGCGGAGCTATGACCGCATACTGCGCGTCGCCAGGACAATCGCCGATCTTGACGGTGCGGAGAGGATTGCCTCCAATCATCTGGCGGAGGCAATACAATACCGTACATATAACTTCCATAACACTGACGATAACAGATAACTTTAGCACCCTAAATTGTTGACAGCGCAGCATATTGTGATATACTTTCAAATAATCGACCGCCCGCTGCAAAGGCGGTATTGGAGAGAAAAATGAGTTCAGAAAAGCCGATAATTGAGCTTAGGGACGTTGGGAAGACCTTTCAGTCTGCCGACGGAGAACTGGTTGCTCTTGAGGGTGTCAATATAGGCATCGACGAGGGTGACATCTTCGGGGTCATCGGTATGAGCGGCGCCGGCAAGTCCACGCTGGTCCGCTGTATCAACCTGTTGGAGCGCCCTACAACGGGCAGCGTGATTTTCGATGGGCAGGACCTCACCGCTATGACGCCGGCGGAGCTTCGCGCATCCCGAAGAGAGATAAGTATGATTTTCCAGCAGTTCAATCTGCTAATGCAGAGGACCTGCCTAAAAAATATCTGTTTTCCCATGGAGATTGCGGGGGTTAAGTCCGAGGATGCGAAAAAGCGCGCCATGGAGCTTTTGGAGATAGTAGGTCTGCAGGACAAGGCCAACGCATATCCCGCGCAGCTCTCAGGCGGACAGAAGCAGCGCATAGCCATAGCCCGCGCACTGGCCTCCGACCCTAAGGTGCTCATGTGCGACGAGGCGACCAGCGCCCTTGACCCAACGACAACACGCTCGATTCTGGCACTCATTAAGGACATAAACGATCGTCTTGGTATTACTGCGATTATAATCACACATGAGATGGCGGTAATTGAGGAGATTTGCTCCCACGTCGCCATTTTAGACGGAGGACGAGTGGCTGAGATAGGCAGAGTTGAGGACATTTTCTCCAACCCCCAGACCGAAGCCGCACGTAAGCTCGTCTATCCCGACGGTATGCCCGTGAGTTTTCTTAAGTCTGAGCGCGTTGTGCGTATCGCGTTCAACGGCGGCTCCTCATATGAACCGCTTATTGCGTCCCTTGCCATTGACTGCGGCGTAAAAGTGAATATCCTCGGTGCGGACACCCGCAACGTGGGCGGCAAGGCCTTTGGCACAATGCTGATCGGCCTGCCCAACGACCCCGATGAAGCGGAAAAGGCAGTGGCCTATATTTGCAGGCAGAGGGACGTCACATGCGAGGAGGTGGAATACAGCCATGACTGAGTTTTTCCAATCCGAGCTGTGGCAGGAAGCGGTAAAAATATTTGAAGCGGAGCTGATTTCAGACATCTGGCAGACTATCTATTCCACTGTTTTGTCAACTCTCTTTGCTTATATTATAGGTCTTCCTTTAGGTGTTTTGCTCGTAGCGGGTGAGGAAGACGGCGTTATGCCAATTCCACGTTGGTTAATGAATGCCCTGAACGTCGTAATAAATATTCTGCGTTCCGTACCTTTCCTCATACTTATGATAATTGCCCTGCCGCTGTCCCGTTTCATTGTCGGCTCCGGCATCGGTACTCCGGCTATGATACCTCCGCTGATAATCGCGGCCTTCCCCTTTATTGCCCGACTCGTGGAGTCGTCACTCCGCGAGACAGACAGAGGGGTTATCGAGGCTGCCCAGTCCATGGGAGCAACGCCAATGCAAATAATACGGAAGGTAATGCTGCCAGAGGCTATGCCCTCGCTGATTTCCGGAGCTGCCCTGGCCTTTGCCACTATTATGGGCTACGGTGCCATGGCCGGCATCATAGGCGGCCGCGGACTGGGATTCCTTGCCATTAATTACGGCCTTTACCGCAAAATCTGGATAGTTAAGTGGGCAGCGGTGATATTACTTGTAGTTTTAGTACAAATCTTCCAGTCAGCCGGAACAAAGCTGGCTGTTAAGAGCGATAAACGAATAACACAAATTACGAAAAGGAGAAAAACGCGATGAATTTTAAAAAAATTGCAGCACTTATCCTCGCCCTCGTCATGGTCTTCGCCCTTGCGGCCTGCGGAACTAACGGCGACTCTGAGACCAAGACTCCCGAAAGCGGCGACACACTCGAGGGAACAACCATCAAAGTAGGCGCCTCACCAACTCCCCACGCCGAGATCCTCGCCGTCGCCAAGGAAATTCTTGCCGAGCAGGGCATTACGCTTGAAATAGTTGAGTTTTCAGATTATGTACAGCCCAACACGGCCACCGAATCCGGAGATGTCATCGCCAACTACTTCCAGCATAAGCCCTATCTTGACAAGTTTAACAATGAAAACGGCACACATCTGGTCTCTGTGGCAGCTATCCACTATGAGCCATACGGCCTTTATCCCGGGAAAACGGCAACTATAGAAAAGCTGCCTGACGGCGCGAAGATAGCCGTTCCCAACGACGGCTCCAACGAAGCCCGCGCTCTGCATCTTCTCGAGGCTGCAGGTCTTATAACGCTAAAAGAAGGCGCCGGCCTCAATGCCACCAAGCTTGACATCGTCGAAAACCCAAAGAACCTGGACATCATAGAAATGGAAGCAGCCCAGCTGACCGGTACACTTACCGATGTCGATATGGCCGTTATCAATGGTAACTACGCTTTACAGGGCGATTTGTCAGCAAGCGATGATGCTCTCATTTTGGAGGATACTACCGAGGCGGGTTCCGAGGCCGCTCAGACTTACTCTAATATAATTGCGGTCAAGGAAGGCAATGAAAATGACCCCGCCATCCTGGCACTTGTTGAGGCGCTCAAGAGCGACAAGGTCCGCGACTTTATCAACGATACGTACAACGGAGCAGTTGTTCCAATGTTCTGATTGATTACTTAATAAAGATGAGGTATAATATCCGGAAGACGGTTATTATACCTCATCTTTCATTTTTAGGGAGGATCCCATGGCAGCAGACTACTCCAAGCTGGACATGATAATGCTAAAACAGGGCGAAATTGTCCTGAAAGGACAGAACAGACGCTCTTTTGAAAATAAGCTCATCTCAAACGTGAGGCGCAGACTGAAAGATTTCGGGGAATTTGACGTATATTCCACACAGTCCACGGTATATATTGAACCTAAGACTGAAAACTGTGATATGGACGGCGCGCTGGACGCAATGCAGCATGTTTTCGGCGTAGTGGGCGTGACCCGCGCCCTTGCCTGCGAGAAGGACAGGGACGCAATTTTTGAGGCGGCTAGAAACTATCTGCGCGATGAGCTGCTCTCGGCAAAAAGCTTCAAGGTGGAGACAAAGCGCGCCGACAAGACCTTCCCCATGTCCAGTATAGAGATTTCAAAATATATAGGCGGCCTTTTGAGCGACGAGTTTGCGGATATCGAGGTGGACGTCCACGACCCCGAGCTGACAGTGCACGTCGAGGTGCGCGAAAAAGCGGCCTATGTGCACGCGAACCCTCTGCCGGGAGCGGGGGGAATGCCCGTCGGCAGCAACGGCAGCGCCGTGACGCTGCTCTCCGGAGGCATAGACAGCCCGGTTTCAAGCTATATGATAGCCCGCAGGGGCATACATCTTGTACCCGTGCATTTTTTCTCCTTCCCATACACCTCTGAGCAGGCAAAGCAGAAGGTGCTGGAGCTGACGGAGAAGCTCACCGAATACTGCGGAAGGCTCACGATCGAGATCGTACCTTTTACACATATTCAGGAGGAGATACGCGACAAGTGCCCCGAGGAATATTTTACTCTGATAATGCGCAGATTTATGATGCGTATTTCTGAGCGGATTGCCGAGATGAACGGCTGCAGAGCCCTTGTGACGGGTGAAAATCTCGGACAGGTGGCAAGCCAGACAATGGAGGCGCTCCGCGTGACCGAGGAGTGTGTGTCGCTTCCGATCCTCCGCCCGCTCATCGGCATGGACAAGAGGGACATAATTGAGATAGCAAGGAAGATCGGGACCTTTGAAACCTCCATTCTGCCCTACGAGGACTGCTGTACGGTGTTTACGCCCCGGCATCCGCGTACGAAGCCGCGCATAGAGGATGTTTTGGAGGTGGAGAGCGCTCTGGATGTGGAGACGCTGGTGCAGGAGGCTCTAAGCAGCAGGGAGCAGGTCAGATTCAACATTTAGCAACGAAAGGACAGGTCGCAATGAGCAAATCGCTGACAGCCGAAATAATATCTGTTGGAACAGAGCTGCTACTTGGCAACACGACCAACACCGACGCGAGGGACATATCCGTTTATCTCTCTGAGCTGGGGATAAATGTATACTACCATACTGTGGTGGGGGACAACCCCGAGAGGCTCACCAAGGCCGTGGAGATTGCGCGCAGCCGTGCGGACATCATCATAACCACCGGGGGGCTGGGTCCGACCTGTGACGACCTTACAAAACAGGTGCTGGCAAAGGCCTTCGACCTCGAGATGTGCTATCACGAGGAGCTGGCCGAGGAGATGCGCCGATATTTCAAGGAGATCATAGGCGTGGAGCACATGACTGAGAACAATCTTCAGCAGGCATATTTACCTGCGGGCTGCACTGTTTTCCACAATGAGTGGGGCACCGCCCCCGGCTGCGCATTTGAGGCAGAGGGCGTGCGTGTGATCATGCTGCCCGGCCCTCCCAGAGAGTGCAACGCAATGTTCAAAAACTGTGCCATGCCCTATCTTAGCGCCCTGTCCGACGAGGTTATCTTCTCTCACAGCCTGCATATTTTCGGCAGGGGTGAGAGTGATGTTGAGGCTATGCTGCGGGATATGATGAACGAGCTTAAAAACCCGACTCTCGCGCCCTACGCCAAGGAGGGAGAGGTCATGCTGCGTGTAACCGCCAAGGCTGCGACAGAGGAGGAGGCAGAAAAGCTGACTCTGCCTGTTGTTGAGAGATTGCGCGCAGTCCTCGGCGATATCATCTATGGTATGGATGTAAAAAGCCTTGAGGGAGTCGTGCTGGAGCTTCTCAAGGAAAAACACATGACCATAAGCACTGCGGAGAGCTGTACCGGCGGGTTTATAGCAAAGCGCATAACCGACCTGAGGGGGGCCTCGGAGGTGTTCATGGGCGGCGCTGTGACCTACTCGTCTGAGAGCAAAACAGCCGTGCTGGGCGTAAAACGCGAGACAATAGAGAGATACGGCGTTATCAGCGGCGAGGTTGCCAAGGAGATGGCTGAAAACGCACGGCGTGTTTTTGGTACGGATATCGCCGTGTCCACTACGGGCCTCTCCGGTCCCGACGGGGACGGCATAAACCGTGTGGGCACCGTGTATATTGCTCTTGCCACACCTGACAAGGTCTTTGTACAAATGGAGAATTCCGGTTTTGGCAGGGCTCGCTCCCGTACCATGGCCACAAATCTTGCGCTGGATATGGTGCGCCGTTATCTGACTGGGCTGCCCGTTGTTGTTGATTATTTTGGCAGATAAACTGAGAAGGTCGCGTATTCTATTGCAATTTACTAAAAGTATTGTATAATATTATCGGCAAATCTGACACTGTATTAAAATCATCTGTTTATACTAGGAGGATATAATAAATGCTTACCTACGAGATGGACATTGCCGGCCTAAAACGCGAGCTTCCTCTATGCCGTGTTTCCGACGATGTATACATCGGCGCATTCGTAATGTTTGGCGACGTGGAGCTGACCGTCCACTGTGCCGAGGAACTTCTCAAGAGAGCACCTGACTATGACTACATAATCGCACCCGAGGCCAAGAGCATACCGCTGCTCTACGAGATGGCCCGCCAGAGCGGAGAGAACAAGTATTTTCTCGCCCGTAAGGCCCCTAAGCTCTACATGACCGGTGTCTTTGAGGTCGAGGTAAAGTCAATCACCACTGAGGGCACTCAGAAGCTCGTTCTGGATGTTGCGGATGCAGAGCAAATGCGCGGGAAGCGTATCCTCATAATCGACGATGTCATCTCTACTGGCGAGTCCATCAAGGCTATGGAGGCGTTGGTGGAAAAGGCCGGCGGCATAATCGCCGGCAAGATGTTCGTGCTTGCCGAGGGTGAATCCCAGAGACGGGACGACGTCATATATCTTGCGCCGCTGCCTCTTTTCAACGCGGACGGCACGCCGAAGCAGTAGAAAATCAGGAATAAACAGAAAAATCCCCGAGCGAGAGCTCGGGGATTTTTCTGTTCCGATTACAGCGGATGTCCGCAGTTAAGGCAGAATTTGTCGCCTTTATTGACGGGATTTCCGCATTTTGAGCAGAATTTCGGCGCGTCTTGAGCGGTCTGCTGCCAGGTGCTGTTTGCATAACCCTGCTGTTCAGCTCTGGCGTAAAAGCCTTCGCCGGGGTAATCGCCTACATAGACGATGCTCTTGTCAAAGGCCATGATACACAGGAAGATGGGGTAGAGGAATATGAGTCCGCAGGCCCAACCGCCGCCTTTGCCAAACACCCTTGCAAGCTTTACCATCGTGATGATCTGAATGACGATATTGGCGATCGGAATGAGTAGGAGCAGAAAGTTCCAGCCGTTTCCCCAGGTGATTTTATAGAGGATGTAAAGGTTGTAGAAGGGAATGACAGCTGCCCAGCCCTCCTCTCCCGCCTTCTGAAACAGGATCCAGAGAGCGGCGACAGTGATGATGCTGAGGACAAGGCCATAGCCATAGAATGCTCTTAAGAAGCCGAATATAGGAATCGTGGTCTCATAGTAATAACTGCTTGGCATAAATTTTCCTCCCTTAATAATACTTTACTATCGTTCTTCCCGGAAATATGCAAGACCCAGACTCGCGGGTGGTTGGTTCTCTCGTTTTTTCCTCATTGAAACAACTATGAGGACGATGATAGTTACGACATAGGGGAGCATTTTGCAGAGCTCCAGCGATGCGCGGGTGAGTCCCGGCAGGTAGAGGAACATCCAGAATAGCACGCCGAAGAGGTAGGAGCCCCAGATCGCTTTGTCGGATTTCCACATGGCGAAGATGACCAGTGCAACTGCAAGCCAGCCGAGGCGTTCTATACTGCCGTCGTTGGACCAGGTGCCCTCGGTATAGTCCATAACAAAATACAGACCGCCCAAACCTGAGATGCCTGCGCCTATGCAGGTCGCAAGATACTTGTTCTTGGTGACGTTTATTCCCGCGGCGTCCGCTGTTGCCGGGTTTTCACCCACAGCGCGCAGGTTTAGACCTGAGCGGGTGTGCTTGAGAAAATAGCTGACGGCTATCGCTATGACTATGGCGGCATAGGTGAGGAAACCATAGGAAAAAAGCAAATTGCCAACAGTACCCAGATCGGCAAGGCCGGTGACCTCGCGGTAGCCGGAGCTGGTGGTGGCAACGGAGATCTGGCCGACGCCGCCGGCGAGCTTTTGCAGGGAGCCGCCGAAGAAGTTGGCAACGCCGGAGCCGAAAATAGTCAGCGTAAGTCCGGTGACGTTCTGGTTAGCGCGGAGGGTGATGGTAAGGAAGCTGTAGATAAGCCCGCCCAGCATCGCGGCGGCAAGTGAGCAGATGAGCGAGACCGCAACACCGACCCACGGCAGCGGATCTGCCGCGGAGGACTCATAGAAGAAGGCACCGACAAGTCCCGCTATGCCGCCCAGATACATTATGCCAGGCACACCGAGATTGAGGTTGCCGGATTTTTCAGTCAGTATCTCTCCGGTGGCGCCGAACAGGATTACGGTACCGAAAACGATTGCAGCTGAGAAAAGTGCGATGATCTGAGTCATTCTGCCGCCACCTCCTTCTCTTTCTTTCCGGAACGAAACCTGATCCGGTAGTTGATGAAAAACTCGCTGCCCAGGATGAAAAACAATATGATGCCGGTTATGATACTGGAGGCATAGGCATTGAGGTTGTAGCGCGACGCGATCTCCACCGCGCCCTTTTCAAGAAACACCAGAAGAAGCGATATCATTATCATAACGATGGTGTTGAATTTTGCCAGCCACGCTACGATAATGGCTGTAAAGCCTCTTCCGCCCGCGGTAGAGGTGGATATTGTGTGGGAGGCGCCGGATACCGCGAGAAAGCCCGCGATACCGCAGACAGCGCCTGATATGGCCATTGTGCGGAGATAGACCCTTCGGACGTTTATGCCAGCGTAGCGCGCGGTGTTTTCCGAGCTGCCAACAACGGCGATTTCATAGCCGTGCTTGCTGTATTTCATATAGATATACATTCCGATCGCAAGAGCAAGAACGATCACGACGTTTAGACCATAGCTCTGACCGAACATACTCGGCAGCCAGCCGGCCTTTGTCTGCTGGTTTATGATACCGACGGAGTTGGAGCCGAAGGGGTTTTCCCACAGAGAGACACAGTAGCCGGTCAGCTGTATTGCAACGTAGTTCATCATCAGTGTAAAAAGTGTTTCGTTTGTACCCCAGCGCGCCTTGAAGACGGCGGGTATGAGACCCCAAACGGCACCCGCTGCTATGCTTGTAATAACCATGACGAGGATTAAAGCCGGGCCAGAGAGCACAGCACCGAAATATATCATGCAGGCCGCGGCCGCAATTCCGCCCGCCAAGATCTGACCTTCGGCGCCGATGTTCCAAAACCGCATCCTGAAGGCGGGCGCAAGGCCGACGCCGATACATAGAAGCATCATGGTATCACGGACCGTTATCCACGCACGCCTTGTCGTGCCGAAAGCACCCTCAAACATTGACACATAGACCTTGACAGGACTCATGCGGACTATAGCATAGATGATAAGACCCGAAACGATGAGCGAAAGCAAAAGAGCAATAATGCGAATACTCCATGCCCTGCATTTACCAATGGATGTGCGCTTTGAGATACGGATAAACGGTTCTTTTGTTCCCATTGGAGCATCACTCATGGATATCACCTCCCAGCTGAGTCATCATAAGACCGACACCCTCTTTTGTGGCGGACCTGCCGTCCAGTATACCGGAAACCTGGCCGCCGCAGAGCACTAGTATGCGGTCGCACAGCTCCAGCAAAACGTCCAGATCCTCACCGACATATATGACTGCAACGCCCTTCATTTTCTGCTCGGTGAGCAAGTTGTATATGGTGTAAGAGGTGTTTATATCCAGACCGCGCACCGCGTAAGCCGTCATAAGGACTGTCGGGTGCAGGGCAATCTCACGTCCGACCAGGACCTTCTGGACATTGCCGCCCGAGAGCTCGCGTACCGGGGTGTTAAGGCCGGGGGTGGCGACATCCAGCTCGCTGACCACCTCGGAGGCCACGCTGCGCGGGTATCTGCGGTTTGCAAAAAAGCCTCTTCCCCGCTGATAGCTGCGGAGAAGCATATTATCTGTGATGTCCATATCGCTGACAAGCCCCATACCAAGACGGTCCTCCGGGACAAAGGACAGCGCTACTCCGAGCTTTTCGATTTCAAGCGGGGTCTTGCCGATTAGCTCGTGCACCTCGCCGTTTTTATCGGTGTAGGCGATGTGGCTGCCGTGTTCGGCGCGCTGAAGTCCCGCAATGGCCTCCAGAAGCTCCTTCTGTCCGCAGCCGGAGATTCCCGCGATGCCGAGGATCTCGCCCCCGTAGGCTGTGAAGGAGACGTCCTGCAGCTTCCTTATGCCCTCCACGTCGCGGACGCTCAGATTTTGAACCGAGATGCGCTCGACCCGATCCTTAGGTTCGGGCCGGTCTATATTCAGGGAGACCGCCTTGCCGACCATCATCTCTGTCAGCTGCAGGGGGCTGGTGCCGCTTGTTGCGACATCGCCGATATATTCACCCTTGCGGAGCACAGCCACGCGGTCGGATACGGCCATGACCTCGTGGAGCTTGTGGGTGATTATAACGACAGACTTGCCGTCCTCCTTCATACTGCGCATGACACTGAAAAGCTTTTCGGTCTCCTGCGGGGTGAGCACCGCTGTGGGCTCGTCCAAAATCAGGATCCTTGCCCCGCGGTACAGAACTTTTATGATTTCTACTGTCTGTTTTTCCGAGACGGACATGTCATATATCTTTTTATCGGGATCAATGTCAAAGCCGTATTTTTCGGAGATCTCAAGTATCTCCGCAGATAACTGTTTTCGGTCCAGCTGTACCTTGCCGGGCATGCCCAGCACGATGTTTTCCGCCGCTGTAAAAACATCGACAAGCTTGAAATGCTGGTGCACCATGCCGATACCCAGATCGATGGCATCCTTGGGACTGCGGATGAAGACCTCTCTTCCCTCCACAAAAATCTGACCGTCGTCCGGGAAATAGATACCGGCGAGCATATTCATTAGAGTGGTTTTGCCGCTGCCGTTTTCGCCAAGCAGAGAGAGAATCTCCCCGTGGCGTATTTCCATATTGACGCCGTCGTTTGCGCGGACTTCGCCGAAAGTTTTGTTGATGTTCTCCATCCTGACGGCGCAATTCGTGTTCAATTGCCTCACCTCTCAAAAAATGACCCAATAATACTATTTTACCATATTATTTGTCATTTGAAAACATTTTTAGACATAATGAAAAAACAATCAAAGGGGGGCCGCCTTAGGGCAGCCCCCCTGCATGTGTAGTGTGCTATTAGGATTTTTTAAGCTCTGTGATACCGTCAATACGGAATGCAAAGGCCGGAGCGGAAGCGGATTCGGACTCGTGGAAGTAGCCGTCGGTGATATACTCGACACCGTGGTAGGTTTCAGCGAGATCGTCGGAAACGGTGGTGGTAACGGTCTCCCCGTTTACAGTCCACTTTGAGGTGTCGAAGACATGGAGGCTGCCGTCCTTTATTGCTGCGATAGCGTCGTCGACTGCTTTCTGGGTGCCTTCTGCGCAGGATGCCCCGAGAGCTGAGATCTGAACAGCGTCGTCGGCATAGCCAAAGCTGTAGTCGGTATCAAGCTTGCCGCCTTCGAGAGCTACCTTGATGAGAGCTTCGTAGGTGACGACCCAGTTGTTCTGAGCGGAGGTCAGAGCAGCGTCGGGAGCTACGGACAGCATATCAACATTGTAGCCGACGGAGTAGGCAACTTTGCCGCCGTCGAGAGCCGCCTGAACAGCAGCGGGAGCGCCGGTGGAGTCTGCGTGCTGGCCTATAATGACGCAGCCACGGGACATGAGCATGTTGGCTGCTTCGCCTTCGGCGGCGATGTTAAACCATTCGTTGGTGTAGGTGACATCCATGTGGGCTTCGGGGACTATGCTGCGGATCCCGAGGAAGAATGCGGTGTAGCCGGAGACGACCTCGGCATAGGGATATGCGCCGACGTAGCCGATATAAGGATCGGTGACCGTACCCTTGTCCATGAGCTCCTTGAGCTTGAGACCTGCGACAACGCCGGAGACATAGCGGGACTCGTAGATGTCGGTGAAGTAGTTGCAGAAGTTGGTAAGTTCGGAAGTAGCTGCCTGATAGCCGGTTGCGTGGCAGAAGTAGATATCGGGGTACTCTTCGGCAGCCTGCATCAGATGGGGCTCGTGTCCGAAGCTGTTTGCGAAGATGATGTTGCAGCCGTTCTCGGCGAGGTCGACGGCTGCGTCATAGCAGGATTCGTCCTCAAGGACGCTGAACTTGTAGATGAGCTGGCTTTCCTTGTCGATGCCGAGAGCTTTGCAGGCCGCCTCGATGCCCTCCATGTGGGCGTAAGAGTAGCCCTCGTTCTCGTCGCCGATGAGGATGACGCCGATCTTGATATTCTCGGCGGAGACAGCGGCAGGCGCTGTGCCCTCGTCTGTCTTGCCGCCCTCGTCGGCTGCGGGAGCTCCGCAGGCTGCAAGTGCGAATACCATTACGAGAGCCATCATCAGTGCAATGATTTTTTTCATTTTTGTTCCTCCAAATTCTCATTTTTTGCTGTGCTTATCCGAAATTGCTGTTGCAATTTAAGAACAAAAAAACAGAGACTTAGGTGAAGTCTCCGCATAAAGAGGCACAGACGGCAAAGGCCGCCGTACCGCATCGGTAGTCCGGTCCTTTACGGTGACCGGGTAGAGACTTCAAAACCTTATTATTTGATATATACCGATTGTATTTATTTTTGTTTCTGTAATCTATTGGCAGAAAACGACGCTGCCGCCCTCCATGGACTTGATTTTGGCGAGGGACTCCACCCGGATACCGCTGCTGCGGAGCAGCTTGCCGCCGGGCTGGAAAGCCTTTTCAATGGCCACGCCGGCGCCGACAAGAGTTGCTCCCGAGTCCTTGACGATCTGGGATAGACCTGTGAGCGCAGCCCCGTTGGCAAGAAAATCGTCTATGATAAGGACGCGGTCGCCGGGGCCGATAAACTCCTTTGAGACAATGATGTCGTAGGTGACCCCGTGTGTAAAGCTCTCGACCTTGGAGGTGTAGACGTCGCCGGCTATGTTTTTGGTCTTGGTTTTTTTCGCGAAAATAACGGGACATTCGAAAACCTGCGCGCAAATGCAGGCTATACCTATCCCGGAGGCCTCGATGGTCAGTATCTTGCTGACATTTTCGCTGCCGAAAAGACGATGGAATTCTTTTGCCATTTCAGCGAAAAGACGGACGTCCATCTGGTGGTTGAGAAAGCTGTCTACTTTGAGAACCCCGCCGTCTCTGACCTTTCCGTCGCGGAGAATCCGTTCTTCCAGCAGCTGCAAATCTCTCACTCCCCGGTAAAAATAGTAAAGGCGGAAAATGACCCGAGAGGCATGCCCGCTTACAGACATAGTTTATATTATAAATATTAAATTAACAATTGAATTTTTTTATAAATATAATCGAAAATAACGCCGAATGTTCACATTTTCGTCAAAAGTCCATAAAAACTACAAAGAGATCCCCCCGCCCAAACAGATGGGCGGAGGGTGAAAGAATTACTTTTGTTTGGGGATACTTATAGTGAGGACAAGCTCGGACTCGGTTTCGTGCTTTTGCATCTCGGCGTCGATACCGCCCTGCTTCATGATGTCCAGACCGTGGGTAAGCGTGTTGAGAAATACGCGTACGTCCTTAAGTACGAAAAGTGTCCGCCTGCCGGGCTTTTGCTCCGGCTCGGAGGACAGCGCCAAAAGCGCGTCTATGTACTCCTCCGCGGCTGATACGTTCATGTGCTCACGTATCATTACGTCAAGCGCGCGCCTCTGCTCTTCGGGCGTTTTCAGCCGGAGCAGAGTCCGGGCATGGCGTTCGGTCATATCCTCGTCCCTGAGACGGTCGAGTACATCCGCCGGAAGCCTCAGAATGCGGAGCTTGTTGGCTATCGCGGGCTGGGATTTCCCAAGCCGCCGCGCCGCCTCTTCCTGGCTCATGCCAAAGAGCCGTATGAGCTGTGATATGCCCTCGGCCTCTTCCACAAAGTCAAGATCACGGCGCTGTATGTTTTCTACTAGCGCCAGCAGACTCGACTCCTCCATGTTCACGTCGATAACGATACATGGGACCTCGGACAGCCCGGCCAGCTTTGACGCCCGAAGCCGACGTTCCCCGGCGACCAGCTCGTATTTGTCGCCGCGCTTGCGCACGGTCAGCGGGTTGAGCACGCCGTACTGTGAGATGCTGTAGGCAAGCTCCGCCAGTGATTCCTGTGGAAACCGCTTTCTGGGCTGTACGGGACTGGGATATATTGCATCGACGGGTAGATATACTATACCGCTTCGAAAAATTCGCGGACTTTTTTTGATAGCCGGCATCTGATCTCTCCTTTACCGCAGATTTGGTCATATTACGCGGAAATTGCCGGAAAAAGCTCTTCCGCGTCCACTCCTTTGCCTTACCCATACTAACTCGGAATCTGTGCAAAATATGGCGGAAGTCGTTTGAAAAACAAAAACCGCACCATTGCGGTGCGGTTTGCTTGAGGGGTCCGGATTCAAAAGTGTCATTACCTGAGTTATGCCTCGCTCTCGTAATCCCTGTGGCGGAACAGCAGTGAGATACACCACAGTGCGGAGATACAGATCAAAACATATATCACACGGCTCAAGGTCGTATTCTGTCCGCCAAAAAGCCATGCGACAAGGTCAAAACTGAAGATGCCCACAAGACCCCAGTTTATTCCTCCGATTATAGTAAGAACGAGGGCGATCCTGTCGATTACCATCATGCTAAATGCGCTCCTTTTACTGGTTTCACCGATAGCATAACCGCAGAGCACACAGTTTATTCATAATATGATTTCCGCGTGCCGTGTCACGTGGCAGCCGACATTCACAACGCAGGGCAGACCGGCAATGTGGGTGGGATAGGTCTCTATATTGACCGCCAGCGCCGTTGTTGTGCCGCCGAAGCCCTGCGGACCAAGACCAATCGCGTTTACACGCTTAAGCGCCCTCTCCTCCAACTCCGCATAAAATGGATCTGTATTGCGGGTGTTGGCCGGACGCGCCAATGCGCGCTTTGCTATAAGCGCCGCCATCTCCACAGTGCCGCCGAGACCCACTCCGAGTATGACCGGAGGACAGGGATTCGAGCCGGCCGTTCCGACTGTCTCCGCGATGAAGTCGAGGATGTCGTCCGCCGTACAGGAGGGCAAAAACATCCTCATTGCGCTCATATTCTCGCTGCCGAAGCCTTTGGGCGCCAGACAGAGACGCAGCGCGTCTCCCGGAACTATGCGCGGATGTATGACAGCGGGCGTGTTGTCCCCGGTGTTGATTCGTCGCAGAGGATCGGACACGATTGACTTGCGAAGAAGCCCTTTTTCATAGCCCTGTCTTACTCCTTCGTTTACGGCGGAGTCAAAGTCGCCGCCTTTAATGTGCAGATCCTGTCCTATGTCCGCAAAAATTACAGCCATGCCGGTATCCTGGCATATGGGAAGACCCTCGCGTGCGGCGAGCTCAAAATTTTCACGCAGATCGGAGAGCACGGCTCTTCCCAAGGGCGAGGCCTCCGTTTTCTCCGCCCTGCATATGAGCTCTGCAGTCTCGGAGGGTAGAACTGTGTTCGCCTCTATACACAGCTTCACCACCGCCTCCGTTATGATTTTGCAATCGAGTTCTCTCATAGGAAAATCCTTTTCAAAATAATTTCTATTCGACAAAAGTAGTGTTTTATTGCTCTTTACAATTGAGCGGATTTGTTATATCCTCTCATTACAGCTTATCCAATGACGCACTTACAGTGCGCCGGGCTCATATCTTTATCCCACAACCCTGTTATTCGGCGGACACTTCGGTGCCCGCCACTTTTTTAGGGCTGAGTATTAGAAAAATCAAAGGTCAATGGACGGCCTATATGTAGTTACCTGCCCGCCAATACGGCGATCAGTACAGCGAGGACAACCTGAAAAAGCAGTATCAGGGGCACGCCGGCCGTAAATTTCCTGTGCAGAGTTTTGTGGCGGAAAACATACATTCCCGCAAGCCCCCCGAGACTGCCTCCAAATGCGCAGAGGGTCATAAGCGCCGCCTCGGAGATTCGTCTCCTGCCGCGCCTGGCTTTGAGCTTGTCTATCCCGAATACTATAAAGGTTGCCAGTGTGATGATCGCCAGATAAATATCCAGTATATATACCGGCCGCCCCCAGAGGAATTTAAAAAAGTCCATTATCTTTTGCCCTTCCTGCCGCCCGCACTCTGTCTAACAGCGGCTTTATTTTTGCTGCCGCCGTATTCGCCTTTCGGTTTACCCGCCGCTCCGGCCATTCCCTTTGCCCGGCCCGTCGGGCGGGGGGCGTTAGGGGGAGCCTTCGCTTTGCTTTCGGATTTCCCGCCCTGGGGTCTGTCGGGGCGGACGAGACATTCCCTCCCGTAGCCTATGAGGTCTTCACGCCCCGCCAGCCTCAGGGCTTCGATGACAAGTTTTTGCTTATCCGGCCTTCTCCACTGCAGCAGCGCCCGTTGGAGAGCCTTTTCGTGTGGAGTTTTGGCGACATAGACGGCCTTGCCGGTCATGGGGTCTGTCTCCGTATAGTACATACAGGTGGAGATGGTGCCGGGGGTTGGATAGAAATCCTGCACCTGCTCCGGCTGACGGCCGCGCTCCTGCAGATACTCGGCCAGCGCCACCGCATCGGATAGGGTGCTGCCCGGATGTGAGGACATGAGATATGGAACGACGTACTGTTCCTTGCCATAGCGTTGGTTGAGGCGGCTGTATTTTTCCATAAAACGCTCGTAGGTCTCAATGTGTGGCTTGCCCATAAAGTCCAGAACGCTGTCTATGCAGTGCTCCGGTGCGACCTTGAGCTGCCCGGAGATGTGGTGGCGCACGAGCTCCGAAAAGAATTCGCTGTTTTTGTCCTCCAGCATATAGTCAAAGCGTATGCCGCTGCGGACGAAAACCTTTTTAACACCGGGGATTTCACGCAGCTTGCGCAGAAGCGCCAGATAGTCCGACTCGTCCGCATCGAGGTTTCGGCAGGGCACGGGCGCCAGACAGCGTTTGTCGGGGCACATTCCATGCTCTGTCTGCTTCTTGCAGGAGGGGTGGCGAAAGTTCGCCGTGGGACCGCCCACATCGGATACATAGCCCTTCCAGAGCGGGTGGCGGGTCATGGCCTCCACCTCGCGGATGACGCTTTTGTGGCTGCGGCTTGTGACCATACGGCCCTGATGGAAGGCCAGCGCACAGAAATTGCATCCGCCGAAGCAGCCGCGGTTGTGTATGACCGAAAAGCGCACCTCGTCTATGGCGGGGACGCCGCCCATATCGTCGTACATAGGGTGTACCTCACGGGTATAGGGCAGTTCGGCCACGTGGTCCAGTTCATCGGTGGTCAGGGGAAGAGCGGGCGGGTTGACTATAAGAACACGGCCTGCACAGGGCTGGCACAGTGCTCTGCCGCGAATGGGGTCGTGTTCCCGGTATTCTATTGCGGTGGCCTCTGCGTAGGCGCGCTTATCTCCCGCCGTCTCCTCGAAGGAGGGCAGCGTCAGCTTTGGATAGACGCAGGCTTCCTCGCTTTCGGAGATGAAGGCAGTACCGCGCAAATCTGTGATCTCCGAGGGCTTAATCTTGCGTTTGAGGCGCTTCGCTATCTCACGGGTGGCATATTCGCCCATGCCGTAAACCAGCAGATCCGCACCGCTGTCGAATAGTATCGGGCGGCGGACCTTGTCGTCCCAGTAGTCATAGTGGGAGAAGCGTCGCAGCGACGCCTCCAGCCCGCCGATAATAATGGGCGTATCAGAGCCGAAGGCCTCGCGGGCACGGTTGGCGTAGACGATGGTCGCCCTGTCGGGACGAAGCCCCGTGAGCTTGCCGGGAGAGTAAAAATCCTCGCTTCTGGGTTTTTTGGCGGCGGTGTAGTGTGCGACCATGCTGTCAAGATTGCCGGCGCCTATGAAGACACCGTAGCGGGGCCTTCCGATCGCTTCAAAATCAGACGCGTCGCGCCAGCCCGGCTGTGCCAGAATCGCGACACGAAAGCCCATATCCTCCAAAACACGGGCGATGACCGTGGGGCCGAAGCTGGGGTGATCGACATAGGCGTCGCCGGTGACAACGAGGAAGTCATAGCTGTACCAGCCGTGGGAGATCATATCTTCTTTTGATACGGGTAAAAAGTCGGCGAGCTCCATAAATTGCCTTTCTCAGAGCGGTTTCTCCATTAGCAGCAGCGGGCATATGGCTCCGCTGTCTGTGGAAATATGGTTAAAACCGAGCTTTTCGTAAAAACTGACGGCGGACTTATTCGTCTGCGCCACGTGCAGGCGCAGGGATTTGCGCTGCTGACGGCGGAATACGGAGACTGCATGGCCCACCAGCTGGACGCCGTATCCTTTGCCACGGTATTCCGGTAAAAGGTAACAGAAGCTGATCCAGCCTGCACCCAGGTATTTCATTAGCTCGGGGTCGAGCTCCACAATACCCGCAAAGTCGTCACCAAAATAGGCCTTTGATACGTATTCAGGGTTCTGCTTCGATAGGCGTCTGGCTGTTTCAAGATAGGGTTTTGCTGCAAAGCCGACGAGAGAGCCGTGGGCATTACGCCATGCGTCGGCGTAGCATTCGCTGTATAAACCGGAGTCTTTTTCCAAGTCCATCGGGACTATCCGCAGATTTGAGAAATCCACTTTATTTTTTTCTTTCCACCATGTCTGGTTGGCAAAGGTGCTGAGGCCCTCGGACAGATGGCTGTTATCGTTGTAGTAGGAGACTGACATAGCCCCGTCTTCCGATAAAATAAGGGCCACACAGGTATTGTCGCCGTGATATATTTCGTGTATTCGCTCGGACGGAATGTTTTTGATAGAGCTTATAAGAGTTCTGATGGCCATGCCGTGGCTGACTACGGCTATTGTCTGCCCATCGTGCTTGGCGGCCAGCTCGCTGACTATGGACGTTATTCGCTCTTTGAGGTGCTTGAAGCTCTCAGCCCCCTTTACGTGCCAGTTGTCGGGGTCACTCGAAAACATTAGCATCTGCTCCGTCTCGTCATATGCCACATTGCCCCAGGGCAGATCCTCCCATTCGCCCATGCCGACCTCGCGCAGACGTGGCTCCGGAATTATGGTCAGCTCCGGGTGGTATTTTATAATTGCTTTTGCCGTCTCCATAGTGCGGAAAAGGTCGCTGGAGTACAGTGCATCTATGTGTTCGTCGCGGAAGCGCTCCGCGAGAGAGTCTATCTGTTTGTAGCCGCGCTGGGTCAATCTGCTGTCGTACTGGCCGTGTATACGTCTATAAAAGTTGCCCTCCGCCTCCGCGTGGCGGATGAGATAGATTTTCGTCATGTTTTCCTCCGAATATTGACCGCTTGCCGCGGATGATATATAATAATATTTATTTATCTTATTATAAAAATGCCATTTTAGCAAGAACATATTCACCATTTCTATGGGCAGGGGGATTTCCGCTGCCTTGGGGCGGAGGGACAGAGTGAAAGTAATCCATTTCATAAGCGGCGGCGACACGGGCGGCGCGAAGACCCACATACACTACCTGCTTTCCGGCATCTGCAAGAGCATAGAGGCGACTCTCGTCTGCTTCTCGAAGGGGGAATTCTCCGACGAGGCGCAGGCACTGGGTATTCCGACCGTTATCTTGGATGACGCGAATATCTTAAAGACATTGAGATGCCTCAAAAAAATGATAAAAGACGGCGGCTACGACATCATCCACTCCCACGGCGCCAAGGGCAATTTTGTAGCGTCGCTTATCAGCCGTAGCTGCGGACTTCCGGTCATTACAACTGTCCACAGCGATCCTAAGCTGGACTACCTGGGCAGACCGCTGGCTAACCTTATCTACGGCAGCCTCAACGCCTGTGCCATGCGCCGTTCCGATTATCTTGTCGGGGTTTCGGAATCTATGCGTGAGCTGCTGATAAGCCGGAAGTTCAAGCCCAACCGGGTGTTCTCAATCTACAACGGCGTGGACTTTTCCATAGAACCAAAAAATGAAGACAGGCTCGCATATTTCCGGGGTTACGGACTTGATGTCGACGAAAGAAGCGTAGTAGTCGGCATAGCTGCCCGCCTTGACCCCGTGAAGGATGTGGCGACGCTCATCCGCGGCTTTGCGGAGGCGCAAAAAAGCTGCCCTGATCTGCGTCTTGCGATCGCGGGCGACGGTCAGGAGGCGGAAACGCTCAAAAAGCTGGCGGCAGATCTGGGACTTGGGGACAAGGTCTGCTTTACGGGCTGGATCTCCGATGTGAACAGCTTTTACGCCGCTCTGGACATCAATGCACTGACGTCGATATCGGAGACCTTCCCCTATGCCGTCACCGAGGGGGCGCGGGCCCGTCTAGCAACGGTCTCGTCACGTGTGGGCGGCGTTCCTATGCTGATAATAGACGGAGAGACGGGTTTTCTATTCGACTCCGGCGACTACGAGCAGCTCGGCACAAAGCTCTCGCTTTTGGCCGGAGATGCGGGACTTCGCAGGAAACTGGGCGACGCCATATACGAAAAGGCGCTGCGCGACTTTTCCGTGGAGGCCACAACGAGAAGACAGCTGGATATCTATGGTGAGGTTCTTCGCCGCGATCAGATAAAAAGAAAAGGCGGACGTGACGGCGTGATAGTGTGCGGAGCCTATGGTATGGGCAATGCCGGCGATGATGCTATTCTTGCGGCCATCGTGGGCGAGATGCGCTCCATTGACCCTTTTCTGCCTATAACGGCTCTTTCCCGCAACCCCGCTGAAACAAGAACGCGTTTCGGGATAGACTGCGTGCATACCTTTAATTTCTTCGGATTTCGCCGTGTAATGAAGCAAACAAAGCTCTATTTAAGCGGAGGCGGAAGTCTACTGCAGAACGTCACAAGCCGCCGGAGCCTGTGGTACTATCTCTATACAATAAAATCCGCGAAAAAGCTCGGAAACCACGTTATGATGTACGGCTGCGGCATAGGCCCGGTAAACGGCGCGAGCGATATCCGCAAGGTACGCAATGTGCTCAACAACTGCGTAGACGTCATTACACTGCGGGAGCAGTTCAGCTTAACCGAGCTCTCCTTCTTTGGCGTGACAAGGCCGCGTATACTCGTTAGCTCCGACCCGGCGCTTACGCTGAGCCCCGCTTCCGACGACAGGGTGGACACACAGCTCGGCAAATACGGCATAAGTCCTGACGGAAAGTATATCTGCTTCTCCGTCCGCAGATGGAAGGATTTTGAGCTAAAAGCGCCTATAATTGCCACGGCGGCAGACTATGCCTGCGATGCGCTGGGACTGGAGCCGGTTTTCATACTTATTAACCGCAAGGAAGATTCAGCGGCAACCGGTCTTGTATGCGGGCTTATGAACAACACCGCAAGAATCATCGACGAGCCGATGGAGACTGATCTGACTATCGGAGTTCTGAGCCGAATGCGCGTGATGGTCTCAATGCGTCTGCACGGCTTGGTTTTTGCAGCATCGCAGGGTGTACAGCTAGTGGGTATTTCATATGACCCGAAGGTCGATGCTTTTCTGGACAGCGTGGGTGAAAAACTGTGCCTGCCCTATGAGGGGCTTTGTGCCCAAGAGCTGGAGAGCATGATAGAAAAGGCCGCATTGAACTATGAGGACGATCGACGCATACAAATTGTTGAGAGACTCATTGCCGATGAGAGGCTTAACCGCCGGCTTGCGGAAGAACTGCTCAGAAGCTGACAATTTTGACAGCTTCCAAACATAAGTGATATAAAAAAGACCGTTTTTAAACGGTCTTTTTTATTGTGCTATTCTTTTAGATTGCTTTCGGCTTCATTTGTTTTCTTGGACTTTTTTCTGCGTATGACGCGCCTTACGATAAAGAATACAGGGACCGCTACCACTGCGATGGCGGCCAGAACGGGCAGAGCTGCGACGATGCCCTTCAGCAGGTTTTTGAGGAAGCGCCACACGCTCTTGGCGGAGCTTTTGAGCGCTGTTGCGAGCTGTCTGCCGTAGCTCATGGCGGCGGGGGTGTCCTCGGTGAAGAGACTGACTTCGCTGACGTTCAGGGTCAGAGTGGAGTAGCTTATGCGTGAATCCCAATTCTTGATCTGTGAGGTCAGAGTCTCGATTTCATAGCGCACATCGGACAGATGACTCTCTATCTGAAGCATCTCCTCCACCGTGTCGGCGTTTGCAAGCAGCTCGAGAAGCCTTGCCTCCTCAGCCTTCCGCGAGGTCAGACGGGCCTCCGCGTCCATGTACTGCTCTGTGATGTTCTCCGCGTCCACGCTGCTGTACGGCACGTTTCCGAGGGAGGACAGGCCGTTCATAACGCTGTCGAATTTCTCGACGGGTATGCGGAGTTCATAGTATGCCGAGCGGTAAGTCGTACCGCCGTACTGAGCGGTGTAGAAGTCGTTGTCATGTACGGAGGAGCTCTGGATGAAGCCGCCTGCTTCCGACACGAGCTTTTCAATATCAGCTAAGGTCTGCTCAAAGTACCGGGTCTCGATGTCGGCGGAGCCGGTGTATATTATCTTGTCGCCGCTGGGCTTTGTGTCGGTGGCTTTGTCGTCGGAAGTCTTGCCCGCCGTGCCGACAGATGTGCCGTCTGACGGATATCCTTGTTCACCTTTGTAGCTTTTCTGGGGTTCGCTGTTTTCTGCGGTTTCGCTTGCGGTATCTGCAGATGCGTTTTTAGCTCCGCAGGCACAGAGCGTTAGCATAAGCAGCATTGCGAGGACGAGAGACAGTATCCTCGCCGGGTTTTTAACGCTTTTCATGGCAGTTCCTCCAAATCTCAATATAAATTTAAAAAACCTGCTGTCTTTGCCTATAGGACGAAGACAGCAGGTTTTTGTTTCAATTTTATATTAAAGCGTTCCGAGAAAGCCCTCCAGAATAAGAGAGGCCGCGACCGCATCCACGTTTTGGCGATGGTGCTTTGCCCTTTTTCCGTTGGCATGCAGTATCTCATGGGCGGCGATTGTGGTACGGCGCTCGTCCCAGAGCGTAACGGGTATGTCGCTTCTCGCCTCCAGCAGAGCTTTGAAGACCTCGCTCTTTTTGGCTCTCTCGCCGAGAGTGCCGTCCATGTTCTTGGGATAGCCCAGAACAAAACGGCCTACTCCGCGCCCCTTTGCTTCCTCTGTTATGATATCGGCTGCGCGCTCCGCTTTCCACTCGCTGAGTGTCCAAGCCTCACCTGCCAGAGTTGCGCTCTCGTCTGAGACGGCAAGGCCGATGCGGGCATCGCCATAGTCGATAGCCATGATTCTCATAGCTTTTTCCTCAGTGCTCATGAGCTTCAGCGGCAAAATTTTTTCCTAATAGAACGGGCAGTATGGCTCTATGGACCGCAAACACCAAATAGGAGTCCGCGACTGCTATGCCGGCTTTAAGCGGCGCCCTCAGAGCAAGCAGCGTTAGAAACGGCGTTCCGGTGAGCAGGGACAGGGCATAGGAGCCCCAGACAAAGTTGCAGAGCAGATCGGCTGCGAGACCGATAAGAATGTACTTCCACCATTTATCCAGATCGTTATGAAAAAAATATTTTGCCATAAGGCCCGAAGTAAGACCCGCCAGGATAGGACCTACAATGAGCGGCGGGAAAAATCCCAGTCCGGACAGAACTGTTGCGCCCAGGAAATCGGACAGTCCGCCCACGACGGCGCCGGCGGCGGGACCGAAGCAGATGCCCGCGAGGATTATTGGGAAGTATTCAAAGCTGAGCCTGAGCGAAGGGGTCACATATATGCCGAGAAAGCGCGACAATATTATGCTGACGGCTGTAAATACCGCGAGCATGGCAATTGTCCTGATATGTGTTTGTTTCATTTTATCGTCCTCCTCCAGTTTGTTTAACAATTATTTGCCAAAATAAGCCCGCACCGTTCCCGCTGTATAGAGCGAGCCGACCGAGCAGACAACGCCGTCCGCACCAGCGAGCAAGATAGCTTTTTCGATTCCTTCCTCTATGGAGTCGCAGTAATAAACGGGTTTCCCGAAGCACTTTATCTTCTCCGCAAGCTCGCTTGCTCTCAGTGCCCGCTGGCTGTCGGGCGTAATTGTGACATAGGCGTCTGCTGCGCGGTCCAGCATACCCGCAAGCCCAATGTAGTCCTTGTCCGCCAGCACGCCGAACAAAATTACGGTTTTCATACCGGGAAAATATCTTGCCAGGTTGTCCGAAACGGTCTCCGCGCATTGGGGGTTGTGCCCGCCGTCCACCACGAAAAAGGGCCTGTCCGACAGTATCTCAAATCGTGCGGGCCAGGCAGTAGCGGAGATGCCGCTCCTGACGGCGGATTCGGAAACGGAGAGACCGGACTCCCGCAGGGTGTCCACTGCCTCCAGCACCACGGCCGCATTTTTGAGCTGATGAGTGCCGAGAAGAGGCAGACTCAGATTTTGGTGATGCTTGTAGGAGAACAGCTGTCCTGAGCGGCTGTCGGAGATGGAGACTATCTTGTCGAACTCGGCTATCTTCAGCGGCGAACTCATTTCGCGGCAGCGGTCTTTTATGACCTGTGTAACCGAGTCTTTCAGTTCGTATATTACGGTCGGACATCTGTATTTGATTATGCCCGCCTTTTCAAAAGCAATTTTTTCCTCTGTGTCTCCAAGCTCCGCCGTGTGGTCCAAACCAATGTTGGTGATGACGGAGCAGAGGGGAGATGAGATGACGTTTGTGGAGTCGAGTCGGCCGCCCATACCAGTCTCTAAGACCACTATGTCGCAATTGCGGCTCAAAAAATATTGCATGGCAATTGCGGTGACCAGCTCGAATTCCGTCGGGCTGTCGGACATTGAGAGCGCAAAGGGGACACATAGCTCGGTAATTCCGGCGAGCTCCGAGTCCTTGATGGGGGCGCCGTTTACCCGGATCCGCTCGTTGAAGCGGGAGATATATGGCGAGGTATAGAGGCCAACGGTGTAGCCGGCGCTGCAGAGTATGGCGGACAGCATAGCAGAAACGGAGCCCTTGCCGTTGGTGCCGGCAACGTGCACAAAGCGCAGAGCGTTCTGGGGATCTCCGATTCCGGAGAGGAGCTCAAGAGTGCGGGAAAGCCCGGGCTTCGAGCCCTGCCAGACGTTCCGGTGTATGAAATTTATCGCTTCCTCCGCAGTCAACTGCTTCGCCTCCGTTCATGCAAATTAGTATACCATGCTGAAAGACGAAAAAGCAACTTAGAAACAAAAGTTGTATAATTGTACAAAATTGCCTAATTATGCACAGATAAAATGGCGGGGTGCACAATAAACTCTGTCCAGGAAAACAGCTTGCTTTTGGATGGGAAACAAGACCAGCTATACCCCCGCAGCCGGGCGGGCAGCGACTCGAAAAAGCCAATTATGACCCGCCGGATTCACTTTGATAATGTACTAATGGCCTCTAAAGTGTCTGAGATTACTATATTAAAGGTAATAATAAAAAAACAGTTGACCCAAAGCATGCACTGTGCTAAAATACATATTACCTGTCGTTGGAGAGGTCTTCTTTTTGTGCGCAATTTTCTTGCAGCGGAGAGAGGTCTCTGCCAAACAGGGAGGCAACAGGGCCGCGAGGGCCTAATAGAACAAGGAGGTGCCGATATGCGAGTAAAAGTTACTCTGAGATGCAACGAATGCAAGCAAAGGAACTACGACACGTTCAAGAACAAGAAGAACACCCCGGATCGTCTTGAAATGAACAAGTATTGTCCGTTCTGCCGCAAGCATACGCTTCATTCGGAAACAAAGTAGGTTTTTTTAGAAAGGATGTGCAGAAATGGCAAAAGCCAAGGAAAACGCAGTTAAGCGGACAACCGATCCTGTCAAAAAAACCGATAAGAATGCCAAGAAAAGTTTTAAGGAACGCGTAAGCCAGTGGTTCCGCGACCTGAAGAGCGAGCTTAAGAAGGTCGTATGGCCCACAAGGAAGCAGCTTGTCAACAACACAGCTGTCGCTCTTGTTGTGATCCTGCTTTCCGCTTTGGTGCTTTGGGGCTTTGACTCTCTTGCTCAGGCAGGGGCCAAGGCGCTCATAGATTTGGTATAAAAAATGGCTGAAGATGCAAAGTGGTACGTAGTACACACCTACTCCGGCTATGAAAACGCCGTTGCGGCGGCAGTCATCAAGGCCGCCGAGAACCGCAGGATGCAGGATCTCATTCAGGAGGTCAACATCCCCATGGAGACAGTTACCGAGCATACGGAAAACGGTGAGAAGACCGTTGAACGCAAGACCTACCCGGGCTATGTCTTTGTGAAGATGATTATGACCGACGAGAGCTGGCATCTTGTACGCAACGTGCGCGGAGCGACGGGCTTTGTCGGAAGCGACGGTAAGGCCGTGCCGCTAACTGAGCAGGAAATATTGGACCTTGGAGTTGAGCGCCGCGAAATCATCGCGGAATTCTCCGTCGGCGACACCGTAAAGGTAACCGATGGGCCCCTCCAGGGATTTTTGGGCACTGTTGAGGACGTAGAGCCTGATAAGAACAGAGTCCGCGTTATCGTCTCCATGTTCGGAAGGGAGACGCCTGTCGACCTTGACTACGATCAGGTCACATTTGTTTCAGAATAATTAGGAGGTGCACGTAAAGTGGCACAGAAAGTTGTCGGATATGTAAAATTTCAAGTTCCCGCGGGCAAAGCAACTCCTGCTCCTCCCGTAGGTCCTGCCCTTGGTCAATACGGCATCAACATAGGCCAGTTCACCAAGGATTTCAACGAGCGAACCAAGAACGATATGGGTATGATGATCCCTGTTGTCATAACCGTATACGCTGACCGCTCCTTCTCTTTCATCACCAAGACGCCCCCCACAGCTCTTCTCGTAAAGAAGGCCTGCGGGTTGGACAAGGCGTCCGGAGTCCCCCAGCGCGACAAGGTCGCGACCTTAAGCCGCGAAGACCTTCGCAAGATTGCTGAAACCAAGATGCCCGACCTCAACTGCTCGGATATCGAAGCCGCAATGGCCATGGTCGCCGGTACCTGCCGAAGCATGGGCGTTCTCGTCGCTGCGGAGTAAGTTATAGCTTGGCTCCGCCGCTTCCCTAAGTGGGAGGATGCAAAAGCATCTGCCTAACCACATATCAAGGAGGAAATTCAATTGTACAGAGGTAAAAACTATAAAGAGGGCTCAAAGCTCATAGATAAAACCAATTTCTATGATCCCGAAGAGGCATTTGAGCTTGTATGCAAGGCGTCAAAGGCCAAGTTCGATGAGACTGTTGAGCTGCACGTCAAGCTGGGCGTAGACAGCCGCCATGCAGACCAGCAGGTCCGCGGCGCTATCGTCCTGCCCCACGGTACGGGCAAGACCCGCCGCGTTCTCGTGTTCTGCAAGGAAGAGCGCGTTAAGGAAGCTCTGGACGCAGGTGCGGATTTCGCGGGCGGTCAGGACATGGTTGAAAAGATCCAGAAGGAAAACTGGTTCGATTATGATGTCGTTGTCGCAACTCCCGACATGATGGGCGTTGTCGGACGTCTCGGTAAGGTTCTCGGTCCCAAGGGGCTGATGCCTACTCCCAAGGCGGGTACCGTTACTCCCAACATTGCCCAGGCAGTCAGCGAGATCAAAGCCGGTAAGATCGAGTACCGCCTCGACAAGACCAACATTATCCACTGCCCTATAGGGAAGGTCAGCTTTGGCGTTGAGAAGCTCAGCGACAACTTCAACACCCTCATGGGCGCCATTATCAAGGCTAAACCCGCTGCAGCCAAGGGCCAGTATATAAAGAGCTGCGTGACCGCTTCCACAATGGGACCCGGTGTGAAAATCAATCAGGCAAAGCTTGTCTAGGGCTTGTCTTATGTGATCGGACTTGCAAAGACGCACAATAGATAAAAGGCCTTCCGAAAAGGCCAAGAAAAACCGGACACAGAGTTAAGGATTTAAGAATTTTGTATTTCTATCTGCAAAGGGCTGCGCCAGTCCTGAGCGGAATAAATTCGTTTTGTGTTGTAATAGGTTTCAATATATTTGAAATATCTTAAAGAGCTTGTTCAGGATTGCCATAATTGGCATCTTGGACAAGCTCTCTTTTTTAGCGTACAAAGGTTTTCGATTTGGGAGCTTTCCACTGTGCAGCTTGTTTTGATGTATCTTTAAGGTAATATTATTACCTTAAAGTGCCTTCTTGTAATATTTTTATATTATTATATATTATATATAAGCCGCAAAAGGCGATCTTTTTTGATAGGAGATTAAAATGAAAACCAGAAATATTTGTCTTGTCTTAGCGCTGTGTATACTTATTGGCCTAATGGCTGCCTGCAGTACATCCACGTCATCAACTGACTCTCCCGGTGAGACTCCGGCTACCAAGGCTGCTGCTTCTCAAGCATTCACCGTTACCGATGTGCTTGGCCGTAAAGTTAGCTTTGAAAAGGCGCCTGAATCACTGGTGGCACTCGGAGCTAACACATTAAGGCTGGTTTGCTATCTGGATGCCGCTGACAAGGTCATTGGAATTGAGACTTTTGAGGAAAAGCCCACCATCTACCGCCCCTATGGTATTGCTTATCCGGATCTGGCAAAACTGCCTGTAGTGGCTGAGTCGATGGGAGCCGCGGATGTCGAACAAATAATGGCTTTGGGTACTGATGTAATATTTTGTAGCTACCCCGAAGCTGAGGACGCTGATAATCTGCAGAGTTCAACCGGGATACCTGTCGTCTGTGTAAAATACAGCAAGGGTGTGTTTGGGGATGATTTTTACAGTGCCCTCCGCATCGTTGCAGAGACGCTTGGTGAGTCGGATAAAGCCGAGACCGTAATTGATTATGTTGAAAAATGCAAGAACGATCTCGTCAAAAGAACTGAAAATATTCCCGATGAAGGTAAGCTTTCCGTTTATATGGGAGGAGAGAACTTCAACGGATGGCATGGCATTGATGGCACAAATTCCGAGTTTGTACCGCTAGATATCATAGGAGGCAAAAATGTTGCTGCAGACAGCGGTACAGCAGGTACATTAGGCGCATTTTTGGTAGACTTGGAGCAGATTGTTGCGTGGAATCCAGACTACATTGTTCTTAATGTTGAAAACCTCGGTCTGGTTGAAGATCAATATAAATCCAATCCGAACTTGTTCAAATCTTTAAAAGCCGTTCAGAACGGGACTGTATATAAATCTCTGCCATATTTGTGGTATGGAACAAATACTGAGCTGGCGCTGATAGATGCCTATTATCTTGGCACGCTTTTGTACCCCGAGCAATTTGCCGATATTGACATTGCAAAAAAATCTGATGAAATATTCAATGCAATGCTAAGTACTCCGCTTTATGACGCATGCCAAGAAGCAACCGGTGGCTGCTTTGGTAAATATACAATCGGGGGTTAGATTAATGTCAGGCAAAATCTCACTACCGATTGAGAACCGCGCTGACATCCACACTGGCATCCACACTGACATCCGTGAACAATACGGACACTATCTGCATCATAAGGCCGTTTTTCTTGTATTCCTGTTATTACTGCTAATAATTTTCTCACTAGTTGCGATTGGTATAGGTTCTCTGAGAGTAAGCCCGTGGGAGGTCCTTTTATCATTACTTAAACGAACAAGTGATTTGAATGCGCAGGTAGTGGTACAGGTTCGTCTGCCGCGTGTTCTTCTTGGAATTTCCGCGGGCGCTGCGCTCGGCGTGTCAGGTTGTGTAATGCAGGCGGTATTGCACAACCCCATGGCGTCTGCCTCTACTCTTGGCATTTCTCAGGGCGCCGCCTTCGGAGCTTCCTTTGCTATCGTGGTACTCGGTGCCGGCAACATGAAAAGCTATGGTGCTGACACGCTGAGCATCACAAACCCGTATCTTGTGTCGATATGTGCATTTGCGGTCGCCATGATAACGACACTCATTATAATGTATTTTTCAAAACGTCGGCAAGCAACTGCGGAGTCTATGATTTTGGCGGGCGTTGCAATTGCCTCTATTTTGACCGGCGGAACAACATTGCTGCAGTATTTTGCCGACGACATACAGCTTGCCGCTGTCGTCTACTGGACTTTTGGAGATTTAGGTCGAGGCTCATGGATGGAGCTCAAAATCATCAGCACGGTTGCCATTGCGATATTTGTATATTTTTATTACAACCGTTGGGCTTATAACGCGCTTGACTCCGGCGAAAGCACTGCCAAAACGCTTGGTATACGTGTTGCATCCGTGCGTACCATAGGTTTGGCTTTCTGTGCCTTGCTTACGGCTACGGTGGTGTCTTTTGTTGGAATAATAAGTTTTGTTGGTCTGGTTGGTCCGCATCTTGTGCGGCGCTTCATCGGCACAGATCACCGTTATTTGCTGCCCGCCTCGGCTCTTGCCGGCGCGTGTCTGCTTGTAATTTCAGATACCATAGCAAGAACGGTTCTTGCCCCTATTATTCTGCCTGTTGGTGCGATTACTTCTTTTATTGGCGGTCCTATGTTCCTTTATCTTCTGTTTCGTGGTGGAAAGAAATATGGTAGTTAGTGCAGAAAATCTTGAATTTGGATACCATGCGGTAAGCGTGCTGGAGGATATCAGCTTTTCGGCTGAGCGTGGGGACTTTGTTGCGATAATGGGCAATAACGGCGCTGGCAAGTCCACTCTTTTGATGTGCATCGATCGGATGCTCCGTTACAGGAAGGGTCAAATCTTAATAGACAGCACAGGCATTGAAAGGTACTCACCTACTCAATTAAGTAAAAAGGTCGCTTATGTTGCGCAGAGCAAGGAAATAAATCACTGTACGGTTATGGACACCGTATTGTTGGGTCGTATTCCTCATATTAAGTGGAACGTTTCAAAAGAAGACATTGCTGTTGCAAACGAAATAATAGACCGAATGAATATGTCAAAGCTTGCCATGCGTTATCTTGACGAGCTGAGCGGGGGGGAGGTCCAAAAAGTCATGGTGGCAAGGGCTCTCGCTCAGGACCCGCAGATATTGCTTCTGGATGAGCCGACTAACAATCTAGATTTAAAAAACCAATTAGACGTTTTGGACCTTGTGCATCAAATATCGCAGGAGAAAAACCTTGCCGTAATTTCTGTGCTGCATGATTTAAACATTTCTCTCCGCTATGCGGATAAGTTCATTTTTCTAAAAAATAAAAATATTGTTGCTAGCGGAGACCAGAACATAATGACAAGTCAGCTCCTTTCCGATATTTATGATATTCCTATTGCGGTTGAGCAGCTTTACGGCAGGAGCGTAGTGATCCCGCTGTAAAGAAATGAGTCCGCACCATTTCAATGCGGACTCGTGCCTCTATTTATTGTTCCTACAGGCCGAGCAGCCGCAGGTCTTTTCGTGTTCATTCAGGTATTCCTCACCAAAATCGCGTACAGCCAAAAATATTGGCTTGGCTTTCATTCCCAGCTCTGTAAGTTCATACTCGGTTTTTATCGGCACCTCAGGATATACAGTACGGGTAATTAGTTTGTCTTCTTCAAGCATCCGCAGTTGCTGAGTAAGAACCTTAGTTGTAATGTTTGGAAACATGTGCTGCAATTCAGAAAAACGCAGTTTGCGATCTGCCAGTAACCACATAATGCGTTGCTTATACTTACCGCAAATCAAAGACCACGCGGTATCAAATGGACAATAGTTTTCGCTTTCCTGGAAATCCATGGCTCTCTTTCTCCTTGGTTTATTTTATATAACATATTACCTTTTACCATGTTCCGCAAGCCCCGACGGGGGTTACTCTTTCAACGGTAATTATTATTAAACGGAGGTACATAAGCATGCTACTAGAAGAAATCAAAAAACAATGGGTGTCTAATTCCCATGAACCAGAAGAGGCAGCTGCGCTGTGGGACTCTCAAGCTGAAGACCCCACCTATCACCATCTATATGACGAATTCCTGAACCTGCTGGAACAGGAACACATGCTCGACAAAAGCTTCGATGTACTGGATGTAGGCTGCGGTGTGGGCGTATACTCTATAGCGCTTGCAGAAAAAGTGAATACTGTTACAGGTGTGGATATCTCGCCAAAAATGCTGGCTAATGGTAATAAAATAATCAAAGAATCCAAAATAAATAACGTTTTTTTGAAATTGATAGACTGGAATACGGTCGATTTAGCAGAAAACGGGATGGATAATCGCTTTGATCTGGTATTTGCCCATAATACACCGGCTGTCTGCGACATTGATACTTTTGAGAAGTTCAACAGTGCGTCGAAACGGTTTTGCGCTGTATGCGGTCCGATTAGGATGATTGAACCGGTCATGCAGAAGGTACAGGAAATGGCTGGAGTAGGAATAGCGGGTACAAGCTGTGACAATAGCTTTTCATATATGCTTGATATTCTTCTTCATAAGGGCTATACGCCGAAGTTCCATTATGAAAAGCAGATTTGGCCAATGAATCAGTCATTTGAGGATGCGTGCTCTTATTATCTGGGAAGGATTATACCGGAAAAGCAGCTGAGCGAAAGAGAAACCGCCGATATTAAGGATTACTTACATTCTCTCATGAGGGATGGCATTATATCGGATAAGATTGACACAACGGTGGCTACAATCTATTGGGAAAAATAACTCAGACATACTCTGATCTTGGAAAACTGGAGCCTAGATTGAGCGCAGTCTGTGCAATGCGGTGTTCGCGCGAACAGAGCTGAGCGCAGACGAGGGATCCCTACTAAAGAAGCAATAACTTGGCCTGGTGGTTAAATTCTGCTGCAAAAATTAAGACATTAGACAGAGAAGGTATCATAGCGATACCTTCTCTGTTTCTATTGGCAACATCGCCGGTCTTGCTTTGACGCAGTTACAAGTGTGCTGCCTTAATATCACAAAGAGCACAAAAATGGTGCCCATATCCTGTGCATATATCCAAAGATGTAAATAAGTATATTTTTACTGTCCATTTTGCCGCGATAAAGACATGTATAAGGTGAAAGAGGTGATACTGATGGGTTAATAAACAAATTAAACTCTATATTAATGGAAATGGTATAACAAAATTGCAGGTGCTGTACACAAATTTTCTGCTCATATATCTTTATTATAAATTCTAGCAGCGATTACGCTTATGACAGCTATGTCGTCGACGGCATTCGCATCGCAGGAGGATCTTGGTCGGAGATATGATGGAAGTTTTCTTCTGCGCGGCAAAAAACAGCTGCTAACGGTAAAGGCGCTTCTCTTACTTATGGGTATATGATTAATATTACCATCAATACTCCCCTTTTGCTTTTAATGGAGCATCAATTACATCGTGAAGACTATAAAATATATACTCGTATCACTTCTCATAATAGTGGCGTTTCTAGCTACCGGAGAGCGATTTGTATTTCACCTTGCACATTTTGAGGAAACTTTTTGGGGGATTACCTTTGAGTTATGACGTTATTATCTCAAGAAAAGAAATGATGATAAAAGTAACTCTCGGTGAAAATCCCTACCGTGTTTTTGCATTAAATGCTATAGAAGATACGGCCGTGTTTTCCTTGTCGTTTTTTGGGTTATCGCTTGTTTTAGAGCAATTCTCTCACGTGCGATATAAATTTGGATTTGTCTGCCTTTTGTTTTTATCTATGCTTGCTGTAAACGCAATTGTTAACCTGCTTATTACTCGTGTCAACCTGAAAAAAGACTTTTCAAATGACATAAGCAGCAAAGGAACACTGACCGCCACATACATAGTGAAATTTATCGGCATTCTTTTGGCTAGCGTAATCCTTTCCGCTAATTTTATCATTATTGAGCAGTCGTTGGATTATTTTAAACAGGAAGATTTTTTCAAAGGGAAGCAGGATTATAATTATTATAAAATCTGTTATACGTCCCTAAAGGTAGTTGTAGTTCGGAGGATGTTAATACTTCCACTTGTCTTGCTGCTGCCATGTGTTTAAATTACAGAAATGAAGATATAGAAGAGCTTTTAGTAACCGAAACCTACAGCGGCAATTCCACTATACTTGGCGTAAACAGCCACACTAGCTTTTATAAGAGTAAATTTATAAAAAATCCAATAGTTATTATGGATAATACAAAACACTCAGTCACAAACAGATATCTAAATGAGTTATACTTTGCCACAGAAATCCTGTATAGAATACCTCAGTCAGATTTCGACAAATTTATAGAAGATAACGAAATGGGAAATGAAATAATTAAAATTACTAATGCTAAAGACCTATATTATTACAACCGTTCTGCCATAGAGCGCCACCTCAAGTTGATGAGCGCAATTTCACTTTTTATAGTCTTACTTGAAGTAGAGATGATAGTGTTTACCGTTAGGCTCGAATATACAGTAAATGGGGTTGAGATGTCCGTTAAGAAAATACTCGGATATGGAGTTTTGGCAAGGGAAAAACAATTAATTCTGATACCGTCAATTATTGTTCCGATTTGTACTGTAAGTGCTGTTATTATTGCGCACATATTTAACGTAGGCAATCCTTTGTATGTGCTTTCAAGCGGTATTGTACTATTGGCTGCGGAAATTTTATTTGTATTCAGCCAATGCGTACGAATGGATAAAATTAGAACCTCTCTTATTCTGAAAGGGACAAAACTGTGATTGAGGGAATCGAACTCTGCAAACGCTTTGGTGAGAAGGAACTTTTTAATAATTTGTCTTTTCAGATTGATGACGGAGAATTCATCTGCTTTTCAGGTGAGAGTGGAAAAGACAAAGGAGCTGTTTCAAATATGGATAAAATAACTAAACGTAAGAAGACGCTTGTTGTTGCCGTAACAGTATTATTCGTTCTCCTGGTTTATAATGTGGTTTGACTTATGCCTCGTAGATAGCATAATCCACTGACAAAGACTCCTGATGCAGCAGATCGCAAATTTCCAATGCCATGTCAAATCTAGGATAATGTGGTCAAGTGCTTTCTAAACCATCATCAAATTATGTTTGTGCAGCTTTCGGTCAGAGTGATATTCGATGTCCTCCAGACAGGCACGTGGTTCTGAGAAACCGGTATATCATGCGATTGCGGGTACATTTCGATGAAAACTTGCAAAATAGACTCAAATATGTTATTATTCGAATATTAAAACTCAGGGGGCAATTACAATATGTCTACACCTCACAACAGCGCCGAAAAAGGCCAGATAGCAAAGACCGTGCTAATGCCCGGTGACCCTTTGAGAGCAAAATTTATAGCAGAGACTTTTCTTGACGACGCCGTGCTTATTAACAATGTACGCGGCGTACAGGGCTATACGGGAAGCAGAAACGGCACACCCGTAACGGTTATGGCCAGTGGTATGGGCATCCCGTCAATCGGGATATACAGTTACGAGCTGTACAACTTTTATGCTGTCGAGAACATCATACGCGTAGGCAGCGCGGGCGCCATTTCCGATGACCTCAAGCTGATGGATGTGGTGGCGGGGATGTCTGCCTGCACAAACTCGAGCTTTGCCTCACAGTACAATCTGCCGGGGTCTATAGCACCGACGGCGAGTTTTGAGCTGCTGCGAGCGGCCGTTGACTGCGGGAAGCTAAAGGGCATGAATATGCGCGTGGGCAGCATACTCTCAGCAGACAATTTCTATAACGACGACAGGACCGCTATGGACAGCTGGAAGAAAATGGGTGTTCTTGCTGTGGAGATGGAAGCTGCGGGACTATACCTCACTGCACAGCGTGCAGGCAAGCGCGCGCTGTGCCTGTGTACGATTTCCGACCACCTCTACCGGCCCGGTGAGCTGACACCGGAACAGCGGCAGATGGGGTTCAGTGAAATGATCGAGCTTGCCATGGATGTCGCTACCGTTATGGCGTAGCTAAACTCAGACCAAAATCCGCGGACCGGTACAGAGAAACGGTTCGCGGTTTTTGTTTTATGAGAGCTGCAGACCGCTTTTCTTGTTGACAAAGGGGGAAACGCGTCTATAATATTAGTGTATGTCCTAATTTTCAAAAAGTAATTAATAAAGGCTATGATAGAGGTGCATGCAGCATCAGTACCGGTCCGCGTTAAACAGGCACTGCGGTCGGGAAAGGGCTGTTTGCCGAGGTGCGGCAGGGCTTGCCTGAGTCCTCCGTTTCCGGGATGGCGGAGAATATCCGCTGTACTGTCACATTTTGTGGAGCGCTGTCATTGACCATAACCATGCATATTAAAATTTGTGTGCTTTAGTCATGTAATGCGGTTTGCTCCCGCTTGCATGGCTTTTTTGTTGCTTGGAGAAAAAGGGAAAGGCTAAACGCCATAAAAATAACTGGAGGGAACACAATGAAAAGACCAAGCAGCAGAATCCTTGCCATTTCACTGCTCGTTATGGTAGTCGGTGCTCTGCTAGCCACGACGGTATTTGCCGCCGACGGCGAGGAGTACGTGAGCAATATGTATGGCACATTCTGGGCGCTGGTTCCGCCGATAATCGCCATTGTACTGGCGCTTATCACAAAAGAGGTCTACTCCTCACTGTTCATCGGAATCGTTGCAGGCGCTCTGTTCTATTCAAACTTCAAGCCCGTAATGACCCTTGACACCGTAGTAAACGACGGACTTATCGCGGGAGTGTCCAACGGCTGGAACGCGGGAATCTTCCTTTTCCTCGTTTTGCTGGGTATTTTGGTCGCTCTTATCAATAAGGCGGGCGGCTCCGCGGCCTTTGGGCGTTGGGCCGAGACCCACATAAAAACCCGTGCGGGCGCTATGCTTGCAACCTTTGCCCTTGGCGTTCTTATCTTCGTGGATGATTACTTCAACTGTCTGACTGTCGGCAGCGTCATGCGCCCTGTGACAGACTCCCACAAAATCTCCCGCGCAAAGCTCGCCTACCTCATCGACGCTACCGCAGCTCCCGTCTGTATGATAGCCCCCATCTCGAGCTGGGCGGCGGCTGTTTCCGGTATGGTCGAGGGTGAGGACGGACTTGAGCTCTTTGTCAAGGCTATCCCCTATAACCTCTATTCTCTGATGACATTTGTCTTCATTATCGCTATAACGCTTATGAAGTTCGACTACGGCCCCATGAAGCTACATGAGATGAACGCAAGGCTGAACGGCGACCTGTTTACATCCGGGGAAAATCTCTCGGAAGATGAGGAAGAGGGCTATTCCCCCAAAGGCCGTGTGCTTGACCTTGTTATCCCTATCGTTCTTCTTGTCGGCTTCTGCATAACCGGTATGATTTATGTAGGCGGCTTCTTCGAAGGTACTGGTTTTATTGAAGCTTTCGGCGGCACCGACGCTTCCGTCGGCCTGCCCTGGGGCGCGATTATAGCCCTTGTCATTACAGTTATCTACTTCCTCTGCCGCAGAGTCATGACTTTCAAGGAGGCTATGGCCTGCGTACCCAAGGGCTTCGTCGCTATGGTCCCGGCTCTGCTCATCCTCACCTTTGCTATCACTCTTAAAAATATGACGAATCTGCTCGGAGCAGGCACATTCGTTGAAGACGCTATGTACAACGCCGCCCCCGGATTTGCGAACTTCCTGCCCGCGATTTTCTTTGTCGTGGCTGTCTTTATCGCATTCTCCACGGGAACCAGCTGGGGAACCTTCGGCATCCTTATTCCCATTGTTGTCAAGGTTTTATCCAACGACCCGCAGCTTATGATCATCGGCATCTCCGCCTGCCTTGCAGGCGCTGTCTGCGGAGATCATGTCAGCCCGATTTCCGATACGACCATCATGTCCTCGGCGGGTGCTCAGTGCGACCACGTAAACCATGTCTCTACTCAGATGCCCTATGCCATGACCGTCGCCGCTGTGTCCTTTGTCGGCTACATAATAGCGGCGTTTACACGGAATGTCTGGATAATTCTCGGAAGCTCGATTGCTATTCTTCTCCTTACGCTGTTCGTAATTCGTGCGAAAGAGAGCAGGAAGGATAAAATGGCTGCAGAATAAGTGAAAAAATGGCATTTGACCTACGGCCCGTACTTTTAGTGCGGGCCGTTTTTAATGGACAGGATATAATAAAAGTAGTATAATATAACGATATTACTCATAGAACAGGAGATGTGCAGGAAAATGCTGCCGATCATCTTTCTTATAATAGCTGTGGCGTGTGTTTTTGCGTTTTTTGCTGCGTATCTTCTTCTGTTTCGCAGCCGATTTCCGGTCGCAGATGTGGAGGAGAGGGAGACCTCGCGTCTTTCCTATCCCCGCAGGCGCTTTCCCATGGAGAAAAAGGATGCGCTTCCGCTTATCATTATAACAGTCGTCTATGCCGTCGTAGCCTTTTGGGGGCTGGGCGACCGTACCGCGCCCACCAGCTTTTGCACCTTTTCCGGCGAGGGGCAATATGCGGTCGTTGAGCTTCCCGCAGAAACGCTAATATCCAAAGTCATGTATTATTCTGGACTGTTCAACGGAAACTATTTTCTGCAGTATTCCGACGATGGGGAGAATTACACGGATGCTGCGGTTCTGGAGCAGAAGCATTCAGGCGTGCTCAAGTGGCACGAGCAAAGCCTGGCGGATGTCCAGAAGGCAGCGAAGTACATCCGTATCATCTCCGATTCCAAGCTGCAGATGGGAGAGCTCTGCCTCTACGATTGGGCAGGCGACCTTATCCCGACAGAGGGCTTTGTCTACGACGACGCCTGTGCAGGGCTCTTTGATGAGAGGGGACTGGTTCCCGACAGTCCCAGCTATCTGAACGGCGCCTATTTCGACGAGATCTACCATGCTCGCACAGCCACGGAGCACATTGTGGGCATCTACCCTTACGAGGTGTCCCACCCTCCGCTGGGAAAGCTGATCATTGGCCTAGGTATCAGGGCTTTTGGCCTCAACCCCTTTGGATGGCGCTTTATGGGAGTGCTGTTCGGCGTACTGATGCTGCCCTTTTTGTATGTCTTTATCAAAAATCTCTTCGGGTCAACGGCAATCTCCGCCTGCGGCACGGCAATTTTTGCGTTTGACTTTATGCACTACGTGCAGACACGCATTGCCACCATTGACACCTACGGTGTTTTCTTCATACTGCTGATGTACTTGTTTATGTACCGCTATATCACCGCGCCCAGAGACGATCCTTTTTCTCCAAAATGGAAAGAGACGCTGCCTCTTTTTCTGTCCGGTCTGAGCTTCGGTCTTGGCTGTGCAAGCAAGTGGACGGCGGTTTACGGCGGAGCGGGGCTCGCTCTCATCTGGCTGCTTTTCCGCATCGCGAGAGGCAGAGAGCTGTGCAGTACAGGGCATACCGGCGAACACCGCATTGAGCTTGTGACAAACATCCTTCAGTGTGCGGCGTTTTTTGTGCTTATTCCCGCTGCAATCTACTATGTCAGCTACTGGTACTATGGAACCGCGAGGGGACTGCACGGCGACGTATCCATGCTCTTTTCAAAGGAATATGCGCAGATAGTCCTGGAAAACCAGAAGTTTATGTTCACCTACCACGCCGGCGTGACAGCCACGCACCCCTATTCGTCCCGTTGGTACCAGTGGATAGTTGACGGCAGACCGATACTCTACTATCTGGAGTCTCTTCCTGACAACTACAAATCCGCTTTTGCGGCGTTTATGAACCCCTTGGTATGCTGGGGAGGCCTTTTGGCGATAATCTCCATGGCCTGGCGAACTATACGCTACCATGACGGCAAGGCGCTGTTCATACTCATAGGTTATCTTGCAAGCCTTGTGCCTTGGATGTTCATTTCACGCATAACGTTCGAATACCACTATTTCCCCTGCCTTATCTTCCTTGTGCTGGCACTCTGCCACGTTTTCAACAGTTTCCGTCTTAGAGACAGGCACTGGAAGCCAAAGGTATACGGGGCGGCGGGGGCGTGCATCCTTCTCTTTGTGCTGTTTTATCCGGTGCTCTCCGGCATACCCGCGCCAAGATGGTATACTGACCTGCTTGCATGGATACCCGACGCGTGGCCGCTCTGACGGGATTTGGCGAAAGGAACATTACAGATGTACTTTACAGATAACCACATACACAGCCTGTGCTCACCGGACGGGTACGGCTCCATGACCGAGATGATGGAGGCGTCCTATGCGGCGGGCGTGCGCCACATGTGCTTTACGGATCACTGCGATATGGACAATTACCTGACAGGCGCGCCCGACCCAGACTGTTTTTCGTTTCGGGACAGGATGAACCAGCTTTACGCCGAGGCGTTAAAGGCAAAACCCGGCGACATGACGCTGTGCCTCGGGCTTGAGCTGGGCGAGGGAAACCACAACCCGGAGCTTGCCGCGGAAATCGCGGCTTCGCCTGAGCTGGATTTTGTCCTGGGCTCCCTCCACAATCTGCGCGGTACTGTGGACTTTTACGAGATGAGCTATACGGACGAGACGTTCTGCCGCAACTTGCTGGACCTATACATGGGCGAGCTTTTGGAGCTGGCTGGACTTCCGAGCTTCGATGTTATGGCGCACATAGGCTATCCTGTGCGCTACATCAGAAAAGCGGGCTTTTCGTCGGACATGACCACAGATACACACGGCGACAGGCTGAGAGCTCTTTTGAAAAAGCTGATCGAGAGCGGGAAAGGTATTGAGATAAACTGCGCGGGCTACCGCAACAGATACCTGAACGACAGCGTGCCCGCTTTCGATATACTGCGCTTGTATAAGGAGATGGGCGGCGAAGTTATAACCGTTGGCAGCGACGCGCACAAAACAGAACAGGCGGGCAGCGGACTTAACAAGGGTTTTGACATTCTGCGCAGTCTGGGGTATAAGTATGTTACGGTTTTTGAAAAGAGAAAACCAAAATTCATAAAGCTGGACTAGAAACGGGGAAGAAAAATGATTGCTATCGGAAGCGACCACGGCGGCTTTGCGCTCAAACGGGAGATAATGAAGTACCTAGACGAAAAGGGTCTTGAGTACAAGGATTTCGGAACCTACACGGAGGATAGCTGCGACTATCCCGACTACGGCGAGGCTGTCGGCCGTGCCGTCGCAGGCGGGGAGTGTGAGCGCGGAATAGTTATCTGCGGAACAGGTATAGGCATATCCATTTCGGCAAACAAAGTAAAGGGAGTCCGCGCGGCGCTCTGCGGAGACTGCTACAGCGCCGAATACACGCGCCGCCACAACGACGCCAATGTGCTGGCTCTCGGTGCGCGAGTACTTGGGACCGGCCTCGCTCTGAAAATTGTCGAGATTTTTTTGGGTACGGATTTCGAGGGAGGCAGACATGCAAGGCGTGTCGAACTGATCTCGAAGATAGAGGAGAGAAACTGACCCCTGGACGGAGGTGAATTTATGGCGATAAAACCGAAGGACGTATATCAGGGTAGGCGTAAGGCCGGGAAACCCGGAAGGATTATCGCCTGGACAGCGGCAGCGCTGTTCGTTTTGGCGATAGCTCTGTTTTTCGGGCTGCGTCATTTTGCGGTATACGACGAATACGGAAACGCTACTGTCGTATTGCCGTTTTCGCAATCGGCTGAAAAGTGATTGGACATATTCGACAAAAACCGACTTTTTCTTTTTACTGTAACTATTTGTTTCAATTTTCAAAAAAGGGCTTGCATTTAGGTTTTTGCTGTGCTACAATACAACTTGCGTTTTAGCAGTAAGGCTACGAAAGAGGTGAACATGATGAAGGAAGGTATCCATCCTAACTACGAGCAGACCACGATAAGGTGTGCTTGCGGCGAAGTTATAGAGACAGGCTCCACGAAGAAGGACATAACAGTTGAAATTTGCTCGAAGTGTCACCCCTTCTTTACAGGCAAGCAGAAGCTGGTCGATACCAGTGGCCGCGTCGAAAAGTTCAACAAGAAGTTCGGCCTGTAGTTTTATATTTATTCTGTCTTTTCTGTGGTCCGCTCCTTTTGGGAGCGGGCCATTTTCGCTTATATAAAAAGCTCTCTGCACCGAGGTGCAGAGAGCTTTTCTGCTATAATTAGAACTCAACATTCAGTCCCGAACGCAAAAAGCACAGTACACAGCCTGCTACGGGTTTTCCGCTTATGCGCTCCATGGCGAAGGCATAGGCGTCAAGCTGCTTTTTATAGTGCTCTGCGACCGCGCCAAGCGTCTCCGCCGTGACATAGTCGGTCTTGTAATCGATTATTGTTAGCGCACCTTTTTCCTCAATGCAGCAGTCGACAACGCCCTGCAGCAGCAGCTTTTCGTCACCCGCGCCATCAAAAAACTTTTCGGCGGGGCAGAGTATCGAAAAGCGAAATTCCCGCAACACACTGTCCGCGGCTTTTATTCGCCAACCCACATCGGAGGCAAAAAAGCGCTTGATGGCCTTAACGTCAACCGCCTTGGCCTGGGCCGGCGTGAGCTGGCCGAGAGCGGCAATGCGCTCAACCTCGGCGCGGATGCCGTCCTCCGTTGCCGCCGCGTCAAAGTCGATGAACTGCATGACTATGTGGGTTGCAGTACCGCGCTCGGCGGCGGTCAGAGGGCGGTCGCCGCCGGAGAGGTCCGGCAGACGGAATATGCGTTCGCGTCTTGGGGCAAGCTCCAGCGCCTCGTCGTCCTTTTCCTCGTCTGGCAGCGCTGTGGCGGTCAGCTTTGAGGGCAGCTTGGCGGCCGAGGAAAATGGATAGGTGAAACCGAGAGAGGCGCGGAGCTTTTTCAGGTCTTCCGACTCCTCCGGTATACGGCGGACCATTCCCGGCTTGGGATTTTTACCCGCATCCGCTATGTCCGCGGCCGCGGTTTCAAGGCAGATCGTCCGGCCGCCGTCCGTGATAGCCGACATGACAAGCCAGCTCGCGTAATTCGGCGAGGTTTTCAGAATCTCAGGCGCAATCGGCGAGCTGAGTCCCTCGGAGAGCTTTTGTATCATGGCATCGGGGTCTGCGGAGGTACAGGAGATGTAAAGCCGCTGCTTGGCGCGGGTCATTGCCACATATAAGACGCGCATCTCCTCGGAAACGGTCTCCCGCAGAAGCCTCGTCTTTATCGCGCGGTGTGCAGCCGTCGGGTACTCTATACCGCGGGCGGCATCGGTTACCTTGCCGCCGACGCCCAGCTCCGGATGTATAAGTACTGGGCGGGAGAGCTCCTGAAGGTTAAATTTGCGAGCTGTGTCCGCCAGAAAGACCACAGGAAATTCAAGGCCCTTTGACTTGTGTATGCTCATTATGCTGACGCTGGTGTAAGCGGCGGGAGCGGAGGACTGCGGCTCCATACCGCGGCTCTCCATGCTCTTAAGGTGACTGAGAAAGCTGTGCAGGCCGCGGTAGCCGCTGTCCTCAAACTGCGACGCGAGATCGGAGAGCAGCATCAGGTTCTTTACACCGTCCTGGGAGCCCTTGACCGCTGTCCAAAGCGCGGGGATTTCCAGACGGTCGTAAATATTATCTATCAGTTCTCGGACAGAGACATCAAGCGACAGAGCCCTGCACTCGTCAAGGATTTCAATGAAGCTGCGGCACTTTTCGTCGTTTTCGGCGCGGAGTTTCAGCGCCGTAAAGAAGTCGCATGAGCGATCGGCGGCGCGTATCTGCGCGAGCTCGTCGGCAGTAAAGCCGAACACCGGCGAGGACAGAGCCGCCGCCAGCGGAACGTCCCGGTGGGGGTTGTCGACAACGCTGAGGTAGGCCGTCATTACTATGATTTCGGGCGAATCAAAGAAGCCGCCACCCTTGTCGGAAGCGACGGGTATGCCGTGTTCAGCCAGTACGCGGCTGTATATGGCGCCGACAGACTTCGGAGAATGGAGCAGTATGGCTATGTCGCCGTAGCTTATAGGACGCTCCTTGCCGTTGTCCGTTATGGTCTCCCCGCTCTGCACAAGGCGCGCTATGCTCTCCGCAACCGATTTAGCCTCGGCGGCGGTCTTGTCTGGGCGCTCCTCGCCGTCCACCGCCTGCGGGATCTGAAGAACTGTCATTTTAACTTCTCCACGCTTCGGCGGAGCGTCCTCGGGCAGACGCAGAGCCGCGGCCTCATCGTAGTCGATGTCACCCAGCTTTTCGGACATGATCTCGGAAAAAACATGGTTGCAGGCATCCAGAACCGCAGCGTCAGAGCGGAAATTCCGGCGCAGAAGAATGCGGGCGACGCAGCCTTCAGTGGCCTCGGAGAGCTCGGCAAAGCTGTGGTATTTTTCCAAGAAAATGGACGGGTCGGCAAGGCGGAAACGGTAGATAGACTGCTTTACGTCGCCCACCATGAAAATGTTCTTCTCCTCGCGTGAGATGCAACGGAAGATGAGATCCTGCACGGCGCTGACGTCCTGATACTCGTCCACCATTATCTCAGTATAGCGGGACGCTGTCTCAAGCGCCGTCTCTGTGGGACTGCCTGTCTCCCTGTCACAGAGCAGCTCCACCGCGAAGTGTTCGAGATCGGAGAAATCCAATAGGTTCTGCCTGCGCTTTTCAGCGGAATACCTCGCGTCGAAGTCCAAAGTGAGATCTAAAAGCGCGGACATGGCGGGCGCGGTCAGCGCAATCTGACGTATCAGCTCCCCGCTGGACGCGCTGAAAACAGTGTTGATTGAGAGCATAGCCCTCTTGCAGCCCTCGCGCGCGGATTTTAATTTTTCCTTGGTCTCTTCAAAGGGAAAGTTCCGCAGAGTACCCAGGCGCGGGAAGGCGATCGGAAGCTGTGAACGGGCTTTGTCCCAGCCGATGTCCAGCGCCATAGACAGCGAGCGCATCTGTGAGAGAGTCTCACTGATGCTGTCGCCGTATGCGAGTATGAGAGGGGCGTTGTCCTCCTCGTTTTCACAGATGCTCTGCCAGACCCTATTGAGCCTGTCTGTCCAGTATTCGACGCTCTGCTTTGCGTCCGACATAAGCTCCCTGCCCCAGTCCGTATTGCCTATGTCCTCTGTGTGGTCGCAGGAGAGCCGGTCGGCCTGCTCCTTTGCCCATTTTGCGGGGTACGGATGGCTCTGCATCTTAGCGTGCAGCTCCAGAACGGTTTCCGCCAGCCGTGAATCGTCCTGCCCCGCGCCCACACTGTCAACCAGGAGCGCAAAGCCGGGGGTGGAGTCCATGCTCTCATACGCTGCGTCGAGGGTCTTTTCAAGCGCCCTGTTTTTCAAAATGGCGCAGCTGTCCTCGTCCCCCACCCGGAAGTCGGGCGAGAGCGAGAGCTTATGGCAGTTTTCGCGCAGAATGCCTGTGCAGAAGCTGTGTATAGTACCTATTTTTGCGTTGTAGCACAGTGTGTTCTGACGGCGCAGACGGCGGTTTTCAGGCTCGGCCGAGCTGAGAGCGGACAGCTCTTCCAGTATCCTGCTCCGAAGCTCCGCTGCTGCGGCGCGGGTATACGTTATAACGAGGAAGCTGTCGATATCCACGGGATTTACGGGGTCGGTTACATAGGACATCAGACGCTCAGTGAGTACACGGGTCTTTCCGCTGCCCGCCGCCGCGGACACCAGAACAGAGGACGAGCGGCGGTCAACTGCGCTTTGCTGCTCGTCTGTGAGAGCTATCTTACTCATGCTGCTCACCCTCCAGTCTGGACCAGAATTCGGCTGGTTTTATCTTTGAGAGATAGCGCCTGCTGCCGTCCGTCTCGTCAAAGCGGCAGATCTGAGCATAGGGGCAAAAGCGGCAGGCGTTGTCGCTCTCGCTGCGGTAGCAGGGCTCGGGCTCGACACTGCCGGAGGACAGCTCGAGTGATACGTCTTCGAGACTCTCCGCTACAAATGATTTGAGCTTTGCCATCTGCTCTGGGTCGGCCAGCGTATCCGTGACGAGACTGCCGTCCTTTCTCCGGGTGACGGGGATATATTCTGGACTGTCGGAGTGCTCCATTGCCAGCAGTATGTCCTCGTCATTGAGCAGAAGCCCGCTTCGCTTGAGATTTTTTGTCCTCTGCTGTGCGAGCTCGCCCTCGGAGAGATCTCCGTCTGCTTTTATAACGGGGTCCCTTGCCGGGACATAGAGGACGCCCGCAGGGATTATCTCACGCCCGTAGCGGCCCTTGCCGCTGTCCTCAAGCGCAAACAGATATATGAGCATCTGCAGTCCCATACCGTAGAACACGTCGGAGAGGTCAAATTTCTTTTTTCCTGTCTTGTAGTCCACGACGCGGACATAGAGCTTGCCTCCGCGCTCACAGCCGTCCACGCGGTCGGCGACGCCGATAACGCGCAGGCCGCCTTTTTGCGTCAGCTCGGCGGCGGGCAGGTCTCCGCCCGCGGCAAAGCTCAGCTCAAAGTCCAGCGGACGGAAGTCCGAGCGGCGAAGTTCCCGGACCATGTCGGTCACAACGCTGCGTACCGAGGGGCGCATACGGCTGAAGAGATAGCGGAAACGCGGGGACTTGTCGTCGAGCCCTCCCAGCCTTTCGGAGATGTATATGTCGGTGTATTTGTCTGCGAGACGGTGGGCCAGAGCCTCGTCGGCGTTTTCAAAGCCGACGCCGTCCGAAATCTCTCTTGCGGTCTTCTCGAGAACAAAGTGCATGAAGGTGCCGAGCTCGGGCGGAGTGAAGCCCGCCTGCTCTTTTTCGTTCAGGCGCAGACCATAGCGCAGAAAGTAGGCCAGACGGCAGTTTGAAAATGCCTCAACCTGCGAGGGTGAGAGACTTTTTGTCCTGCCGTAGAGCGTCTCCACGGAGGAACCGGACAGCCTGCCCCTCTCGGCGGACGCCCGCATGAACAGCTCGCGGAGCTTTTTCGCACCCTCTGTGTCGGATGCAAAGTAGTCGTAGGCGAGAGCCCTTCTGCCCTCGCCCGCGCCCTCGGCCGCCATAAGAAAGGAGGGAGAGGCGGCGCAGAGGCGCGCCTCGCTGATATCAAAGTGCGACACGCTTTTTTTGAACAACGTACCAGCGCGCGCGATGAGAAAGCTCGGCCGCGCCGAGGCCCCTTCGACATCGGCTGCGCTGTATGACAGAGTCAGTGTGTCCGAGGGCAGTGTGACGCAGTTGTATATAAGTGAAAACTCGCGGGAGATTCTGTCGGAGCCGCCCGGCAGGTCTATACCCATGGTGCGGAGTTCGTCGCGCTCGTCCTCGGACAGAAGTCCCGTATCCGCAGCGGCGGCAGGTATACGGTCGTCGGAGGCGCCCAGGATTATCAGATGCTTTATGTGGCGGCGGCGCATACGGTCGATCTCGCCGCCCGTGACGCAGTCCGGCGAAGCGGGGATGGCTGACACGTCGTATTGGGACAGGGCTTTGAGGAAAAGCCGGGAAAACTCCGCCTGAGTCATAGGCGTGTCGCCGAGAAGAGCAGCGAACTGCTCAAGCGCCTCTACAATGATCTCCCAGAGCTGTGCGGTCTCGGAGGCGAGCTGCGCGCGTCCGGACTCCTCCAGCTCGCGGGCGTGAGCGGCGAGTGTTTCGGGGAGCTTCAGCTCCGCAAGAAAATCTGAAAGAGCCTGAGCGTGCTGCGTGGCCGCAGCTCCTTTTTTGCCGCTGTTTGTAAGATTTATCAGAGGTTTTGCAAGCCTGCGGCGCAGAGCGTCTATGGTGCTGAGCTTTTCTCTCGAAGCGTCGTCGAATTTTTTGCCGAAGCCTTCGGGGTGGAAGGACCAGCTCCTGTCGCGGTACCAGTATGAGCCGCGTATATTCCACATGACGGTGTAGTTTTCAAGTAGGTCGCACTCGTCTAGCGACAGCCCGGTCAGACCGGTCTTTATGTATGCGAGCACATCGTCCGTATTCCAGCCGCCGTGTATTATTTCAAAGGCTGAGGAGATGAGCGCGGCGGCCGGCTTCTGCATAATACTCTCCCGCCGCGCCGTGAACAGGGGTACGCCGTACAGTCGGAAGGCGTCCTCCAGCGGCGCCGCATAGTCTGAAAATCCGCGCGCGGCAACGGCGAGATCACGCCAGCGGCATCCGCTGCCGCGTACAAGCTCAATGCAGCGCGCCGCGGCCATTTCGCACTCGTCGCGTATACCGCCGCAGCGCAGGAGCGTGACGCGCTCGTCTTTGTCCTCCGCTGTCTCTGAGGAATAGCGGAACAGATTGTTCTCAAAAAAGCTCAGGGTGTCCGCTTTGCCCGCGGAGTTCTCGAATATTATCGTCTCAGTCTCTGTATTGTGCTTCTCCGCAAGGCGTTTCAGGGCAAAGGCGGTTCTGCGCTGATGTTCAAACTGCTCACCCGCACCGTCTGGCCCGTCACAGGTCAGGCAGACTGTTAAATCCGCTCCCTTTTTGAGCAGAGCTTCTATTACGAGTGTCTCCATGCCCGTGAAGTCGGTGAAACCGTCTATGAATATGTGACCGCCGCCCACGGAGCTTTCAGGGAGCGTCTCCGCGAGACGCTGGAGCCTGTCCGCCGGATCGGCGTGACCCTGCGCCAGAACCGCGTTGTATGTCTCAAGGCATAAAGAGAGGTCGCGCAGCTTGCGCGTAAGAGAGCCTTCAGCGCTCCCGGAAGCTCTTAAAAGCTCCTCTGAAGTGACGCCTGCGGTCTTGAACTCCTCTATTGCCCGGTACAGGCCGAGTACTATCTCGTCCTTGCGCCCGGCGCCGGAGTAAAGCTCTAGTTTCGGGCCGACCATGTCCAGAGCTAGCGTCATACACAGGAGCCTGCCGGCCTTGTCGAGATAGACCTTCCCACCTGTGCCGGCCTCCTGCGCGACACGTACGGCCAGCCGTGAAAAGCTCAGCACCTCGGCATAGAGCGATATACTGTCCCCGCAGACGAAGCACAGCTCGCGCTCCGCCTCGTGGCTGTATTGCTCGGGTACGATGAGATACTGGCCCCTCTCGCCCGCATCGGCGTTTTTGCGGATCTCGTTGAGAATGTGGGAGGTCTTGCCGCTGCCAGCGGTACCGAGAATCAGTTTAAGCATGGCGAGCCTCCTTTCGATACATAGACTCCACTATTATAGGCGCAGAGCGCTTATAGTGCGTTGCGCATATTATAACATAATGCGTCTTGGGCGTACAACTCGCAATTGACTATAGGCGGTCGCTGTGTTAAAATAAATCACATTACCGGACTGAAAGCAGAATATACATACGATTTTAAAGGAGTGATTATCCGCGATGGATGACGGCGGTTGGTTGTCATGGGCCATCATTTTACTGCTTATACTGGCGGCTTTCTATTTTGCAATGGCGGAGACCGCCTTTGCGTCTGTCAGCCGCATTAAAGTCAAAACGGAGCTGGACAAGGGCGATTACAGGGCCAAAAAGGCCATGTTCGTACTTGACAATTTTGACAAGGCTATTACAACGATACTTATCGGCACTAATATCGTCCACATAGTTGCCGCTGCAATGGTGACGCTCTTGGTTACAGATATATGGGGTGTCGGTTTTGTCACGCTTTCCACCATTATAATGACACTTGTTGTGTTTTTCTTCGGCGAAATGCTCCCCAAAAGCATAGGAAAAAAATACAGTGGCAGGCTCTCACTCTCGCTGGCGTCGTCACTGTGCTTTTTTATGCGGATTTTCAGCCCGTTAGCCTGCGTTCTCACGGCGATCGGACAGAGTACGGCAAAGTTTGTAAACTGTAGAGATGAGGTCACCGTCACCGAAGACGAGCTGTATGACATCATCGAGAATATGAAGGATGAAGGCGAGCTGGGCGCCGAAAAGGGCGAGCTTGTCCACTCCGCCCTTATGTTTGCCGACGTGACCGCAGAGAGCATCGTCACACCGCGCGTCGATCTTGCTGCCGTTGATATAAACACACCGGCGGAGGATATTCTGGCCTTTGTCAAGGCCTCGACCCACAGCCGCTTCCCTGTTTATAACGGCAGCATAGACAATATTGTGGGCGTTTTGCAGATACGCAAATTTATAAGGGCATATATAAAGCAGGGCAGCAGTCTGGACATACGTCCGCTGCTGGACAAAGTCCACTTTGCTCACCAGAGTACAAATATCGACGAGCTGCTGCGGGAAATGAGCCGAAAGAAAATCAATATGGCAGTTGTAACCGACAACTACGGGGGCACGCTCGGTATCGTAACGGTTGAGGACATACTTGAAGAGCTGGTCGGCGATATATGGGATGAGGACGACGATGTCAAGGAGTCCTGTGTCAGATTGCAGGACGGCAGCTTTGAGCTTGACCCCGAACTCTCCGTTGAGGAGAGCTTTGAGCTCATAGATTTTGATGATCCCGACGACTTCGATTTTGAACACAAGATTTTAGGCGAGTGGGCATTTGAACAGTTTGACAATATTCCCCGAAAGGGAGACAGCTTCGACTATAACGGTCTGCATATGACTATAGGTGAGATGAACGGCAACCGAATAGTGAGGCTTATAGCGCGTATTCTCCCCGATACACTGAAGGAAGGGGGGCGAAAGAGATGATCTCTCCTTTCTACTATCTGGCAGTGGTGCTGCTTGTGCTGCTTTCAGGCTTTTTCTCAGGCTCGGAGATGGCCTACTCCTCCGCGAACCGGCTGCGCCTTGAGAACGCGGGTGAGAGCGGGGACAAGGCCGCACGCATGGCCTGCAGGATTATGGACAGCTACGAGGATATGCTCTCCGCCGTACTTATCTGCAACAACCTGGTGAACATTGCGGCGTCGTCTATTGTGTCTGTAATCGCCATCACTATTGCAAACGAGACCGGCTTTTCCAAGTCGATGGCAACTACAGTCGGAACCGTGGTTATTACGATACTGATAATTATTTTCGGCGAGACCATGCCCAAAATAATTGCAAAGAAGAACGCCAACAGGACTGCCATCAACTACGCCTATGTCATTCGCGGGCTGACGCTTGTTTTTAAGCCGCTGATTTTCCTCGTGGTCGGGCTTGTCCACCTGATCACCAAGCCCATGAAGGGCGAGAAACCCGACGACGAGCAGGACACAGCGGTCGAGGAGCTGGTCTCCATCATTGAGACGGTTGAGGACGAGGGAGTCATTGACAACGGGCGCAGCGAGCTGCTGCAGGCTGCGCTGGACTTTTCAGAGGTCTCTGCAAGCGAGGTCATGACCGCTCGCGTGGATGTGCAGGCCATAGACATCGACGACGACTGGGACGATATAATGGCTGCCATTGAAAAGACGGCTTATTCCAGGATACCGGTCTATAAGGACAGTGTTGACAACATAATAGGCGTACTGTACCTGAACCACTTTTACAAGTCCTTCTCAGGAAAAGGCGAGTTTGATATAAGACCTTTGCTTCTTATACCCTGTTTTGTCTACAAGACCGTCAAGCTCCCCACCGTTCTTTCAGAAATGCGCGAGAGCAAGACGCACCTCGCCATCGTCACAGACGAGTATGGCGGCACCATGGGCATTGTCACCATGGAAGACGTACTCGAAGAGCTGGTGGGTGAGATCTGGGACGAGACCGACGAGGTCGAGGAGGAAGTAGTCGCTCACGCCGACAATCTCTATGAGCTGGACGGGGACGTGTGTATCAGCGACTTTCTCGAGCTGATCGACATCAGCGAGGACAGCTTCGAGACTGAGAGCGCCACTGTGGGCGGCTGGACCATTGAAAAGTTCGGGTATTTCCCGCGCCAGGGCGAGAGCTTCACCTTCGGCAATTTCCGCGTTGTGGTTTTGGAGACAAACGGCAAGCGTGTGGAAAGAATCCTTCTGAGGGTAAATCCCGAAGGTGCCAAGGATAAATAAAAGGGTCCCTGCCTAAATGAGCTGCCCCCCGCACTGTACTAAAGGGGTTCCCAAGCGGTGTGTTTCTGAAGCAAATCCCCCGATCGCAGTCAAGATTTTCTGCGATCGGGGGATTTTGCGTTGCCCATTATTTTAGGTGAAGCCCGGTTCAATGTACGGAGCTGCTTTATCGTAATTACTTTTCTGCTTTCATGCTCCCCGTCTGCCTGTAGCGGCTGTGCATAGAGAAGGACTCGGCTAGATTGTGGGGGGTCTGCACGGGACCGCAGGTCTCCAGAGCGCCGTTGTAGTAGTCCCAGAGCTGTTGCCTGTATTCGGGATGTGCGCAGCATCCAATGATTTTTGCGGCGCGCTCCTTCGGGGACAGGCCGCGCAGGTCGGCGTAGCCGTACTCAGTTACGATGATGTCCGTATCGTGCTCTGAATTATCCACATGGGTGACCATCGGGACTATGCAGGATATCGCCCCGTCCTTGGCGGTAGATGGCGTGAGAAAGACTGTCAGCTTCGCGTTGCGGGCAAAGTCATTCGAACCTCCGACGCCGTAGATCATGTTTGTCCCCAGCGAGTGAGTGGAGTTTACGTTGCCGTAAATGTCCGCCTCGACGGCGGTGTTCATGGCTACAAGACCCATCTTGATAATGTTGGGGGCGCCGTTTGTGTACTCCAGCGGACGAAGAACTATGCGCTCCTTGTAGTAGTCGATGTCATTGAACACTTTTTCTATACATTTGCGTGAGAGGTCAAAGCATGTGGTGGAAACCTCGGTGAAGAGACCGTCCTCCACAAAGCCCAAGGCTGCGTCCGAAAAGACCTCCGTATACATCTTGAGATCTTTGAAGCCGCCCCTGCGCAGGCAGGTCAACACAGTGTTTGCTACGCCGCCGACCCCTACCTGCATAGTGAATTCTTTTTCGATTCCGCCGCTTTCGATCTCCTTGTTAAGGCACTCTACCACATTGGCCGCGATGCCTTCATAAACCTCGTTGACGTCGCGGAATACCCAGTCGTGCTCAGGTATGTCGGTGATGACGATGGCGGCGATTTTGTCGGGGTCGCAGCGGTAGACCGGTTCGCCGACGCGCTCCATTACGGAGCCGATGGGTTTCGCTCCGCTGCCGCAGATATCGTGGAAGCCCTCGATACCGACGGGGACGGTGGTGTTGATTTCAAGTATTACTTTTTCGGAACACTCGAGCAAGGCGTTAGATATACCGACTGACACGGAAGGGACTATGCCTCCGTCCGGGTTTATCTTGGCACACTCGACAACGGAGACGTCTATCTTACCGAATACGCCCCCGCGGAGCTTTTGGGATAGCAGACCAAGATGTACGTCCGTGTAGGCGATTTTACCGGAATTTATGGCGTTCCTTATATTGGGGACGAACTGGAATGCGCTGTAACGCGTTATAATGCCGCTGTCGGCAAGGGGGCCGAACACATCTTGTCCGAGGGCTGCGCCGCAGATAAGTGTGAGGTCTTTCGCCTTTCCCAGCCTGACAATCTCCGGCGGGACTGCCTTGGGAGCGCCGGTAGAGAATCCGCTGAAAGCTACAGTCATGCCGGGCTCAATAAATGCTGAAGCCTGCTCGCCGCTCATAATGCGGTCTTTGAGGCTTTCACACAGCATTCTGTCTTCGTACATGAGGGTATCCTCCTAGCCCTGTTCTTTCATTGTACCCGTCTCCAGATATCGCCCATACCATGAAAGAGCTGTGGACAGATCGTGTGGGGTCTGGCAGGGTCCGCAGAGCTCGACTGCACTGTTGAAGTAGCTCCATAGCTGCTGCCTGTATGCGGGGTGGGCGCAATTTTCGATGATACTCGCGGCCCTTTCTTTCGGAGACAGTCCGCGGAGATCGGCATAGCCGCATTCTGTTACAATGATATCCACATCGTGCTCGGTGTTGTCCACGTGGGGCACCATGGGTACGATTCGGGATATTGTGTCGTCCTTTGCCGTTGACGGAGTAGTGAAGATGGTCAGCTTCGCGTTGCGTGCAAAGTCGTTTGAGCCGCCCAGACCGTTTATCAGCTGAACGCCCATGGCGTGTGAGGAGTTTATGTTGCCGTATATGTCCGCCTCCCAGGCTGTGTTCATTGAGACAAGGTCCTGAGCCATTATCTGCGGGGCGCTGTTTGTGACGTTGAGAGGCCGCAGAACAAGGTGCTGCTTAAAAAAGTCGATGTTGCGGAGCAGGTCTTCAAAGCCTATTGGGGTGATGTCAAGCGTTGTACTTGTGACTTCGGAGATAATTCCCTCGCGTACAGCGAAAAGAGCCTGGTCGGATACTACCTCTGTGTACATCTTGAGATCTTTGAAGCCTTGACCGACGAGACCCACGAGTACGAGGTTGGCGACAACCCCCATACCGGACTGAAAGGTAAAGTGTTCGGGGATACCGCCGCTCGCGATTTCGTTTTTCAGTACCCTGATCACGTTGCCCGAGAGCTTATCATACAGCTCGGTTGCCTCAGGGTAGTATAGATCGGTATCGGGCAGGTTGGTCATGACTATACCGGCGATCTTACTGGTGTCGACCTTTATATAATCGACACCGAGGCGCTGAGAGGGGGACTCCACAATTGCGCCTTCGGGGGCGCCGAAGTCGTGAAAGCCCTCGATATCGATTGGGAGATCCTCATTTATTTCAATCAGTATGGTGTCCGCAAGCTGGGCGATCGCTTCGGATATACCTGCAGACATTGTCGGTACAAGCCCGCCGTCCTCTCTGATCTTGCTGCATTCCATGATGGCCATGTCGATGTGGCCGTAAGTGCCTCTTTTTATCTTGTCGACAAACTGACCGAGGTGTAGGTCGCTGTATTCGACTTTACCTGTGTTGATTGTATTTCGCATAGTTTTGCTGTATTGAAAGCCGTAACCGCGCTTGAGTATGCCGGCTTTGGCCATGGCGCCTATGTGGCGGTCGCCTCGTGCAGCTCCGTTGAGCACAGTAAGGCCGGTAGCGTGTTTGGATTCCGCAAGAGCCGTGGGGATGGCTTTGGGGTAGCCCGTACCGAAACCGCTGGTGGCGATTACCATTCCGCTCTTCACCTTAGCAGCCGCTTCTTCAGCGCTCATAACGAGCTTGCGCAGTTCAGGGTTTAGAATTCTGTCTTCGTACATTAGTGATTCCCTCCGTAAAGTTTTTATCTTTTCCGCGTGGGCGGTAATTTGATACCTTTTTATGTTCTGTTTAGGAAAAATACACGTAGAAAATTATAACTCAAACAATAGAAAAAAGAAACAGTGATTTTCGGGTTTTTCAACAATGAAGGAGGGAATTTGTCGAAAAGACCGGCAAGTACGCAGCGGCTTTATCCATAATAAGGAGATAAGTGTAGGCAGACTGCATTTTGGAGTTGTGTTTTAGTAAAAAAACCTGTAAATTGTCGTTATGTTCTATATTTTAGGCAATTGAAAAAGCATGGATAACGTGATATATTATCATTTTAGTAGAACTCTATCCGCTTGGGAGTTCAATAACTGGTCGCAATTACCTCGGCTGCGTCGCCCCGTCGCCGACATGATTGTTGAAACAGAAACTGAAGGAGGCAAAACATGGATTACAAGAAACTATTCGAATCAGACATTTCCACAGACACAATTAAAGCATGGCAGGCCCAGGGCAAGAAGGCCGTGGGCATCATCTGCTGCCATGTTCCGGAAGAAATCTTTTATGCTTTAGACATACTGCCGGTACGTATGAGGGCGACAAACTGCGTCGACAGTTCCGAGGCACAGACCTGGATGTCGAGCTTCAGCTGCAGCTTTGCAAGAGGCATACTCCAGTACTGGCTTGAGGGACCCTACAAGATCCTTGATGGTTTAATAACTACAGACGGCTGCATGCAGGCTTCCCGCGTCTATGACAACGCGAACTATATCAACCTGCAGGAGAAGACAGGTAAGTATGTCCGTCAGTTCGGCGCTCCCAGAAAGGTAAACCCGAGGGCATACCCTTTCTACAAGGCGGAGCTTGAGGATATTGTTGCAGAGCTGGAAGAGCTCTCAGGCAACAAGATGACCGATGAAAAACTAAAGGCCGCTGTTGCAAAGTATAACGAGGCCCGCGAGCTCATTGCCAAGGTCTACGAGCTTCGCAAAGAGGAAAACCCTGTCATAAGCGGCACCGACTGCCTGAGACTTACCCTTTCTGTTACCAATATGCCTATAGACGAGTACATAGAGCTTCTCAAGGCTTTTCTCGAGGATGCAAAGAACCGCAAGCCCATCACCGAGCACCGCGCACGTCTTATGGTCATAGGCTCCAGTCTCGATGATCCCCGGTACTTAGAGCTTGTTGAGAGCAAGGGCGGTCTTGTTGTACAGGATGCTCTGTGCTTTGGTCAGAGAGGCTTTGAAAAGCCAATGGAGATCGACGATAACGATGTTCTCGGCTCCATTACAAAGTATTATCTCGAGCGCCTCGTATGTCCGAGAATGATGGATAAGCACTTCGAGATGGACGACTATATAATCGAGGCATGCAAGAAATGGAATGTCGACGGCATCCTCTATCAGCGTATGCAATACTGCGAGGTCTGGGGCGGAGAGGCCGTATACTTCCAGGACAGACTTAAGAACGCTGGTATCCCCATCCTTACGGTCGAGCGTGAGGAGCAGATGACCAACGAGGGCCAGCTTGGCATTCGCGTTGAGGCATTTGTGGAAATGATAGAGAAGGAGGACTAATCAATGTCGGAAGTTAAAGAACTTGAGCAGGAAGTCCTGAAAGGCAATGTGAGCATTACGGAGTTTGCCTGCACTAAAATAGACGGATCCATAGAGAGAATGAGGGAGAAGCACCCTGAACTTCTGTGGACAATGGAAATACAGAAATTCATGTGGGACAACTATCGTGACGCCCATAAAAACGGCAAGAAGCTCGTTTTCTACGGCGGCTCAGTCCCCACAGAAATCATAGCGGCCTTTGACTGCTTTGGCTTCTATATGGACGTTATCCCGTTCCGCCTCTCAACAAACCCCAATCTCACCGCGCAGTATATCGACGAGGCTGAAAAATATGTCGCCCCGACCATGTGCGGACTTGACAAGACCGAGTTGGGCGCATGGATATCCGGCGCTTACGGCATAAAGCCGGATATCTTAGTCTACAACTCCGTCCCCTGTGACTCGTCCCGTCTGGCATATCCGGCGATGGAGAAGCTCATGAATGTTCCGACCTTCAGCTTTGATACTCCTTTCCGCCGTGACGAGCGCGGTACAGAGTATTTGGCAGACCAGATCGAAGATTTCATAGCATTTATGGAAGAGCAGACCGGAACAAAGCTCGACTGGGATAAGCTGAAATACTACATGGAGAATGCAAACCGCAACTTTGATCTACAGAAAAAGTGCGCGGATCTGAGAAAGCATAAGCCCTGCCCGCTGCCCGGACGTTTGCTCGTTCTCAACGGAACCACCAACGCTGTCGCCTGCTATCCCGAGATGGGCGATCTGCTTGAGGCCGAGCTTGAAATGGGACAGATGATGGTTGATTTGGGCATGGGCGCCTGCCCCGATGAAAAATACCGTGTCGCTATGCTCCAGAATATGATCTGGGGCGCAGCCAGCATCATGGATTGGATGCAGAAGGAGTATAACGCCGTTGCAGTTATGGACGCCTTCGGCTTCCAGGGCGACATTATGTACGAGCACATGGACGACAGACGCGACTGCCTGAAGGTCATGGGTAAGAAGCTGCAGAACAACCCGATGATCCACGGCGCGTCAGGACCTTCCGAGTACCATCTACAAATGGTTGATGAAATATTCCAGAACTACGATCCCAACGTGTCCATGTTCCTTGGCCACGTCGGCTGCAAGCACACCTGGGCAACCGCAAAGATGGTATCTGACATGATTCAGGCAAAATACGGCCTGCCGACCCTCTACCTCGACCTCGACTGCATCGACGGCCGCTACAAATCCAACGATGAAGTCAAAGCGCAGATGGCCGAGTATTTCGAGACCGTTGTTATGAAATAAGCGGGAGTACCGCCAATAATACTATAGAGCGCGGGGAGGCAAATCCTTCCCGCGCTGTTTATTTACTTGCGGGTATACTTTGCTCATGGTATAATTTATATATGATACAGAGGGACGGAGGACCACCTATGGAAAAAGATAATACGCTCGAAAAAATGTTGGCGGGCGAGGAGATCCCCGCTGTTGAATATTTGTACCGCAGTGCAGAAAACGAGTATTCTGAAGCCGTTAAAAATGGTTCCCAGTTTTTGAGCTGCTATGAGGCCGAAAAGAGGATGTGGAGCGAGGCGATTAGCGCGAGCGCGAACGGGAAAAAGGTAGTTCTGTATGCCGGCGCCGTACCGACGGAACTGCTGTGGGCTTTCGACTGCGTTCCTGTAAACCTCGATTTTGTTCAGATACGTCTTGCAAAGGCGAAGACCAACACTAAGAAGCTCGTGTTTGAGGCGGAAAAGATTTTGCCCGACTGTTTTTGCAGCATGGACAAATCCGCGCTTGGCCTCGTCGTTATGAAGCGCCTGGGAATAGAGCCCGACGCCTTTGTATATGCCTCTGCCTCGTGTGATGCATCTAAGCTTGCTTATCCCTTTACAGGGCGCTCTCTGGGCGTACCTATCTTCGAGTTCGATATCCCTGCATATAGAGGCGACAGCGCTCTGGAATACCTGGCTCAACAACTTAAAAAGATGTGCGTTTTTCTGGAGGGCATAGTCGGCGGTAGCTGTGACGAGGAAAAGCTCAGAGTCCTGATGGAGAACAGCAACCGCAGCTTCGGTCTTATTAATGACATAGCAAGGCTCCGCAGAGTAAAGCCCTGCCCGCTGCCCGGACGTATGCTTATAAAAAACGGCTATGCGGCCGCCTTCTCTTGCCTGCCGGAGACTGTCGCCTATCTTGAAGAGGAGCTTCAGGTTGGCAAGGCTGCTGCACAAGCCGGCGAGAGCCCCTGCAGGGGAGGGGAAAAGCACCGAGCCGCTTTTATCCAGAATATGGTCTGGTCGGCCGAGGATATAACGGACTGGCTGGAGGACGAATACGGCTGCTCATGTACGATGGACGCCGTGGGCCTTGTGCCCCACAGCTTTTTCGAACACCCCGGCGATATGCGCGACTGTCTTCTAGTCATGGCGGACAGGATGCAGAACGAGATGAGCCTGCATGGCGTGTCCTGGCAGGGGGCGCGGCTGCTGGAGCTTGTTGATAGTCTGTTTGCGGAATATGAGCCGGATGTGTCGATCTTTGCAGGTCATGTCGGCTGCCGTCAGACTTGGGCTGCGGTCAGAATGATCAGCGAGACCATACTGGACAAATACGGTGTGCCCACCCTCGAGCTGCGTGTAGACGGTATCAACAGGGGGTATAAGGATGAGATCGATATAAAGCGCGACTTGTCCGAATACATGGAGACAGTTGTTAATATGTATCATTAGGATGACCTGCTCGGCAGTGCGGAGGCTTGAGCACAGGCTTGAGCACAGGCTTGAGAGACAATAGTAATAATCCCCAAAAGTATTGAAAACACTTGGATTTTGGTCTAATTTTACAGCTATGTCTCGCCCTTTTGCACAATACAATTTGACTAAATCCGTAACATTGCGCAAAAATCATTCCGCAATTGACAATTCTTTTAGCAGGCGTTAAAATATCACACAGGAGAGTGCGATTTGGGCTCTTTTCGTGGATCCAGTGAGCGCTTACCCTTATCGTGTTCGTTGCTCTTTTTGAGCGATATTTTTTTCGTATTCCTACTTGCAGGGTCAATTAGCCTCAGACCTGTGACCCAGTAAGTTTGAAATTTTTGCCCCAAGATTAAAAAAGGAGGAGACTCATGAGTTACCAGAAATTATTCGATTCAAAAATTTCTACTGAGGCAGCTAAGGCTTGGAGAGCACAAGGCAAGAAAGCCGTCGGCACAATTTGCTGCCATGTCCCCGACGAGATCATCCGTGCGGCTGGGATCCTTCCTGTCCGTATGAGAGCTACCGACTGCGTTGACAGCAGCAGCGGCGAGGTGTGGATGTCCACATTCAGCTGCAGCTTTGCCAGATCCATTCTCCAGTATTGGATGGATGGTGTCTATGATTTGGACGGCATTGTAGCTTCCGACGGCTGCATGATGCCTTCACGTGTTTTTGACAACGCAGAGTACATCGACAAGAAGAACGGCAAGAATCGCTTCTTCTATCAGATCGGCGCTCCCCGCATAGTCAACGACATGACTCTCAGCTACTATGTAGACGAGCTCAAAGAGCTCATTGAGAGACTCGAAAAGTTCTCCGGAGTCAAGGTTACCGACGAGGCCCTCAAGGAGTACATAGCAAAGTACAACGAGGCACGCGTTCTTGTTCAGCAGGTCGCCGAGCTCCGCAAGGCAGACAACCCCGTTATAAACGGACAGGACTTCAGCAGCATCATCCTCGCATATACCGATTACCCCATCGAGGAGTACATCGAGATGCTCAAGGAATTCCTTGCCGATGCCAAAAACCGCAAACCCTACACCGAGCAGCGCGCTCGTCTTATGATAATCGGTTCTGCGCTTGACGATCCCGGCTACCTCAAGATAGTTGAGGACAAGGGCGGCATCTTCGTTGCAGACGCTCTCTGCTTCGGCACCCGCGCATTCCCCGGACAGCTCGAGGTCGACGATAAGGACGTTCTCGGCTCTATCGCAAAGTACTATCTCGAAAGACTTGTCTGCCCTCGCATGATGGACGACCGTGCTACACTGCATGAGTACATCATCAACACTGCAAAGGAATACAAAGTCGATGGTATAATCTACGAAAAAATGCAGTACTGTGAGTGCTGGGGCGGTGAAAGTGTCCTCCTCGAGGACGAGCTCAAGGAAGCGGGAATCCCCCTGCTGACCGTTGAGCGCGAAGAGCACCTCGCCAACGCCGGACAGCTTGCTATCCGTGCAGAGGCATTTATCGAAATGATTGAGAAATAGTAGAGAAGGAGGACATAAAAATGGCAAAAGACACTAGGTTAGAAGATGCCGTTCTGCGCGGCGAAATGTCGATAGTCGATTTCTGCTGTGAAAAAGTCAACGGTCAGATCGAACGTATGAAAGAAAGAAACCCCGACCTCCTCTGGACCCTCGAAATTCAGAGAGCTATGTGGGAGATGTTCCGTGACGGCCATAAGAACGGCAAGAAGGTCATTTGGTTCGGCGGCCCTGTTCCAGTCGACCTCATCGTCGCTTTCGACTGTGTTCCCGTTTATCTTGATACAGTTCCCATCCGTCTGTCTCCGAACCCCGTTCTCGCCGCTCGTTTCATAGATGCAGCAGAGAAGTATGTTCCCAACAGCATGTGCGGTATCGATAAGGTCGAGCTCGGTATGACCCTGCTCAACCAGTTCGGGCCCGAACCCGACGCTTTCGTATATTCTTCCGTCCCCTGCGACTCCTCCCGTATCGCATACCCCAATATGGATATGATCCTGACAAAGAAGGGCACCCCCTGCTTCGCGTTTGACACCCCGTTCCGCCGTGACGAACGTGGCATCCAGTACCTGGTCGACCAGACAAAGCGCTTCATCTCCTGGATGGAAGAGCTCACCGGAACCAAGTTTGATCAAGAAAAGTATAACGAAGTCTGTAAGAAGACCAACCGCACCTTCGAGTGGCAAGGAAAGTGCGCAGAGCTGCGTATGCGCAAGCCCTGCCCGCTGCCCGGTCGTATGCTCGTCCTCAACGGAACCTCCAATGCAATGTCCGGCTTCGACGCAATGGGCGACCTGCTTGAGAAAGAGTATGAAGTCGGCGAAATGCTCTATGAACTGGGCATGGGTCCCTGCCCCGAAGGCGAGAAGCACCGTGTCGCTCTGCTCCAGAACATGCTCTGGTCCAGCGCAGGCACCATGGACTGGCTCGAGAGAGAGTACAACACCGTTGCGGTTATGGACGCCTTCGGTTTCCAGTACGGAGACATCTACGAGCACATCGGCGACCTTGAGGACTGCCTGAGAGTCATGGCCCGTAAGATGCAGAACAACCCGATGATCCACGGCGCATCCGGACCTTCCGAGAACTTCATCTACCTCGTAGACAAGATCTTCGAGAATTACGAGCCCGACGTCTCCATGTTCATCGGCCACATCGGCTGCAAGCACACTTGGGCTTCCGCTAAGATGGTCACCGATATGATCCAGGAGAAGTATGGCATTCCTTCTCTGTACATTGACGTCGACGGCATTGACGGCCGCTACAAGAGCCTCGATGAGATCAAGGCCTCTGTTGCCGACTACATGGATACTGTTGTCAACAAGTAATTTTGTTGGTTCGAAACAGATGACTATAGGGGCGAGAGCGGTATCGCTTTCGCTCCTATTTCACCCAGGAAAACAGTTTATTACTCCAATGTAAGATACAATATGAGTCAATATTGATACAGGCGTGAGACAATAAGTGTTTCACGCGGGACACATGATGCTGTCATTTTACAGTCTTGCAGGTCTAGAAAACACTGACCAGAGGGGTTAGTTTGGCAACTTTTTGCGCGTCTTAACCAAAAGACCACAATGGTTTTTGTCGCAATTATACGGACTTTGCTGGTTTTTGCAATTTGGCATATTTTTTGCTATTATATATAAGTAGACTTGTTGCCGGGAGAAACACAGCTCAATAAATCTTAACCGGCAAAGCAATATATAGGGAGGAACAAACTATGATAACCGCAGGAATCGATTGTGGTAGTCAGAACACAAAAGGCGCAATCATGAAAGATGGCAAAGTCATTGCGCAGGCAATGCAGGCCACCGAGTTTGATGCCGATCTCGCCGCCAAGAATGTCTATGAAAAGATGCTCAAAGACGCAGGCATAACAAAGGAAGACGTCGAGAAGCTTGTCATCACGGGCGTAGGCCGCGATATGATCAAGTGGGGAGACAATGAGATCAACGAAGTCGGAGCAGCTGCCCGCGGTGCGAGATTTGTAGATCCCGCCTGTGAGACGGTCATCGACATGGGCGCTGACAGCTGCCGCGTTATCCGTCTGAACCAGGACGGAACGGTCATGAAGTATGAAGTCAATGACAAGTGCGCGTCAGGTGCGGGTACATTCATTGAGACTATGGCCAGAGCACTTCAGATTTCAACTGAAGAAATGGGAGATTATTCTCTCCGCCATACCAAAGAGCTGGCTACCAACGCACAGTGCGTTGTTTTTGCTGAGTCCGAAGTAATCTCTCTAATCCACGCAAAGGAAAAGATAGAAGACATCGCTTACGGCGTACATATGGGTATTGCCAACCGTATCGCTTCCATGATCCGCAGAGTCGGTCTCACCGACACTTTGGTCATGATTGGCGGCCCGGCATATAACAAGGGCCTTGTCTCCTGTATGTCCAAGGTCTTTGAGAGAGACATAAAGGTTCTTGACAACAACCAGTTTGTCAGTGCATACGGCGCAGCTATCTACGCCGCTGAGAAATAGTATACGGAGGACAATATCATGGCTGAAATAGAAAAAGTTGACTATTGGAGATGGACAGAATCCAACTGGAGAAACCCGGAGATTGCTGACGTTACAGGCTGCCTGCTCACTGCCGGCGTAGATATCGGCTCCACCAGTACACAGGCGGTCGTTCTCGCAGATGGCGTACCCTTCGTTTATTCAAACATGAGAACCGGCAACAACAGCCCCGACTCCGCAATAAATGCTATGAATTGGGCACTGAAGGACACCGGTCTTAAGACCGAGGACATAGAGTACACTATAGGTACCGGCTATGGCCGCGTCAATGTACCCTTTTCCAATAAGAACGTCACCGAGATAACCTGCCACGCCCGCGGTGCGAACTATATATACGGACCTACCATCCGTACAATTCTCGACATGGGTGGTCAGGACTGTAAGGCGATCCACTGCGATGAGAAGGGCGCTGTCACTTCCTTTATGATGAATGATAAGTGCGCAGCCGGTACAGGCCGCGGCATGGAAGTCATCGCAAACCTGCTGGCAGTTCGCGTCGAAGATATCGGCGAGCTCTCTTTCAAGGTTGACGAGGAACCGGATCCCGTTTCCTCGACCTGCGTCATCTTTGCAAAGAGCGAGGCTACAAAACTCATGCGCGAAGGCTGGACCAAGGAAAAAGTTCTTGCCGCATATTGCCACGCAATGGCTCTGCGTGTTGTCCGTCTGCTCGAGCGCAACGGAATGGAGCCAGATTTCGCAATAACCGGCGGAATCGCAAAGAACATGGGTGTTGTTAAGCGTATCGAGCGCATTATGAACGTCAAGGCTCTGGAGCCCACAATGGATACCCAGATCGCCGGTGCTGTTGGCGCGGCTCTTATCGCAAAAGATCTTGTGGAGAAGAAGAGAGCAAAAGCATAATTTTCCCTCTCGTCAGCCGCTGGGGGGAGAGACGCTCTCCTCGGTGAAAACTCACGAGGGAATGGAAGGAGGCTGCCCCATGATAGCAAACTATGGCTACGAAGACGGCTCCGGACACTACTATATAAAGATTGATACATCAAAGTGTGCGGAGTGCAAGGATAAGGGCTGCGTAGAAAAGTGCCCTGAAAAATTGTTCGTTGTCGAGCTCGACGATTTTGATGACGAAGTGGTTGTCATACGCGAGGATTGCCGCAATACTTTGCGGACCAACTGTGCGCTTTGCAAGGCGAACGGAGAGAAAGAGCTTTGCCGCCAGGCCTGCAAGTTTGACGCAGTCGGCTTCTCCTGGTAGGCACGGGGGAGTCAAATACGAATTTTGACTCACCGCATCCGCTTGACGGGTTTTTTCGGATGTGGAGAGCTTGAAATTACTTTTTTCCGAAAATAATTAAGGAGGAAACACATGAGTTACGAGAAATTGTTCGACGCCACCGTTTGCACCGAGTCTGCCAAGGCTTGGAGAGCGAGCGGCAAGAAGGCAGTAGGTACGGTCTGCTGCCATGTTCCATACGAAATCATCTATGCAGCAGGCGTCCTGCCCGTACGTCTCCGCGCAACCGGTTGCGTGGATTCCAGCGATGCCGAGTCTTGGATGAGCAGCTTTTCATGCAGCTATGCCCGCAGCATTCTGCAGTATCTGATGAATGGAACCTATGAGCTTGACGGTCTTATTCAGACTGACGGTTGCATGATGCCCACCCGCATCTTTGACAACTGGGAACATGTTTCAAAGAAGCAGGGCAAGGACCAGTTCTGCTATCAGATCGGCGCTCCCCGCATCACAAAGGACATCACCATTAAGTACTACAAGAACGAACTCCAGGGGCTTGCAGACGCTCTGTCCAAGCTCTCCGGAACTGCCGTTACCGACGCAGGTCTTAAGGCGGCCGTCGAAAAGTACAACGAGATCCGTGAACTTGTTGCTCAGCTCAATGAGCTCCGCAAGGCTGAGAAGCCCGTCGTCTCAGGCGCCGAGGCTCTTGCCATTATGATCAAGTTCGGCGACTACACTCCCGACGAGTATATCGCACTGCTCAAGGAGTTCCTGGCAGATGCCAAGAACCGCAAGCCCATTGAGGGCCGCGCACGTCTCATGGTAATCGGCTCCGCTCTCGACAACCCTGATTATCTCAAGGTCATAGAGGAGAAGGGCGGCCTCATCGTTGCAGAAGACAACTGCTTCGGCGAACGCAACTTCGGCGAGAAGATCGTTGTTGACGATAATGACGTTCTTGGATCCATCGCCAGTTACTATCTTGGCCGCAACACCTGCCCGCGCTCTCTCGACAACCGTCCTGCAATTCACAAGGAGATCATCGAGAAGGCAAAGGCCTATGGCGTACAGGGCATTATTTACGCGAAGATGCAGAACTGCGAGTGCTGGGGCGGCGAAGCTTACTACCTCGAGCCCGCACTCAAGGAAGTCGGCATCCCCATGCTCCAGGTTGAGCGTGAAGAGCAGATGGCTAACGCCGGACAGCTTGCTATCCGCGCAGAAGCTTTCGTCGAAATGTTGGATAAGTAAGAGAAGGAGGAACATATAATGGCAGAAGCTAGACAGAACTTTGACCCTACTAAGCCGGTCAATATGATTGAACTTACCTGTGACCAGGTAGACAGCATTTATCAGCACATGCTCTCCAAGGGCATGCCCGAGATTATGTGGACCGTTGACATCCAGAAATTCTGCTGGGAAGAGATCCGCGACGCTCATAAGAACGGCAAGAAGCTCGTCGCTTTCGGCGGCCCCGTTCCCGTAACTCTCCTCCGTGCATTTGACTGCGTACCCTTCTTCCTCGATACTATACCCACCCGTATCGCTTCGATGGAAGACCTCTGCTCCCGTTTTATTGACGAGACCGAGAAGTACGCCCCCACCTCCATGTGCGCTATCGACAAGGCTCAGCTCGGCTGCGCGCTGAAGAATGAAATGGGCGTTAAGTTTGACGCATTCGTCCACGCAACCGTACCCTGCGACTCCGCCCGTATTGCATACCCCCTGATGGAGCGTGTATTTGACTGCCCCTGCTTTACCTTTGACTGCCCCTTCCGTCATGATGATAAGGGCTTCCAGTATGTCGCCGACCAGATCGAGCAGTTCGTACCCTGGCTGGAAGAACTGACCGGACTCAAGTGGGACGACGAGCGCAGAGCAAAGCTCAAAGAGATCAACGAAAAGTCCAACAAGGCTTACGAGATCCTCATACAGCTGGGCGACCTCCGCAAGAAGAAACCCTGCGTACTGCCCGGACGTATGCTCGTTCTGAACGAGATAATAGCTCCTCTGGCAGGTACCGACGAAGTTATCACCATGCTCCAGACCCAGCTCGAAATGGGCAACATGCTCGCGGACATGGGTATGACAGCAACCAGATGCCCCGAGGGACAGCAGCCCTATCGTGTCTGCCTCATGCAGAACATGCTCTGGTCCAACACAGGCATTATGGACTGGATGGAGAAGACCTACGGTGCGATTACCGTTATGGACGGCTTCGGCTATCAGGACGGCGTTATCATTGAAGACCTTGACAACTGGGAGAGAGTCAAGTATCAGACTGCTCAGTCCATGCTGCTCGTTCCCATGATCCACGGCGCAACCGGCCCGACCGAGTACTGGCTGAGGGTCATCGATAAGATGTATGACGAATTCAGTGTCAACGTCTCCATCTTCATGGGCCACGTTGGCTGCAAGCACACCTGGGCGTCCGGTAAGATCGTTACCGACTACATCCAGGAGAAGTACGGCATCCCCACCCTCTACGTCGACGTCGACGCTATCGACCCGCGCTATAAGAGCAACGACGAGCTCCGTGCCCAGATCGGCGAATACATGGAGTCTGTTGTCGGCGCACACAACTTCAGAAAAGACCAGTAATTACTCGCAGTTCTGTCACGGCCGCGGGCCTATCCGCGGTCGTGACAAAGAATAAAACTTCCGGCAAAAATATTTAGCGAGGTAACAATTATGGATAACATCAAATCAATAGCTGTAACCGGCAAAGGCGGAACAGGTAAAACCGTTGTTTCCACTCTTCTTATACGTCTGCTTGCAGAGCGTTTCCCCGGCAGAGTCCTTGCCATAGACGCTGACTCGGCTATGAGCCTTTGCTACACTACCGGACTTAAAGTTGACAAGACAGTCAGTAATCTTCGTGCTGAACTGCTCGGTATGCGACAGGCACGCCAGCAGCTCAACAATGGTCCCACCAAGGACCTGATGCGCAGCATTCTTGCACACGGAGAGGGCTTCGATCTGCTGACGATGGGCCGTCCGGAAGAACCCGGATGTTTCTGCGCCTGCAATGAGCTTCTCCGTTTTGGCATAGACACACTCATAGATGACTACGATATATGCATAGTCGACGGTGAGGCCGGACCCGAACAGCTCAACCGCCGTGTTATGAAGAGCGTGGACCTGCTTCTGGTTATGGCGGATATGTCCGCAAGAAGCCTGCAGACCGCTGCCGGCATTATCGAAGTCGCTAATAAGGGCGAAAACAACATTGACGTTAAGCAGGCGGGCTTGGTACTCAACAGAGTGAGAAACGACCAGCCTACCGATGAACTCGTGAAAAAGATCGGACTTGAGATTTACGGCCAGCTCCCCGAGGACAAGCTCGTAAACGAATATGACCGCGAAGGCAAGTCCCTATTTGAACTGCCTCTGGATTCTCCCTGCCCGATGGCAGTTAAAGAGATACTCAAAAAGGCTATTCCTAATTTTTAATTTCAAATTGCTAGTAAAAGCTCCGCCACCGAGCGCGGCGGAGCTTTTAACCTATCCGGCTTTATGTGGAGCCGAATGTGAAAGGAACTGCAGATATGGACGATAAGAAACCTAATACAGATCATGTTCATTTGGATGGGCTTATACATGACGAGTTTGGAAATCACATACACCCCGATGGAACAGTATGTACACACTCCCATCCACATGACCCAAATCATCGTCACGTCCATACAAATAAGAAGTCTGTCCTGACAAGACTTGCCAAAGCGGATGGCCATCTGCAGTCGGTCATGCGTATGATAGACGATGATAGGGACTGCGCCGAAGTGCTGATTCAACTTGCGGCCGTCAGATCCGCTATCAACAACGCAGGTAAAGTCATTTTACGCGATCATATAAACGAATGCATTACCGATGCGGTCATTCACAACGATACCGAAAAGATTGACGCGCTCAACAAGGCAATCGAGCAGTTTATAAAATGATCTGCCGAATAAACAAAAGAACATGATGTCCGCTTTTGACATTGAAAAGCCTTGAAAAAACAGGGGTATTGCGAGTTGTTGGGATTATTTTCTTCCGCTTTTCGTCAAGTTGGCAAAACTTTTCGGGACTCCTATATTACTTTCTACAAATCTTGTTTCGGAACCCATTTTGTTGTTGCATTCATACTTATTTAGGTATATATTTATAACAGTTCATAATTAATGGATAATGGCGTTGTACGTCAGATTCAACGTTATTGTGACCGGGTTTTACAAAAAATAAAAGGTAAGGGAGTTGTTTTACTCAATGGCAAAAAGAAACCTCAACTGTGACTGGAAGCAGTATTATAAGGATCATCTGATCACCCTCGAAGACGCCGTCGATAAGCTTAAAGACGGAGATGTAGTGTTCTTGGGGCAGGCTACCATGATACCTCTCACTTTCCTGGATGCGATCTACGAAAAAAAGGAACAGTTTAAGAATCTGGGCTTCTGGTACAATGTTATGAGCGGCCCTGCAAACATGGTATTTGATCATGAATCCAGGGACCACTTCCATCTTTTCAGCATCTATCAGCTCCCCATCGAGCGCATGGGCATTGATGAACATACGATAGAATTCCTCGGCTCCGGCTATGACCAGTACGAGTATTGCATGTGGGAAAACGGCGTCAATACATCCGCTCTCACTTATTGCCCGCCTAACGAAAATGGCTGGTGTAACTGCGGCTGCTATGGCATGTGCACAAACAATACCACTTCCCGTGACCCGCGCATCGTCAAAAAATTCGCATTCGTTGACAAGACTGGCGTTTATCCGGCTCCCGGTCCCGAAGAGGAAATCTATGTTCATATTACAGATTTTGACTATATCATAGAGCTTGATACTGAAATGCTGGAGATCCCTTCTCCTCTGCCTACGCCTGTAGACGAGAAAATAGGATCCTTTATTATCCCCTATCTGAGAGACGGCGACAAGATTCAGATCGGATACGGCGGACTGGGCGAGGTAATCATCTCCGCCCTTAACGATTTTGAAGGCCACTTCGAGATATTTTCCGAGGTTCTCTGTGACAACATGGTTCCGATGGTCGAGTCCGGAAAGGTCACAGCGCTCCACGCTTCCAGCCCCGGCGGCTGTAGCGAGGAGACTTTCAAATGGCTTGCAAGTACCGATAAGGATGTACGTCTCTATCCGAGGACTCTCTGCATTGATCCTCTTGGCATCATGGAGCAGGAGAACATGGTGGCCATCAACTCCACCTTCATGGTCGACCTTCTCGGACAGTGCTGCTCCGAGGCGCAGGGGCTCAGGCCATACACCGGCATGGGCGGCTCTATGGCATACATATACGGCGCGCAGCGCTGTAAGGGCGGCCGCAGCTTCATCTGCCTGCGCTCCACCTATAAGGATCAGAACGGTGAGACAAAGTCCAACGTCGTGCCTTGGCTACCCGAAGGCAGCATCGTATCCATGCTGAAGAACTACGTCATGTTCCTCGTCTCCGAGTGGGGCGTTGCAGACGTATACCTCAAGACATATCAGGAACGCATAAAGGCTATTATAAAGATAGCACATCCGGACTTCCGCCAGTGGCTGAAGGATCAGATCCTTACAACTCCGCTTATTGAGGACTTCGACTTTAAGGATTACGATATGTTCGACGAGAAACAGCCCGAGCCCAGACAGCCGGCTACCTGTGTACCGTTCAGACAGTATACCTTCCCGATCCGCGACGACATGGAAAAGTAGTATTATTAGATGCAGAGGGGGCCGCACGAATGTGCGGCCCCCTTTTTGTATAAAAATCTCTGTATTGTGACAAATAAAATCAGAGTATTTTATTAAAAATATTGAAAAACCCACCCACAGTTGGTACAATAAGTCCATTACGATATTCCCGAAAAAATTGAGAGGCGCCGAGCTATGAGATATACAACCAATACTTTCCCCTGTAATACAGAACACCTTGAGTTCGATGTAATAATAATCGGTGCAGGTATTGCAGGGCTGTATACAGCCCTGCACATTGACAGCAGATACAGATGCTGTATACTCACCAAGGAGGACGTGGAGCTTAGCAACTCATGGCTTGCACAGGGCGGAATTGCCGCGGCGATCTCCTTCGACGACAGACCCAAGTACCATTTTGAGGACACCATAACCGCCGGCGCGGGGCTTTGTGACGAAGAGGCGGTCAAGGTCCTGGTCTCGGAAGGGCCGAGAGATATACGGGCTCTGGTGGAGATGCAGGTGCCCTTTGATCTGGACGATGAGGGTGATCTGGACATTACCCGGGAGGGTGGACACCGCCGCCGCCGAATAGTGCACGCGGGCGGCGACGCCACAGGGCGGGAGACGGTCAAAGCTCTGGCACACCTCGTCTCACTGCGTCCGAATGTGACCTTCATGCCGCACAACTTCTGTATGGATATCCTAACCGACGAGAACAGCTCCGTTACCGGCTGTGCTGTACTGGACAGCACAGGCACTATTTTTGCCATCGACTCTCCCAATGTAGTTCTCGCCACAGGCGGCATTGGGCAGGTCTACAAGGTCAGCACCAACCCCGTGGTTGCCACAGGCGACGGACTTGCCGCGGCCGTACGGGCCGGGGCAAAGCTCAAGGGTATGGAATTTATTCAGTTTCATCCTACTGGGCTGTGGACGAATAAAAAGGAGAACAGGGCTTTCCTTATCTCCGAGTCCGTGCGCGGAGAGGGCGGCCTTCTGAAAAACTCCGACGGCGAGCGCTTCATGGTAGGACAGCACGAGCTGTCCGAACTTGCCCCAAGGGACATAGTGGCAAGAGGAATAACCCGCGAGATGGAAAAGCGCGGCGAGGATCACGTCTTTGTTGACATCACCAGTAAATCTGCCGAATACTTGGAACACAGGTTTCCCACAATATACAATGAGTGCAAACGGCGCGGGATAGACATTTCCAAGGATTGGATACCAGTCTGCCCTGTACAGCACTATCTCATCGGCGGTATCCAGACTGACCTTGAAGCACAGACCTCAGTCGACGGGCTGTTTGCATGTGGGGAAGCGGCTTCCACAGGTGTGCACGGCGCCAACCGACTCGCGTCCAACTCCATGCTGGAGTGTCTGGTTTTCGGCCGACGTGCCGCCGACCGCATCAACAGCCGTCTCGCGGGAACGGGTGAAATAAAAAAGTCGGCTCTGCCCGAATTAGACCCCAGACCTGTTTCGGAGCGGGATTTTACAGCTTTGCGTCACGAGATACAGAGCCTTATGAATGAGCATTGCTTTGTGGTCCGCAATGAGAAGGGCATGCTTGAGGCTCAAGCGCGTATTTTAGAGATTATTGATCTGCTGGAGCACAGCTTTTATCCCGGCAGAGCGTATATTGAAACCTACAATATTGCCGCCATTTCCCGCGACATACTTGAAGCGGCGATAAACCGCAGGGAGAGCGTCGGCGCACATTACAGGGAGGACTGCTGATGGAATATTTCGGACTTGATGATTTTCTTCTGGCTGCATTGAAAGAGGATGTAGGCACAGGGGACATCACCACCAACAGCTGTATCCCTGAGAAAAACCGTTCTTACGGCGAGTTTGTCGCCAAGAGCGAGGGCGTTGTCTGCGGGCTCGACGTTGCAAGGAGAGTTTTTGAGCTTGTGGACCCCTTAATTGAATTTACAGAGTTGATGCAGGACGGAGATTTTGCCAATAAAGGCGACATTATCGCCAGAGTGGAGGGCCCCTCACGCGGAATTCTGACCGGTGAGCGTGTCGCCCTGAATATTATGCAGCGCCTTTCAGGCACCGCAACGGCCACGGCAAGAGCCGTGGATCAGGTCAGAGGCAGCAAAGCCCGCATAGTTGACACAAGGAAGTCAACGCCTGGCCTGCGCACGCTGGAAAAATATGCCGTGCGCACGGGCGGCGGTCATAACCACCGCTTCAACCTTGCGGACGGTGTGCTTATAAAGGACAACCACATCAGAGCAGCCGGAGGCATTGCGCAGGCGATAAGCGCAGTACGTGAAAATGTCCCCCATGTCATGAAGATAGAGATCGAGACGGAGACATTAGACCAGGTGCGCGAGGCGCTTGATGCCGGCGCGGATATTATCATGCTGGACAATATGTCAAACGAATTGATGTCGGAAGCCGTGAAGCTGATAAGCGGCAGAGCGCTGACCGAGGCCTCGGGAAACATGGGAGAGAGAGAGCTTTCGGAGGTGGCGGCTACGGGTGTAGACGTTATCTCGATAGGGGCGCTGACACACAGTGTAAAGGCCATGGACATAAGCTTGAAATTTAGATTAAAAGAGGTCGGCACTTAAAAGTGCCGACCTCTTTATTGTAAGGTAAATGAGGCAATTCTAGTTTTCATCAACTATGATACCGTAGCCGCCGTTTTTACGCCTGTAGACAACCGCAAAGGCGTTGCTGCTGGACTGGTCTTTGAAGGCAAAGAACTCGTGCTCAAGCAGGTTCATCTGAAGTATTGCCTCCTCCGGGGTCATAGGCTTGATGGGAAAGCGTTTATTGCGGACAATATTGAAGTCGGTCTCCTCCGGCTCAGGCAGGTAATCCGTCTCAATTTCCTTGTCAAACGCGCCTTCACGCAGACGTTTTTCGAGGCGTGTCTTGTTCTTGCGGATCTGTCTTTCAAGCAGGGCGACTGCAGAGTCGATGGAGGCGCGCATATCGCCGGTAGCTTCGCTTACGCGATAGAACATGCCGTTATTTTCGATGGTGATTTCAACGATATATCTGCCCCTTTCGGAGCTGTAAGTAATAAAGGCCTCTGCCTCCCCGCGGAAAAAGCGGTCTATTTTGCCGACCTTTTTTTCGGCGTATTCCTTGATCTCTTCGGTGACGCTGATCTTCTTTTCAGTCATTGTAAACTTCATGTTGTACAACTCCTTTATCGGCTGACGCCGCAGACTTGGCGGGGCTCCCGGGCCCTTCGCCTATCTCCATTATAGCACAAATGACTTAAATTACAATGGTGGCTGATGAGAAGAACGCAATACAAAATCGTCACAAAAGACAAAATTCCGCCTTTTTTCGAGATTGGGCTGGTATACAGGCGGGAAATATGGTATCCTCGAGGAGTGAGAATATTTCTCCATAACAGCCGAAAGGACAAACCCAATGGACAACACGCTTCTCTGGATTATCCTTATAACATTTATTGCCGGCGTCGGCGGAACTGGACTTGGCGGAAGTGTAAGTATTTTTATAAAAAAAGACTCCACCAAAACCGTCAGCCTGCTGCTTGGCTTCGCCGGCGGTGTTATGCTGGCGGTAGTCTGTTTTGACCTTCTTATCGACGCGCTCACCTCCAACGGCGCCGATTCCTCGCAGCGTCTGCCTATCGTTATCCTTGGAACAGCTGTGGGCTATGCGCTTATAGCGCTGCTTAACAATATAATCGATAAAAAAACTAATCCCGAAATTGAGCACATAGACGAGTTCCACCCTAAAACTGCGGACAATCTTGATGAGCTCATACATGCGGATCACCTTGAAAAACACTGCGGCGACAGAACTAACAACCTGTTTGCAGCAGGGATGATAATGGCCTCTGCAATCGCGCTGCACAATTTTCCCGAGGGAATGGTCATTGGAGCGGCGTACACCCGCAGCAGTGATCTTACCTTGTGGACAGGCAGCGGCTTTGTTCTGGCAGTTCTGATCGGCTTGCACAATATCCCCGAGGGAATGGCCATAACAGTTCCTCTGGTGGCGTGCGGAATGAAAAAATGGAGGGCTGTCCTCATAACTGCCGCCAGCGGGCTCCCCACGGTGATAGGCGCTATCCTTGGGTATTGGCTCGGCACCATCAGCGACATCACGCAGGTCTTGGCTCTCAGCTTCGCCAGTGGAGCCATGCTGTATGTTGTCTTCGGCGAGCTTCTTCCCGAGTCGATACTCATGTGGCGTTCAAAGCTTCCTGCGGTTGCGGTGATGATCGGAATCGCTGTGGGTATGGTAATAATTTTCGCATAAACAATATATATGCGAGGCTCCCTTTTGGGAGCTATTTACATTTCTCATACTCTTGACCACAGGCGGCCGGAATGCTAAACTGTTACTATATGTTTTACACGAAGAGCAGAGGGGTTATCGTATAATGGAGTACGCAAAAGAGTATTCAAGTAAGCTTATTAGTCCCGATGAGGCCGCAATGCTGATCAAAAGCGGCGACTGGGTGGAGTATGGCGTATGCTCAATAGTACCTCAGGCAGTTGATAAGGCTCTGGCAAGAAGGATGCCAAAGCTGGAAGACGTGAAGTTCCGCGGAGGAATACTCCTGGATGTGCCGGAGATCTTTAAAATAGAGGACCCCGGGGCGCACTTTTCGTGGAACAGCTGGCATATGAGCGCTGTTGAACGCAGAGCTCAGGATATGGGCTTTGCCTACTACGCTCCCATACGTTTTTCGGAGCTGCCGCGCTACTATCTCGAAAATGTGAAAAAAGTCGATGTAATGGTCATTCAGGTGGCTCCTATGGACAAATTCGGCTTTTTCAGCTTCGGTATCAGCACCTGCCACTATGCGGCGGCCATTGAGGTCGCAGACATTGTTGTCATTGAAGTGAACAGGAACCTGCCGCGCTGTATCGGCGGGAAAGATTCAAGTGTCCACATAAGCGAAGTTGATTACATAGTTGAGGGAGATAATCCCCCGCTGAGGCAGATGCCCTCGGTGGAGCCGGATATAGTCGAGGCAAGTATTGCAAAGCAGATAGTACCTATGATACCCGACGGCGCATGCCTGCAGCTGGGTATCGGAGGGCTGCCCAACGCTGTTGGTAAGCTTCTCGCGGAGAGCGGTCTCAGGGATCTGGGCATACACTCCGAAATGTATGTTGACAGCTACGTGTTACTGGAGCAGAAGGGCATAGTAACTGGGAAAAAGAAGAACATAAATAAAGGCGTTCAGGTCTATTCCTTTGCCGCCGGTTCCCAAAGGCTGTACGACTACCTTGACCTTAACCCCAACTGCTGTACAATGCCCGTAGACTATGTGAATGATCCCCGGGTTATAGCGCAGCTGGACAATTTCGTTTCCATCAACAGCGCCGTCGATATGGATCTCTACGGGCAAGTGAACGCCGAGTCTGCCGGTTTTCGCAACATCAGCGGCGCAGGCGGACAGCTTGACTTCGTGTTGGGGGCCTACCTCTCCAAGGGCGGAAAGACCTTTATATGTATGGGCTCTACATATGTGGACAAAAAGACGGGCGAGATGCGCAGCCGCATCCGGCCCACCATGAGAGAGGGCAGCGCAGTCACCGACACACGTGCAAACACACAGTATATCTGTACCGAATACGGTTGCGTAAACCTAAAGGGCCTGACAAGCTGGGAGCGCGCTGAGGCGATAATCGGCATCGCACATCCCGACTTCCGCGAGAGCCTCATATCGGAGGCTGAGAAGATGAAAATCTGGCGGAAAAGCAACAGGCGGTAGAACACATTTTTCGCAAAACAAAAGGAGCACGATTATGAACATCAAAGTAACTGCCGACAGCACCTGCGATCTCTCCTCCGAGATCCTTGAACGATACAACATTACCACCATACCGCTCTATATTCTTAAAAATGGCGAAGAATTTCGGGACGGAGTGGATATTACCCCTGCCGATATTATTGCACATGTTGACGCTGGCGGTGAGCTCTGCAGTACCACGGCGGTCAATGTCGCCGACTATATAGAGATGTTTTCAAAGTTTTCGCCGGAATACGATGCGGTGTTCCATGTCAATATAGGCGCGGAGTTTTCCTCTTGCTATCAGAACGCCTGCACCGCAGCGGAGGAGTTTAAAAACGTCTATGTAATAGACTCGCGCAACCTTTCCAGCGGCCAGGGCCATGTGGTTGTCGAAGCGGCGATTAAGGGCGGGGCTATGGACGACCCGAAGCAGCTTTACGACTACCTCGTCAAGCTGACATACAGGATAGAGGCCAGCTTTATTATGGACAGACTGGATTACATGCGTAAGGGCGGACGCTGCAGCGCGGTGACGCTGCTCGGTGCAAATCTTTTGCAGCTCAAGCCCTGCATCGGGGTGACAGACGGCAAGATGGGCGTAGATAAGAAATACCGCGGAAGCTTTAAAAAGTGTCTTGATGTTTATGTAAAGGACAGACTTCAGGGCAGAGGCGATATCGCCTATGACAGAATTTTTATTACCCATCCTGCCTGTGATAAATATGTTGAGCATGTCCGGGGAGAGATAGCGAAGTATGCAGAGTTCGACGAGGTGCTGGAGACCCATGCGGGCTGTACAGTTACCTGCCACTGCGGACCGGGAACGCTAGGTATCCTGTTTATCAGAAAAGAGTGATGCTTTTAATATGTACACTGCGATCGACTACATCAGATGGCGCGGCGGTATAAGTCTGGAGGCCTGCCCTTTCAATGAGGTGGACTATTACGTGCTCTGTAAGCTGTGCTGCCTTGATCTTCAAGGGATAGTCCCGCCCCCGGGCGGGGGTGAGGGCGTGACTGTCAAATACGCCGTGGACAGTTTTTTTGAAATACACCGCGGGGAAAGGGTAAACCTCGGCGCTCTTGTGGCAAAGGAAGTTATCATCGCCTGCAGGCTCATGGCGGAGGCTCCGCGCTTTCGTGATATGAAAGTCTACGCGTATGCAAACAACATTGACGAAACTAAGGAGGAGCAGTTCTGCGCGCTGACCATAGAGCCGGGAGACGGCACTTTGTACATAACCTTCCGAGGGACTGACGACACTATTGTGGCGTGGAAGGAAAATTTCAAAATGAGCTACTGCGATGAAGTTCCGGCCCAGCACGATGCCGCGCGATACCTTACCCGGACAGCGTCTGGCTCAGCTAAACCTATCCGTGTGGGCGGGCACTCCAAAGGGGGAAACCTCTCGGTATACGCCGCTATGAAATGCCCTAAGGATATTCAGGATCGGATAATTGAGATATATAACTTCGACGGTCCCGGATTCGGTAAATCAGTCGTACAAGAGCCCGCCTATCAGTGCATTCGCGATCGCATAACGACTTTGCTTCCGCAGACGCCTGTTGTCGGTGTTCTTATGGAGCATGAGGAGAGCTTTGAAGTTACCAAGAGCGAGGCTTTTGGCCCTTTTCAGCACAACGGCTTCCGCTGGGAAGTGGAGGGACCGAGCTTTGTCCGTCTGGGAAGCGTATCGGGCGGCGGCAGATACCTCAATGATAGGTTGGGCGAGTGGGTAGACAGCGTGGACATGGAGCAAAGGAGGATTTTTGTAAACACCCTCTTTGATGTACTGCAGTCCACCGGAGCAAAGACGCTCACGGAACTCAGCGACGCAAAGCTGCGCAGCGCCCGTACGATCATCCGCACGACACGCGGTCTTGATCCGGAGACACGGGCCGTTCTGATACGTACTATCTGGCTTTTAATGAAGCTGCTTGTAACATTTAAAAGATCCAGTAAAAGCCAGGAGTGCGCCGCATGCTGAGCTATACATAAAAAAACAGACCTGCATCTGCAGGTCTGTTTTTTTATGCCTGTTTTATTTCGGCTGTTTCCAGAGATAGCGCATAGACTCAGGCATAGCCATAAATATGAGATCGGTCATCTCATCAACGGTGTAATTGAGTTCACCTTTGAGCCAGTCCTCGTTGACGGCTATGCCGCCGTAGCAAAAAAGCGAGAGGTTTAGCTTCTCCTCCCTAGTCAGGGGAATACCACGGCAGCTTACAGTCATGTTCTCTATGGTCTGGTAGGAATAATCGTGCAGAAACTGTGAGTATGAGTTGGTGCCCCCTACGGCATACGCATTTTTCTCGCGCCTTTTGTCCTTTATGGAGGAGGAGAAAATGCAGTAATACAATTCCCGCCAGTTTTTGCATTTGCGGCTGACAATCCAGCGGTCCAAGTTCCGTTTGTAATTGTAATTCAAGACGTCATACTTATCAAGAAAATACCTGTAAAATGTAGATTTGGAGACACCGCTTCTTTTTATGATAAGGCTTACCGTTACTCTTTCAAATGGCATTTCGCGCAGAAGACTGTTACAAGCCATAAGTATGCGGTCTTTTGTGGCTTCCACCATAAAATCAGCTCCAAGACGGTACTGTTTGTTAAAATTGTACCATTATAAGACCTTTTCGTCAATGTGTTTCTTCACGAAAATTAAATAAAACGTACAATTGAATTAAATAAACAGCAAAATTTTTTACCGAAGAAGGAGGATGAACATGGATTATCAAAAGCTATTTGATTCGGGCGTTTCACGCGGGGAAATAGCCGCGTGGAGAGCCACAGGGAAAAAAGCGCTCGGGGTTGTGTGCTGCCATATACCGAATGAGCTGCTCCATGCCGCCGATGTGTTGCCGGTCAGATTGAGGGCTACCGACTGCAACGACTACAGCGAAGCGGAAGTGTGGATGTCCACATTCAGCTGCAGCTTTGCAAAATCGATTCTTCAGTATTTGATCGACGAAGTATATGACCTTGACGGTATCGTCGTGTCCGACGGATGTATGCAGGCCGTCAGGATATATGACAACTGGAAGGCGTATGCAAAAAAAATTGGTAAGGAGCAGACCATTGTCGAAATAGGTGCGCCCCGAATGAGCAGCCCTACAACAAAGGCATATTACAAGGAGGAACTGCTGATACTCGCAGATGTTCTGGAGAAGCTCACAGGCAACAAGATCACCGACGAGAAATTACTGAAATCCATTGAGGTATATAACGAGGAACGCCGGCTTATTAAGCAGCTCCTTGAACTCCAGAAGGCGGAAGACCCTGTAATCACCGGCGCCGAAGCTCTGACTATCATGCTCGCTTCTACCAATATGCCAGTCGAGGAGTACATAGAGCTCCTGAAAGCGTTCCTTGCGGATGCCTCCAGCAGAAAGCCTGTTTCGGGATACCGTGCGCGCCTTATGGTAATAGGCAGCGCTCTTGACAACCCGAAGTATGTAGAGGCGGTCGAAAACAAGGGCGGTCTCATAGTTGCGGACGCTCTCTGTCTGAGCAGTATGGGCTTCGGAGATGAGCTGAAGGCCGATAGCAGCGATGTTATGGGTTCCATTACAAGTTATTATCTGAATCGGATTGTCTGCCCGCGTATGATTGACAACCGCGACGCCTTGCACCGCTTTGTCGTGGACAGAGCAAAGGAATACAGAGTTGACGGCCTTCTCTATGAGAAGATGCAGAACTGCGAGTGCTGGGGCGGAGAGAACACATACCTTGAACCGATGCTTAAGGAAGCTGGGATTCCTGTCCTCTACCTTGAGAGAGAAGAGATACTTGCAAACATCGGCCAGCTCGAAATACGTGCGGAAGCATTTGTTGAAATGGTTGAAAAGGAGGACTAAAAATGGCTTATGTTGACAGAGCACCCGAAGTTATCAGCGGCGGCCTGAGCACTCTCGAATATATCGCAGGTACAGCCGAGAGCAAGCTTGAGCATTGTCTGAACAAGGATCCGGACGGCAGATGGATTTTTGACATACAGGTTGCGCAGTGGGCACAGATACGGGACGCCCAGAAAAACGGCAAAAAGCTCATAGCTTTCGGCGGACCTATTCCCGCCGACCTCATATACGCGTTTGACTGCCAGCCCTACTATCTGGATCAGCTTCCTCTCAGCACGGCGCCCAATACGGATATGACGGCAAAGTTTATAGACGCCTGCGAGGCAAAGACCAACCAGAGCATGTGCGCGCTCGACAAGGTCGAGATGGGCGTGCTTCTCACGGATCAATACGGCGTAACGCCGGACGCTTTCGTTTTTTCAACCGTACCCTGCGACTCTTCGCGAATCGCTTATCCTATTATGTCGAAATTATGGGGACGTCCCACTTTCAACATCGATATGCCCTTCCGAAGGGATGAGCGCGGCATAGCATATCTTGCTCAGCAGACTAAGGAATTCATAAGTTTCATGGAAGACCTAACCGGGACTAAGATGGACTGGGATAGGGTAAAGGAGAGCCTGAAGGTCGCCAACAAGTCCAACGAGCTTCTGGAGCAGTGCGCCAATCTGAGAAAGCACTCTCCCTGCCCGCTGCCCGGAACTATACTCGTGACGAACGCCTGCATGAGTGGCCAGGCTGCCGACCCGGCAATGGTTGCATTTCTAGAAAAAGAGCTTGAATTCGGTCAGATGATGATTGATCTCGGGATGGGCGCCTGCCAGAACGGTGAAAAATACCGAATGCTCTTCCTCCAAAATATGCTCTGGACGAATCTCAAAACGTACGGATACCTTGAGCGGGAATACGGGGCTGTCTGCGTTATGGACGTTCTCGGTCATTACCATGCCAATATTTACGAACATCTGGACGACCCCGAAGACTGTTACAGGGTCATGGCGCAGAAGATGATGGACCTGCCGATGATACATGGAGCTGCTGGTCCTGTAGACTACTACTGCGACAGGATCAAGTACCTCATGGACAACTTCAATATCAACACCTCTATATTTCTTGGACACGTGGGCTGCAGGCACACCTGGGCCTCCACAAAAATACTTTCCGACTATATCCAGGAGAACTACGGCATTCCCACGCTGCTTCTTGACGTCGACTGCATCGACGGCCGCTACAAGTCCGGCGATGAGGTACAGCAGGAAATCGGCGAGTTTCTTGAAACAGTTATGTCCAAAGTTCTTTGATGCCAACACAAGCCCCCCACTTTGCCTCCGGCGGTCGGTCCCGGTGTCGGGATCGGCCGCCATTTCTAACAAGGTCGGCAGCGGGATAAGGGAGCTACATGCAGAAAAAGGCGGGGTGCATGACTGCGCAACAGTCATGCACCCCGCCTTTTTGATGTGCTGTTTAATAAAGGCGTTTGTGTTTTTTTAGAATGCCTCGTAGATAAAGGCTCCGTTTCCGTCGAAGAAGACACATATGAGTAGAAGCATGATAAGGTATGCAACCAGCGTGAGGGCAAACCTTATGGGGTGACTTTCCGATTTTTTCAGGTGTTTAGCCATTTGTCTATCTCCTCCGTAAACACATGGGCGCCATGCTCGTAGTTGAGATGCGCTAAGTCGTGGAAGCAGTCGCGCGGCATAGCGCCTTCCATGTCGTAGATTTCGATACCGCGCTCCGCAAAGGCCTCGTCTGCAAGTGCGCGTACGCGCTTTGGATTTTCCGGGATCGCGACATAATCAGACCACGGCATCCAAAGCACGCGAAGTCTGACGCCGTTTTTCTCGCAGTAGTCGCAAAGCGGGGCGATTGCTGCAAGGTTTTCCCTGTAGTTTTCCATACCCAGATTCCAGAAGAGCTCGCTGTGCGTGGCGACCTTTTCCTGAAGCTGAGCCTCGTCCATCATACCGTAATAAACGGTTTTGCAGAAGTCCGTGTAGTGCTCGGGGGATAGCCCTCCGTCGTTCAAGAGATCCTCAAAGCTTGTCTTTACGAGTGTGTGTATGCGGTCACGCTCGAAATAGGCATACGGCTCAAGCGGATTTCTGTGCCACGGATAGCTCGGGTTCGTATCCAATGTATCCATAAGCACAAAGTAGTTCATACCTATGACAAGCTCGTCATCTACCTTCAGCATACCCTTCTCCAGCATTTGGACGAGATCGCAGAGCTTTCCGTAATCCAGCCCGAAATTTACAAAGCCGCTCCGGCTCTCCTCCTCTATAAATGCGGAAATAACAACGGAGTTGCCATAGAATACCCTGTCATATTCCGTTTTCCCGCCGTGGGCGGCAAGGGTCTTTTCGTAGTCGTTTTTGTAAAACAGCTCTGATCCGGCAACAGGCGCAGTGACCGTTAAGACCACGTCGCAGAGGACAAAGAGCAGCAGCAGAAGCACAAGGAAGAGCAGCCCGCCCTTTTTTGGGGCTTTGTTTGTCTCATTTTTGATCACTTTAACGCCCCCTACAGCCTTATGAAGCCGCGCAGCACATTGAGGAATTCGCCCTCGGGCAGCGTGAACACAAGGGTGTTTACCGCAAACAGGAAATTGACGGCAAAGCAGCGCAGATAGTATACGCTTCTCTTTGTCTTTCTCTTGCTGACGGTGGTTTTACCCAGTAGATTTTCAATTGCCAGCAGTCCGCCCAGATACAGACCGCATACAACAAAATACGGAATATTGAAGCCGTGCCACAGCGCCATGATTACCATGGTTAAGAGGGCTATAAGAGCGGATTTGGCCTTGTTCAGCTTTTTTTTCACCAGAAGGATATAGATGTGCTCGCGTATCCAGTCGCTTAAGCTGGAATGCCATGAGCGCCAGAACTGCGTAAAGGTCGGCGCAAGCCAGGGCTTTTTGAAGTTTTCCGGGACATTATAGCCACAAATTCTGCCGAAGCCTATTGCAATGTCGCTATAGCCCGAGAGGTCCATGTAAAGGATAAAATAGCTGACAAACGTAAGCGCGAGGCTGACATAAAGATGCTGCCCCATGCTGAGCAGACGGGTCTGGAGCATGATTATAAGCTCAAACAAAACGACTTTTTTGAAAAGCCCCTTAATAATGCGTTTGACGTCCTCTGCAAGTTCTGAGGAGTCGAGCGGCACGGGGCTGCTATAGGTTTTTTTGAAGTCCCGATAGCGGAAAATAGGTCCGGAGGTGAAAACCGGCAAAAACAGCATGTAATTTGTATAGGTCAGTGCGTCAATATGCTCTCCGGAGTAGTGGACATAGAATATTGCGTCCGTAAGCTTCAGCATATTAAAGGCGACCCCGATGAATATTGCCGGATACCGCGGCTCAAAGCCGAAAACTGCAGAGCGGCTCACAAATAAGGGCGATATTGCAAGAAGACAGAACAGCCCGAACATTATGGGCTTATGCGGCCTCTCCAGTGCTCTGCAAAGCATCAGCCCCAGAGCCATGTATGCCGCATAGAATGCCAGAAGCCCCAAATCTATGAGGCCCAGGATCAAAAGCTCTAAAAGCGGAAATATGTAATTTATCGGCAGCTTTTTACACAGCTTTTCCGAGAGCTTGCGCAAAACAGCGCAAACAATCGCAAAGCCCGCCAAAAGCAGCAGCGTGTCGGTTTTCAAATACCACATGGGTCGGTTTTCTCCTTACGGATACGTAGATTGACGAGAGAGCAACCGCACTAAAGCTCTTTGAACACTGTAATATGCAGATCACCGTACCCGCGGCTGCTCCAAAAAGTTCTTGCAGGCCCGTTTTTACAGAGGACCTGGGCCTGAGACAGGGCTATGCCGTTCTCTCTCATCCAGTTTTCCGCACTCTCGCAGAGCGCAGAGGCGAGACCCAGACCCCGCGCCTCGTCTTCGACAAAAACATCGTTTATAATTCCGATCGCATTCCCGCCCTCGTAGCCTAATTTGCGGTCGAGCTTTGCAATGGAGGCCTGAACATAGCCCAGAAGCTTCCCGTCCTCCTCGGCAAGCCCCAGATAGCAGAGCTTTGATTTTATCGTAACGCCCAGTACATTCGGCAGCTCCTCGGTGTCCAGCTTAAAGGGCAGACCGAAAGAGGCGAGAGTACCGTACATCCTCTCATAGATGGGCAAAAGTGCCTCTATGTCATTTTGTGTTGCAGGGCGAATTGTCATTGCTGTCCTCCGGTTGGGCTATGCGGGCCTTCGCTCCGCACCTCGCTTTGATTATTTTCATGTGTTTTTTAAGCGCCGAGCTTTGAGTCGACCACATCCGCTATTTCTGCGATGGTATTCATGGGATAGAGCGTCAGGTCCTTCTGGGTTATCTCGATGTTCCAGTGCTCCTCAATGAAAACGACGATCTCTGTCGCACCGAGCGAGTCCACAAAGCCGTAGTCGAAGAGATTTACGTCTACTGTAAAATCGGGGTCGTCACTGTCGATATCAAAGTTCTCGGAAATATAATTAAATAACACTCTCTCTGTCTCAGTCATTTCGGGTTTCCTCCGTCAATTTTGTTCTATAAAGGTTTTTTTAAGCAGTACCCTGTCAATTTTTCCGTTGGGCGTTTTGGGAAGCTCTTTCAGGCAAACAAGCCGTGTAGGCGCCATGTATGCGGGGATAAGCTTTTTCAGCTCCAAATTAAGGCGGCGGAGTTTTATATCCTCATCAGTCTCGGCAAAAAGAACGATGTCCTGTCTGTCGGCATCGAAAAGCACACAGGCGTTTTTTATGCTGTCCACTGTTTTTGCCGCTGTCTCCGCCTCGCCCAGCTCTATGCGCAGCCCCTTCAGTTTGATCTGGCTGTCGCTTCTGCCGACATATATGATGTTCCCATCCTCCGCCATATATGCGAGATCGCCCGTACGGTACAGAGGCTCGCGGTAGGCGGTGACGTTGGGATTTGTAATCAGGACCCTGTCGGTTATTTCAGGACTGTTCCAGTATCCCAGAGTGAGTGCGCTGCCGGAGATGCAGAGCTCGCCGGTCTCTCCGACCGCCGCAGGCGTGTTATCCTCGCGCAGGATAGTTGCCCGCATATTTCGACAGGCTTTTCCTATGGGCAGGGGGTCGGAGTCCTTAAAAGGCCTGTCAACTATATAGTAGGTGCAGACGTCCGTTATCTCCGTTGGGCCGTAGAGGTTGGCGTATAGGATATCGGGGCAGTTTTTGCGCCAGATGTTGAGTTGACGGTTCGGCATTGCCTCGCCGCAGAAAAGTACTTTTTTAAGACAGGGCATTTTGGTTTTCTCCAGCACGCCGGAGTTTGCGACGGCAATCAGGACCGTCGGGACCCAAAAAATTGTGTTTATACCGTTTTCACATATAAATTCGGGCAGCTTTGTCGGATAGCGGTGGAGCACCTCGGGGATTATTATAAGCTGTGCGCCGACCTTGAGCATAGAGAAAATGTCAAGTGTGGAGTTGTCGAAAAAAAAGGCGCTCTGGTTTCCGAGAACGGTGTTATCGTCAAATTGGAAGGTCTCGCAAACCCAGTCGGCATAGTCGATTATTCCTCTGTGCGGTATTGCGACGCCTTTAGGAACTCCGGTTGAGCCGCTTGTGTACATTATATATATCGGGTCGCAGTCAATAACTTTGGAAACGGCGGCAAGAGCGGCGGACTCTTTGGGCTCGGCTTCAAGCGCATCCTCGCAGAGCACGATGGAGAAGCCCTCTATTGGTTTTTTAAGCGCTTTGGCGTTCCCGCCGCTTGTGATGAGCTGCCCCGCTCCTATGTTTGCGGCAATGTCACGAAGCCTCTTTTCGGGTATATCCTCGGCAACGGGGACATAGGGCCTGCCCGCATACATAGCACCCATAAAGCAGGCGAGCATCTTTGCGCTTTTCGGCAGCCAGACTATGACGGGGGAGTTGCCCTCCGCGTCCCTCATGAGTGCGGCGGCGACGGAAAGTCCCGCTTCCCGAAGCTTTGAAAAGGTAAAGCTGTCGTTTTCATCACGCACGGCGCAGCGGTTTGGAAAGCGCTCCGCGGTTTTTTCAAGCATCATAATTGCAGAGTTCATAAAGCCTGTCCTTTAATATGTTATCGTCAGTGTTTGGGCCTTGCCGAATTTCGTGAATATCGTATGACCGTCTCTCTCCTCGATTTTCCAGCCGGCGTCGGCTGTCCGGGCCTTGCCCGCGACGACGCACTGGAGCATCCCGCTGTCCAGAAAATTGACCCGCACACCTTTCGCGGCAGAGGTTATTTCAGCAGCAACGTTCACCTGCTCAAGATGGGACGGCTCAGCTTTTTTATCTGTTTCGAACAGCCTTACGGGCCTGTCCGCCGAGACAAAAAAGCTGCTCCCGTCCCGGTACCAGACGGAGGCGTCGACCGCAAGCTTTTTTCCGGAGAGCTTATCTCCAAGGCTGATTTTATAGCCGCTTGACATAGCATAGCGCTCGTCATACAGGGGGAAATCCTCACTTATGTGCGCGGGGATCAGGGTGACGTCAAGCCCTGCTTTACCGCTGTTATCCGCTGATTTCGGCGAAATCACAAGGTTTTGGGCGGCAGCCGAGGCGAGCATGAGCTGGTCCTCACGGACAAAATTATATCTGTGCTTTCTCTGAAAGTCCGCCGCTACATTGACCATTTTCTTTGCCTCGGCGTCGTCAGCGTATATGAAATCACAGTGGTAGTAAAGACAGACCGGCGTACCGTATCTGGCTGAAGTATCCGTCCACTCGTCGCCCTTGTAGAGGACGACGGAGTTGTTTTGTATCAGCGTGGTTTTTTTGCCGTCGCGGGTGAGGAAAAAAGGCAGGGCAATAACGTTCTCGGCGCTGACCTGCGGCGTTGCGGTACTTCTGGACGGTTCAAAGCCCGAATTCCATAAAAGACCTTGGTCATAGGCGCTCAGAAAGCTCTGGGGCAGCTCGTGGCTGCTGATGTGCCAAGTGTGCTGATTTGTGCCCATAAGGCTGTCCCTCGGAATACCATAGCTCTCGAGCGCGTCAAGGTGCATCTGCAGTTCATGCCTCTCCCGCTCTGTTGAGGCGTAGGCGTTGGTGAGAAAGTGGGGCTCGACAAAAAGGTCGTTTTTGCGGAAGTAGTCGAGCTGTTTTTTTAGCTCCCCCCTATAGGGAAAGTAGGGGGAGTCGATGGGATATGCCATGCCGTATTCCAGACAGCCGCAGATAAGGTCTGCAACGCCGTCGCCGTCAATATCGGCAAAAAAGGGTACGCAGTTGTTCCCAAATTTAATATTATTGTTGCCCTTGTAGTTCATCTCCGCGGAGGTGAGGTATGAAGGCTCCTCAAGAGCGCCGCCAGAGTAGCGTGTTTTTGCGATATAGCCGTCAAAGGTGCCGATATATAGCTCTGAGGCCCCGTCGCCGTTGAGGTCGAACAGGCGGGGAGCAAGCCATGTGCCCAGACCTTCAAGCGAAGCGGAGAGATCCTTAGGACTGTCCGCATCGAAAACGAGGCCCGTGGCGCTCTCTCCGAAATAGCAGATAAGTCTGCCCTCGTCGGAGCCGACCAGAAGGTCGGTTTTACCGTCCGCGTCCAGGTCACCTGTTTCGGGAAAGCAGAGACCGGAAATTCCGGTCTGCAGCAAAAGCTTAAACGGCGCAAAGCTTCCGCTTTTTGTTCCTTTCGCGGCATATACAGCACCGCTGCCGCTGCCGCATACGATGTCTCTGACCCCGTCGCCGTCGATGTCCGCAAAGATGGGGGAGGACTGTCCGGAGACGGATAGCTCCGTACCGTCGCTTGCTGTTATAGGCTTTGGGGTCTCTACAGTGAGGTTTCCCTCGCCGGCGGTTCCCGCGCAAAGGTAGATCCTGCCGTCCGAGGAGCCGGAGACTATGTCCGGATAGCTGTCGCCGTTCAGGTCGTCCACAAAGGGATAGGCGCAGAGGTCAATTTCGGGATAGTCTACAAAATAACTGCCGCCGTCGGCTTTTTCGGTAAAGGTGAGCCACCTGCCGTCCGCGACGACATGCTTACCACTGGAATAGGCGTTCTCATAATAGTCCTGAGCAAAGCCGGCGTTTTGTTCGCCCGGCATATAGCTTATGCTCTCGCTGCGCAAAAACCACGTATAGGCGTTGCGCACTACGGAATATGAGGGGATCTGGCAGTTTTCCTTTGCCAGCTCCGCAAATAAAACTCCGCTGTTGTTTTTATAGCCCGTGATCTCTTCAAAATGCAGCTCCCACGCCATAGAGGGTCTGCCGAAGCAGCCGTAGACCCGCTCGAGGCTGAAGCCGTATTTCTGCTTGCTGACAAATTCGGCAAAGGCGCTGTATATAGTGCGGTTGGCGCTTGAGGTGGTGGCGGAATATGAGACCTGTTTATCGTTCCGGCTCACCATTTCTGTGCCCGTGACCGAAAAAGCGTTGGGCAAAAGCGGATTTGTGAAGAAGACGTAGCCCTCTCCGAATCTGTTCATGGTGTAGAGAGAGAGACCGTCCATCTGTACGACGGACAAGGCCGTTTTGGGTAAGACGGCATAGCCGTAGTCATACTGAGAGCAGCGCTCAAAGGTCGTGTCCGCAGGGTAGAGTGCCGCAAAGTCGCTTATTATGCCCTGCATACCGGTATAGTCATCGCCTATATTCGGAAATTTTAGGTTTTGCGGGAAAGCGTCGTTTTTTTTGAATTCGGATGCGCCAATAAAGCTCTCTCCAAAGAAATCGTGAAAGTCGTTGGTCAGGAATACGGCGCCTCCCGCTTCCGCGAATGAGAGAATATCATTCTTTGCCCCGGCACTGTTTGGACTTTGCATAATAGAGCTATCGGGATATATGATGTCCAGACCGTCAAGAGAGAAATCCCCGTCGATATTTATGGCCTTTACCTTCAGGTTTGGCATAAGTGACTGTTCAAGCAGAGAGAGCGCATCCTGATATATATCCGTGTCGGCTCTTTCGCTGTAGAGAACAGCGGCGTTTACCGTTCCACCGCTTTCTGGAACTGAAACGGGAGCCGATTGCCTGTGAGAAGTAACGGCAATAAAACAGATCGCCGCAAGGATAACGATAACGGCGGACGCCATCAGGATTTTCTTTTTCATAGCAAATGTCCTCAAGCCAATTGTTGTAGGTGCCGGAAAGGCGGACAGCGGTGCCGCTGGGATAGGGCGGACTGTTCACATCCCGCTGCGGTGTTGTCTCGACATAATAATTACAAATATTATATGTACAAACACGTCGAAAGTCAATTCCCGCAACAGTTATTTGCCGCCGGTTGCTTTATCTGCAGCCCTTTGAGGCCAGTATAAGCAGGGCAGACCAAAAGGTCTGCCCTGCTTATACTGTGCTAAGTATACTATTTTTTCCCGACTGTTATCTCGCCCTCGGATTTGTATATACGGCACATACGCTCCGGCTGTGTAAGATTCAGCTTCAGGTTGCCCATAGTTATATTGACCGGGGGATATATATCCGTCGCAGTGATCTGGGCGGAGACGTCGCTCAAAAGCTGCGATATAGCTATAATGCGCTGTTCCTTTTTGGAGAGCTTCATTTTATCGACGGTACTGTCCAGCTTGAGCTTGCTCAATAGCTGCTGGTATTGTGAGTCGAGCTCGGTCGCGCTCTCGAGATAGCGGATATTCTTTTCGTTTTCCTCGAGCTTTTTTCCCATCTCCGCGACCTCGGTCTTTAACAGCTGCAGTTCCTCGAGCAGAGTGGGATCGGAGCCGACAGTGAGGTTTGAAAGGCGGTTGCGGTCATTTCCGATTGTCTTCGCCTCAATGCCTCTGAAGCCGGTGACATTGCTGGCAATGATCACACCCTTGCCGGTCTGGACCGAAACCTTGTCGTGGCTGACCACCGTGCAGCTTACTATGCTGTCCGACTTTACGAGCCCTCCTGCGAAAACGCTGCAGTTTTCAAGGTATCTGCTGGTAACATTACCGCGCGCCTCAAGCTTGCCCTTGAGGTTGCCGTTCATACCGTGGAATATCTGGATGTTCCCGCCCGCCTTGAGGTATGCGCCCTCGACGATTCCGCGCACAACTATATCTCCTGTTGCAGTAAGGGAAAAACCCTCGGTGACATTGCCCTTGACGTTTATGGAGCCGATGACATCAAGATTTCCGACGGAGTTGTCGACATCGCTGTCTATGTTTACGATTTGATCGATACGGAAGGCGCCGCCCTTGAAGGTGAGCTGCCCGTCGCTTGTGGCGACAAGCGCCAGACCATCCTCTGAAATAGAGGTGTTCTGACCCGCCGGAACTTTAAGCTTTTTCCCGGGAACGGCTTTTATCTCGATTCCTCTGACATCAATGCCGTTTTCCGGAGGCTCGGGCTTTATAATGTCGCAGATTATATCACCGGCGTGAACGGTTTGGAGCCAGTTCAAGTTCTTGTAATCAACAAGCTGACCGTCTTTTTGAGCAATGTTTATTTTTTGTTCTCTCGGAAAGTGGTCCCGGATATCGCCGTCAACACCGTCTTTTTTGGCTACTCCCTTTGCTATAACGAAAATTTTCAGCACAGAATTGGAGTCCAGAACGTTTTGAATAACAGCTTCGTCAACTCCGTATTTGACGCCGTTTTCTTCCACAAGGGTATAGAGCTGCTCGGCAGACAAGCTCTGTCCTCTGCCGATGGGAGGGAAAATGCAGCAATATGCCGTTACCAGGTCGCGGCTTATATGGACGTCTATGGACATATCCGAGGAAAACGGCTCCGGCTCGGGGATGCTCTCCTCGACCTCGTCCGCAGCTTTTTCTATTGCTTCCGCTGTTTCCCCCTCTGCGCCCGCCGCTGCTTCACGCGCGGCTGCGGCCGCCTCGCGCGCGGTAAGGGCTGACTCAACCGCATCCATAGCATCGACGAATGTCTTGGCTTTGTCCGAAAGGACATCCAAAAAGTCCAGCTCGTCCTCACAAAGAGGACTGCCGGTAATAGAAAATGTCTTGAGGTCGGTCTCTTTCGACGCTATTATACCAAGCTTGTGCGCCAAGACAGCCAGCCAATTGGTTTCAAAGGGCGGCCTGCACTTCTCAACAGCGCCGTCGCTCGTAATCTCAATGCCGGTAGATGGCGACGTATTCAGTTCTTCGATACTTGCTGTCGTTTCCACTGTAAACCCCACTTTAAAACTGTCCGCTTATTATCTGACAACTGAAAGGCTTGTTACAAAAAATCCTCCGAAAGATGTTTATAATATTGATATGTATTTACCATACCGCGCGCTGCAAATGTGGCAAAATCCCCCAACCGCAGTTATTCCGCTAAATATGGACTACATTTTCAGTATATCATATAAGTTACGTTTTTCAAGTATTTTTGCCAATTATAGTTATAAATAAAACTTGAGGTATATGGTTTTTACACAAAAGCCGCTTTTCCAAATGTCGGTTTCTTTAACATGAGAATGTATACCCGTTTTATTTCAAGTCATCGTGACCTGACGATTGATAAGATCGGCTCAAGAACAGAGTAGATGCTTTAGCGTTTTGCCTAAATATCATGCATCTGTTTTGGAACAAACTCTAAACTTGTAGAATTTCAAAATTTTTTAGAAAAACAAGGTACATTTTGTCATCCGGAGTACATAAGTCTATAGAAGCCTAAAAGGTGCTTAGGCCAAAGCACACCCCTCTACAAAAAGGAACACAAAGGAAGTAGTATTATGTCCGCAAAGCTATTTAAGCTTTATTTTAAGCTAATATTTTCTTCGTTGATTTTTTGGTTATATCTTCTGTTCATTTCCGGCTTTTTTTGTCTTTTTACAGTTTGTATCGGTGTGACTGGTGGTGATTACTCTTTTCTTCTGCTTGAAACTTTTGTATATCTGGAAGTGGCCGTAGCGATCTTTTCATTCTGCTTAGCGGTTTATTTCATAAGGCAGAGGGATACATTGGAAAAGGTCTGCCTTATCCCGGAAACGAAATGCAGAGCCATTAAGGTAGTTTCCCTGATTATTGCATCCTCGATTATATGTCTCTTACCTCTTATATACTGCTCTGTCATTGCTGTGTCACAGCAAGTGGGATTCAGTTACTGTTTTATGACAATAGTCTTTTATTGTGCAAGGTGGCTGGAAATAATTATCCTGATGGAAACGATGGGCAGCCTGTTGGGATATATAGTAAAAAGCCCTTTTATATATCTCCTCGTGCTACCGATCGTTATAATATTCAGTTTTTTAAACCAGTATTTTTTCCAAGCCCTGAGTTCGATAGCCGAATTTCCGGAATGGACAAAGACACTTATTTCAATCCAAAACATGTATGTTGATGGTATGGCTGTCGACTACGCAGTGCCAAGACTAAATCTGCTGTTTCTGAGCAAGCTGATTGCAATACTCGCTTTCAGCACTTTGCTTTTATACTTGCTGTATTTTGCCGTGTCGAAAAAACGAAGAGCAAGCCAGTCAGTATGTATGCTTGAGGGCTTCTTTTCGGAACGCACTGAAAACGGAACAACCTATTATAGCGCAAAGTACGGCGCTATTGGTGATGATCTTGAAAAAGAGTATGAGAGCTCTATGACCTTCGATCACTGGAACTACAAAACCATGACACGCACGGACGAACCTTACCCTTCGCCGAATAAGGTTTTTCAGATATACTACTTCTATGATACACGCGGATATTCCATGCTGTTCGGGAACTATATGATGGTACATCATTTTACTAAATATTGAAGTGGAGGGCGATACAATGATGACAATAGAAGACATATCCTTTACATATAAAGGCAAAAGAGGGACGACGGTTCTGCAGGACATTAACCTCCGTTTGGACAGGGGATTTACCTTTCTTGTGGGTGAAAACGGAAGCGGAAAAACAACGCTGATGAAGCTGATGACAGGCATACTTGACGCGGGAAGCGGCAGCATACAAATAGACGGGATTCCCGTGGGCGATATGGAGTACCGAAAGAGGCTGGCCTATCTGCCTCAGGTATTCGATATTTACCCTAGCCTGAAAGTACGTGAAGCTTTGAATTTCATTGCAGGGCTCAAGGGTGTTTCCGGTGAAGAGTTTGACGCTCAGATAGACGGTATAATAAAGCTCACCGGACTTACACTACACATGAACAAGAAGATAAAGCAGTGCTCCGAGGGAACGAGGCGCAGAATCGGTATAGCCTCGACCTTGCTCGGAGCGCCTGAAGTAATAATAATGGACGAGCCCACGGCCGGAATCGACCCCAAGGAACGTCTGGCATTTTACAAAACGGTGAGGGAATGCTTTACGGGAAAAACTGTGCTGATTGCTACACATGTGCTCAGCGATGTCGATTATCTGGCAGACAATGTAGCTATGCTCAAGGGAGGCAGACTCGTCTATAATGGCGACTACGAAGCCTTCAAGCACTCCCTGGACGGCAGGGTGTACTCTCTGAAATGTGATGTATCCGGTCTGTACACGCTGGAGGAAAAATATACCGTACTGTCTACGAAGAAGACAGGCGATACATACGAGTGCCACGTGATACCTCTGTGGAGGGAAGCTGCGGCTGGGCTTGAAGCGACTGAGCCGAACATGGAGGATGTCTGGCTGTATTATGAAAGGACGGTTTGACATGGCTAAATGGCGCTGGCAGACCGACCTGAAAGCAGGGCTTATGCCTCTACTCGTCTATGTTGCTTATCTGCTGTATTTATTTTACAGAGCTCCGTTCAGTGTCTGCTCGCTGGGTTTTGATGAGGAAGGGTATCCGGGGGCAGGAACAGGTGTGTGTTTTTATCTTCAGTTTATTCCGTGTATGCTGATAGTTTTTCTCACCTCGTCGATCTTCGGAGAGTGCTTCAGAGGCAGTGTGCGGAATTATGTCGTTACTTTTCCCGTGAAAACTACGGATGTGATACTAAAGAGATATCTCACATTATTTGTGCTTCTGGTGCTTCTGCATATCCCTGTAATCCTGTTTGCGGTTAGGCGTATAAACAACAGCATTGACAGCTTTATCACTTCGTTTCCTGAATACGCCGGGTTCCCGTATGTGCCGGTATTTCCGCTTATGATACAGTGTGTAGTCGGTATCGCGTTTTATATCGCACTGGCGGTTTTTCTCCTGTTTCTTTTCAGGGACAGGTACCTGCCGGTCATTTTGACGATAGTCTACTGCATTCTGGAGGCGGGGCCGCTGATTGGCATTTTAGGTAATTTCTGCATATTTTTCGGTTCCTTTGGGATAGCTCGATTATATAGTTATCTTCCTGCGAATACGGTGCTGATGCTTATTCTGACCGTTTTGTTTATGGCAATTGTCTCCGCACGGTACCGCCGCCCTTTGAGGCAATAAATGCGTACTGAAAATATCAGATACTTAAAGCTAAAAGTTTGTTTTTTAGTCCAATATTTATATTATTTGAGTCTCTGACACGTGTACGGACATAGAAACAAATAGTTGGGAGGAACGGATGGAAGCCTCAAATATGCCATTGTCAACAGAGCATCAGCAAAAAAAACTGAATGATTTTATATTTATTGCGGTGATAGCAGTTGTTCCGATCATATTATCATTTATAATGAAGAGCAATTTGAGCAGCGAGGAGTATTCGAAAGCCGTCGCCTCCCTAAAAGGCGGTTTTCAAAACGGAAGTTTCTGGTTCGATGGAAGCTCTACGGACGCTGCATTGTACTTAACGCATGTCTGGGGTATTAAGGCGCTGCTTCAGTTCTACAATCTCATTTGTCTGGCGGTAGGAGCTGTATTATTTTCCATTACTGTAGACTATAAAAAGGAAAGCCTGATACCGGTGACAACTGTATATGTTGTCTTGTCTCTGCTCTCGCTGAATTCGTTTGTATCGGATTGTTTTCTTGGTTACAGCCGGTATACCGGCCTGTATAACCGGCTATCACTGGTCAGCTTTGATATACGAGTCATGCACGGGGCAGTCCCCGTTTTGATCTACTTCTTCATTGCTGCGGGCTATATCTTTTTTTTGGTATCGGAGCTTATAAGGAAGCCTGAGGGCTTTTAAATGAAAAATTTTTTAAACCTTGTCCCAGAATAGAGCTTCTGAGTCTCTGCATTTTTGTGAAGGAGTCACTGGTAAATCAAGGTTGTAATGCAGATGTCAGGAGTGATAAAATAGAGACAATATATAACAACGGAAATCTCGGACGCGGAATCTTTGATTCTTACAGGGTGTCTGTTCAAAAAACGGGGCATGTGAACATACCAGTGCCGTTTCAAGTCGCCGGAAAATGAATTATCAGATTTGTTCGACTGGGATATATTAAATTTGATTCGGAGGATAGACATAATGATTGTATATGGGCCTGTGCCGTCAAGGCGTTTAGGTCAAAGCGTCGGAATAAACAACATTCCTCCAAAAACCTGTTCATATTCCTGCGTCTACTGTCAGATCGGCAGAACAAATAAAATGCAGATTAAAAGGAGCGAGTTTTATAATCCGGAGGACATATTCCGTGAGGCCGCCTGCAAGCTGGCACAGCTCGATTCGGAGAACAGGAGAGCGGACTTTTTTTCCTTTGTCCCGGACGGCGAGCCGACGCTCGATTTGAATTTAGGCAAGACAATAGACCTCTTGAGGCCTCTCGGAATAAAAATTGCCGTAATAACAAATGCTTCGACCCTGTGGATGGACGAAGTAAAGGAGGACCTTATGAAGGCGGACTGGGTGTCCGTCAGCATTGACGCTGCCGACGAGCCGACTTGGAGAAAAATAGACAGGCCGCACGGAGCGCTTGACCACCGGGAGGTTTTGAAGGGCATTATGGACTTCTCCAAAGCCTTCAGAGGTACGCTTGTGACAGAGACGATGTTTGTGAGCGGCATTAACGATAACGAGGCGTCCGCCGAAAAAATTGCGGAACTGCTGTCCGATGTCGCTCCCAGCAAAGCATATTTTTTGGTTCCAACCAGGCCGCCGGCGGAAGCTGGCGTTTTAAGGCCCTCGCCGGATTTCCTCAGAAAGGCTGCCGCTATTACCGGAGCAGTATCGGGTGTGGAGGTCGAATGCATTACCGGTGACGAGGAGGAAAACGGCTTTTTCTTTACTGATGACATCAGGGAAGACCTTCTCGGCATCGCATCTGTCCACCCGATTCGTGAGGATATAATTGAAGGTCTTTTGAAGAAAAGAAATGCGGACAGATCTGTACTTACCGAGCTTTTGGAGCAGGGGAAGATAGCGGAATTTTCATACGGAGGGAGAAAGTTCTACAAAAGAAATCTCCTGTTCAAAGAGTGAGTTCGGCTGTTGACATATCAGAGATGTAAATGTAGAATATAAACAGCTTAAATCTGAAAAGACTGCAATGTGCTCTCGCGCAGACTCTGCCCGGGAGTGCAGGGCTAATAGCTTTTTACCTGACCGTGAGGTGTTTCCAAGCGGGAAGGCGCGCACCCGGCCTGTGCGTTTTTTTGCCGTGTCGCTCCCTTTCTGCACCAAACTGCGGACAGGGGGCTTTTATTATTTGCGAAAGGAGATGGATCACGGTGGAAAAGAGAATAGGTATAGTCGGTATTGTGATCAATGATCTGTCCTGCGCTGAGCGGGTGAACGTTGTTTTACATGAGCATGCGGAGCTTATAGTGGGAAGAATGGGGCTTCCTTACAGGGAGCGCGGAGTATCGGTCATATCCCTTATTGTGGATGGCAGCAACGACGAGATCAGCGCTTTGACAGGGAAGCTCGGCAGGATAGCCGGCGCGTCGGTCAAATCCATGGTTGCAAAGAGCAGCCTGTGAAGCAAAAGGAGAGATATTATGGGCTTTCTTGAAAAGTACAAAAAAGAGTTCGAAGAATATGACAGACTGGACCACGATTTTATAGACGACGATAAGATCTGGAGTATCCTCAACAAATGGGACAACCCTTCAAAAGAGGATGTTCGGCGCGTTCTGAAAAAAGCAGAGCAGTGCATAAGGCTTGAGCCGGAGGAGACGGCGATACTCCTGCAGAATAAGGACGAGGGGCTGCTGCAGGAGATGTATGAGCTGGCGCACCGGCTTAAGGAAGAGGTTTACGGAGACCGAATCGTATTTTTTGCACCGCTCTACATAAGCGACGAGTGCGCAAATAATTGCGTATACTGCGGCTTCCGCAGCAGCAACACCGAAATGCGCCGCAAGACTTTGAGTATGGATGAAATCGAGCAGGAAGTTCGGATCATGATAGAGGAGGGACAGAAGCGCACTGTTCTCGTCTATGGGGAATCGCCCTCAACTGAGGTCGGCTTCATGTGCGATACCATAAAGAAAGTATACGGTGTGAAGACTGAGCACGGAGAGATAAGGCGTGCGAATATAAACTGCGCCCCTCTGACTGTCGAGGAGCTCAGAGAGCTGAAAAAGGTCGGAATAGGTACTTTTCAGGTGTTTCAGGAGACGTATCACCACGAGACCTATAGTAGAATGCATCCCAAGGGGACCATTAAGGGACATTACCGCTGGCGGCTCTACTGCATGGACAGAGCGCAGGAGGCGGGAGTAGACGATAACGGTATAGGCGTCTTGTTCGGACTTTACGACTGGCGCTTCGAAGTTATGGGACTTTTATATCACACTATACATCTCGAGGAGACCTTTAACGGCGTAGGACCTCATACGATCTCTTTTCCCCGCATCACCCCCGCCACCGGAACGCCGTTTTCAATCAATCCCAAGTACGCAGTAAGTGACAGCGACTTCAAAAAACTTGTTGCTATTCTGCGCCTGTCCGTCCCATACACAGGACTTATATGCACGGCGCGAGAGCCGGAAAACGTTCGAAAGGAGGTCATTCCCTTCGGCGTATCCCAGATTGACGCGGGGACACGGATAGGAGTAGGCGCCTATGCCCAATCAAGAAAAGCAAATGAGCTTCCGGATAAGGAGCAATTTACAATAAGTGATTCCCGCTCATTGGACGGGGTTGTGAGCGAAATCTGCGATATGGACTATATACCGTCTTTTTGTACGGCCTGTTATCGCGCCGGGCGCACGGGCGAGGAATTTATGAAGGTGGCAAAATCAAAATTTGTACATAATTTCTGCATCCCGAACGCGATTTTTACATTTAAGGAATATCTGCTTGATTACGCTTCTCCCGAGACGAGGGCGGAAAGCGAGCGTGTGATCAGCGAGCATATCGAGAAGTTCAAAGGAGAGCCTGTGTATTCAGCGATACTGGCGAACCTTGAGAGAATAGAAAACGGCGAGCGCGATCTGCGGCTTTAGGGGCGGTATATATGGGAATATGCCAGGTCCGACTGCTGCCCTCGTTTCTGAATACGGCGGGGAAACACGAGCTTTCAGACTTGATACGCTACCTGTTTGAGGAGGCCCCGGAGGATGAGCTTTCGGAGCTTTTCGCTTTTGCAGTGGAGCTAAACCGAGAAAACTACGGGGGCAGGGTCTTCTTTCGCGGACTTATAGAGTTTTCAAGCTTCTGCAAGAACGACTGCTATTACTGCGGAATAGGCAGAAGCAATGTAAATGCTGTAAGATACAGACTTTCAGAGGAGCAAATCCTCGACTGCTGCCGAAAAGGATATGCTCTCGGTTTCCGGAGCTTTGTGCTGCAAAGCGGGGAGGACGGATATTACACGGATGACGCCGCATGCCGGATTGTCTCCGGGATTAAAGAGCTTTTCCCGGACTGCGCGGTCACGCTCTCAATAGGGGAGCGGAGCTATGATTCATACAGGATGTTTTTTGACGCCGGGGCCGACCGATACCTTTTGCGGCATGAAACTGCCGATGAAGCACACTATTCGAGCCTGCACCCCCCGGGGCAGACTCTGAAAAAGCGCAAGCTCTGCCTGTATAAGCTCAAAGAGATCGGATATCAGGTCGGGGCGGGCTTTATGGTGGGTTCCCCTTACCAGACCTGTGAAACGCTGGCGGAGGATATGATTTTTCTCCGCGGGCTTCAGCCCCATATGGCGGGTATAGGACCTTTTATTCCGCACAGTGATACGAGATTCGCCGGATTCAGTTCCCCTCCGTCCAAGATGACTCTGATTCTTCTGTCTCTTACCAGATGCCTGCTGCCCAAGGTTTTAATGCCCGCCACAACAGCGCTTGCCACAGCGGACAAGAGAGGCCGTGCAAAAGGACTTTCAGCGGGGGCCAATGTTGTCATGCCGTGCCTGACACCGCGTGACCGCCGGAGAGACTACTCACTGTATGACAACAAACTCTGTACCGGGGGCGAGGCGGCCGAGGGGCTTTCTGATCTGAGACGGCAGATAGAGGAGCTGGGACTTAAACCGGATCTCTCCAGAGGAGATCACGCGGATTTTACAGATAGAGCGGAGATGGCAGATACGCCTGCATTTTCCGGGGCGGAACAAAAAAGGAGCAACGACTATGGAAAACATGAATAATACTCCTATGTCAGGCAGATTTGCCATAGGGCTTTTCGGCAGGAGAAATGCTGGGAAATCATCTCTGATTAACGCTTTAACAGGTCAGAATATAGCTGTGACCTCCTCTGTTGCGGGCACAACTACCGACCCTGTGTACAAGGCGATGGAGCTTCTGCCTTTGGGGCCTGTAGTATTTATCGACACGGCGGGGCTTGACGATACGGGAGACCTCGGAAAGCTTCGATTAGAGAGGACCTATGAGGTGCTGAGAAAATGCGACCTTGCACTTCTGGTCGTAGATGCTGAAAAAGGGTTTGACGCTGTTGAAAGCGATTTTGCCGGGGAGCTTGAAAGGCGTGAGATACCATGTGTTTGCGCTATCAACAAATGCGACGGCGGTGCTTTGCCGGAGAGCGTCAAGGAAGTTGGAGAAGCGCTTAGTTTTCCCCTTGTATGCGTGAGTGCCGTGACAGGCCGGGGCGTTGATGAATTGAAAAAGCAGATCATACAGAATTCGAATTATGAGGACAGAGAGCCGGATCTGCTCTGCGGCTTGATAGGACCCGGGGAGCTTGCCGTACTCGTGACGCCTATTGACAAGTCGGCGCCCAAGGGCCGGCTGATTCTTCCCCAGCAGCAGACGATCAGGGAGATAATAGACAGGGACGCTGCAGCGGTGGTAACAAAGGAAAATGGACTTAAACAAACGCTTGAACGCCTTGATGCGCCTCCCGCTCTGGTCATAACTGACTCACAGGCCTTTATGAAGGTTTCGGAGGACACGCCGCCGGAGATTCCGATGACCTCGTTTTCCATTCTTTTTGCCAGGCAAAAGGCCGACCTTGCCGAGATGGTTAGGGGCATAAAGCGAATAGAGCGCCTTGCTCCCGGCGAAAAGGTCCTCATAGTCGAGGGCTGTACTCACCACAGTCAGGAGGACGACATCGGAAAGGTGAAAATACCGCGCTGGATTCGTCAGATTGCGGGCGGTGATATTCAATTCGAATGGGCATCAGGCGCTTATTTCCCTAAAGATCTCTCCGAATACGCTGTTATAGTGCATTGCGGCGGCTGTATGTTCAACCGACGGGAGATGCAGTACCGTGTGGGAAAAGCAGGGGAACAGGGTGTCTGTATCACAAATTACGGTATGCTTATCGCCTATGCGATGGGGATTTTGCCGAGAGCGCTTAGGCCCTTCCCGTCGGCGAGCGAGGCGCTGGAGGAGACCGGGCCGGAATGATTGGACTTTACAAAAAGACGAGTTCGGAGCAGAGTAAAACAGGCGAACAAAAATGCTGCCCTCTACGGGGCAGCATTTCTGTGTTCTGGTGTAAGCGTTGGTTTTGCAGTATCTCAGCCGAGCGTTTTATCCTCTATTATTCTCCTCGTGAGAATTCAGGCCCTGCTAAGACTCCAGAGCTGAGCGATCTGCGGATATAGCCTGTCAAAACTCCAGACAATGCCGCTGCGCATTATGCTGCTGGGGTCGTGAACCATAAAGCCGTCTGTACCGCAGCCGTGTATTACGATAAAATGACCGCCCCTCGTAAAGTCTCCCTCCTGCATCGATGCAATTATAACTTCGCCTTTTTTCAGACGGTCACGCATAGTTTCTTCATCCGCGGGTATGACCTCGCCTCTGAGCCCAAAGTCCGCGGCCCCGTCTGTGAACAGCGACCAGGCCGTACCGGCTCCGTATACATAGTAGCCGCTGTTCATCGCGTAATCCGACACGTACGGAGGGGTGTACCCCGTGTTGCCTGTGAGTCCTATTGCCGCCATAGACAGGCATGTCGGACCGCAGCCTGTGTTCCCCATGGAGGAGCTGCCGTAGATATGAAAAGCCCATCTGCTGTCATATTGGATAAGGAAAGGGATCTCTCCTTTTTGCACGCTTATTTCCGCCTCGTATGCGCTGCCGTCATCCTTGGAAAAAGGCTCCAGCAGAATAAAATCTGTCTTTTCCGGAGCCATCAGAATCGTAGTTATTCCCGCCTGTGAATATGCGCCGATGTGCTCGATAAAAAAATGGATATTGTCCCTGTACTCGGGATACTCTTCCGCCGTCTTATACAGCTCGTCAATGTCGCTCTGGCAGGCTGTGAATGTGTACATATCGTCGGTGATTAGAGCGGCGAGCTCGTTCAGATCGACTTCAAAATTGGTCTGTATGTTGTCGCAGGATGCGGCGGCTTTCCTGTCTGGGGGGGAAAAAATGCTGTTTGATGAAGTGCTGTTCGTTTTTAACAGAATAAATACCGCAATTGCGATAATAAGCACAGCAGGCAGGGCTTTGCCTTGCTTTTTCTCTGCCTGTTTTCTTGCCTTCCGTCGTTTCGTTTCTTTTTTATATGTACTTATCATGGTTATGGCCCCTTATTATCTGTATCGGTTGTCATAGCACGGATAATATAACGTTCTTACGCCTTTGTCAACTCTTGGAGAGCAAAGCCCGTTTATGCCGACGGCACAAACGGGCTTTTTTTTGTTGTCCAAGATCTCGGCCTAAGATTTCCGGAGACAGGGCGGATTCTGCGATGGGATAAAGAGAAAAAACTAATCCAGAATATGTGCATCGGCAATGGCGGTCTTGAGTTCTTTGAAAAAGTTGAGAATAAAACTCTTAAAATGCGCTGCATTGCAGCTGTTTATTGCAAGGCGGTTGTAGCTCAAGCCATAGTATCCGACATCATCGAGCGTATCTATTGTCACGACCTGACCCTTTAGTTCTGGATAATCCGCCATGATCACTTCGGTCATAAAAGCATAGCCGAGGCCGCCTTGGACAGCCTGGGTTATCATGTTGAGGTTGTTCGACTCGATGATGATGTCGGGACGGTAATTGTATTCATCGAAGAAGGGCTGGAGGCGGTTCCGCATTGCAGAACCGCGCGGCATCGTCACAAGCTTTTCATTGCGGAGGTCGTCCACTGTGACGACCCCTTTATTAATTAGGGGGTGCCCGGGGGGCAAAAGCACACAGCCCCTGATATTAAAAGCATCAATGGTTTCGATTAATTCGAAGTTATCGTCCATGCGGATAGGGGGAGAGCTGAGAGCGAACTGTGCATCTCCAGCGATAAGCGCATCGACCATTTCGTCATAGTTAGCGTGAAGTGCTGTAAGAGCATAATGCGGGTTTTCTTTTTTGAAAGCCTGGATCATGCGCGTAGAAAATGCTTCGGTGTTGCTGAGAAGTGTGATGGTCTGCTCTTTGCGGTCAAAAATATAGCCGATTTCTTCATGCAGCAGTTCCATATCGGCGAGGACTTTTTTTGCGTATTTATAAAACACTTCGCCGTTGGAGTTCAGCTTTATTCTTCTGCCGTTTTTTTCGAACAGCTCGCCGCCTACCTCCTCTTCAATTTGGTGGATCACCCTAGTCAAATATGGCTGGGCAATATTCAGCTTTTCGGCGGCTCTAGTGACATGCTCAAGCTCTGCTGTTGTACAAAAGTATCGCAGATCCCGCAGTTCCATATAGTTCTCCTTTCCGGATCCATACCTAGCAGGTATGAAAAGATGCTGATTAATACATTGGGACGGCGTGAGTGAATTGATATTTATAACACAAAGGTATTAATTCATAAGTTGAACAGGTATCGATAGATAAGAAATGGACGTATTATTAGATACTATATACAGGTATTATCTCGCAAATTACAAAGTATTATACAAAATGACGGGCCTGTGATAGTGTGTAACCATACACAAAATATTAATTATTCATACTTTTTTAATTATACATTCAAACGTAGGACGCGTCAACAGAAGAACAACGCAATCTAAAGAAAAGGAGAACAAAACACATGTCAGACTGGAAAAAGCACTACGAGGAAAAGCTTGTGAGCATGGAAGAGGCGGCCGGGCGTGTAAGGTCGGGGGATACTGTCTGGATGGGCAGCACTCTTTGCGTCCCTTATGCGTTTATGGACGCCTTAGCGGACCGTCACGAGGAGCTCAGCGATGTTACCCTGCTTGCGAATATGCTCCTCGCCCCAAACAAGATACTGATGGACCCCATGTACAAGAAGTCTTTCCATACCATTACCTTTTTTGCCAATGTGCTTGAGCGCATGGCGGCAATGCAGAACAACATAGACTTCCACTCGGCTCCCTACGGCTTTCTTGTAAAGAGCGTAACCGAGGTCTATAAGGCAAACGTTGTCGCTATCGAGGTCTGTCCCCCCGATGAGGACGGCAACTTCAATGTGGGTGTTCTTGGGACGAACTTTACCCCCACAATCATCCGCAGCGACTGCGTTAAGAAGCGCATAGCCGTAGTCAATAAGTGCCAGCCTGTGGCCCACGGTTCAGAGGAGGTCACAAAGCTGCCCGTTGCCATGTTTGACCACATTGTAGAATGCGACCATGACATACCCTCCCTGCCGGTAACCGAGCCCACAGAATTTGACAAGGTTATTGCCTCCCAAATTATGCCCTATGTCAATGATGGAGATACAATACAGATAGGCATGGGCGGTCTCGGAAACCAGATTGCCAAGGATCTGATAAATAAGAAAGACATACATATCTTCACCGAGATCGGTACCGACGCAATGATAGAACTTGCGGAAGCGGGCGTTGTTAAGGATATTCGCATGGCCGGCGCTTTCGGCACCAAGGAGCTCTACGAGTGGCTGGGCAAGCGCGGAGACATTGTGACACTGCTTGACGTTGACGAAGTTATAGATCCAAATGCTGTGGCTAAGGTTGACAACATTGTTGCGATAAACTCCACTTTCATGATCGATTTAACCGGACAAGCCTGCTCCGAGGCCCAGGGCGTACGTCAATACAGCGGCGTTGGCGGTTCTTTTGCTTTCCTTTCCGGGGCACCTCTCGCCAGGAACGGCAGAAGTTTCCTCTGCCTGCGTTCCACCTTCACCAATAAGAAGGGAGAAGTCCACTCCAACATAGTCTCCGAACTTCCGAAGGGATCTATCGTAACCACTCCACGTTATCTCCCACAGTATATTGTTACCGAGTATGGCGTAGCCGATATTTACCTTAAGTCCAACAAGGACCGCATAAAAGCGCTTATACCTGTTGCACACCCCGACTTCCGTGAGCAGCTGAGGGCTGAGGCGATCGCGCTGGGGCTGATGGGTGAGGAAGATTTTTAGCCCTACGCAGGTTGAAACGGCTGCCGCCGGAGGGCTTAATAGATGGAGTATGGATCAAAAAACATTTTGCGTACAATCGACAATTTGAAAGTATAGGAGGAGACACATGAGTTACCAGAAATTGTTTGATACAACGATTTCGGACAAGACGGTGAAAGCGTGGAGAGATAGCGGTAAGAAGGCCGTAGGCTATGTTTGCTGCCATGTCCCCGAGGAGATTTTTTATGCGGCAGACGTGCTACCTGTACGTCTGCGTGCGACCGGCTGTGTTGACAGCAGTGATGCCGAAGCGTGGATGTCCAGCTTCAGTTGCAGCTTTTCCCGCAGCGTACTTCAGTATCTGCTTAACGGCACATATCAGCTCGACGGCCTTGTACAGACCGACGGCTGTATGATGGCTGCCCGCATCCTTGACAACTGGGAGCATATCTCCAACAAGAAAAGCGAAGAGCAGTTTCTGCACCAGATCGGCGCACCTCGCATTACCGACGAGTATACGATAGAGTATTACAAGTCAGAGCTAAAGGAATTTGCCGATGCTCTCGGCGAGTTTTCCGGTACGAAGGTCACAGATGAGGGCCTTAAAGCGGCAGTTGCAAAAACCAACGAGATGCGAAGCCTTATCGCCAAGGTTTACGAGCTGCGCAGGGCAGAAAACCCCGTTGTAACCGGCGCCGAGGTCCTCTCCATAACTCTGGCGGAGTGCGATACCTCCGTTGATGAGTATATTGAGATGTTAAAGGAGTTTCTGGCAGACGCCGAAAACCGTAAGCCCGTAGAGCCTCGCGTCCGCCTGATGGTCATCGGCTCCGCTCTGGACAACCCCGACTACATACAGGTTATTGAGGAAAAGGGCGGTATTGTTGTTGCAGACGACCTGTGCTTTGCAAGCCGTGCATTCGGCGGTCAGATTGAGGTCGATGATAAGGACGTTCTCGGCTCCATCGCAAAATACTACCTCAGCCGCCATACCTGCCCACGCTCTCTCGACAACCGTCCCGCAATGCATCATGAAATACTTTCCAAGTGCAAGGAGTACGGAGTACAGGGCGTTATCTATCAGAAAATGCAGAATTGCGAGTGCTGGGGAGGCGAGTCCTATTATCTTGAGCCTGATCTCAGAAGCATTGGTATCCCTATGATGCAGCTTGAGCGCGAAGAGCATATGGCGAACGCCGGACAGCTTTCTATCCGTGCCGAGGCCTTCATTGAAATGCTGGAAGAGAAGTGAGAAGGAGGAACAGTAATGGCTAATGAGAAAAAGAAGCTCGAGTTTGCAGAGGGCGAAAAGATAAACCTCATAGATTTGACCTGCAGGCAGGTCGACAGCATATATCAACATATGCTGTCGAAAAACAAGCCCGAGCTGATGTGGATGTTTGATATACAGAAGTTTCAGTGGGAAGAGGTTCGTGACGCGCATAGAAACGGCAAGAAGCTTGTCGCCTTTGGGGGTCCCGTCCCCGTAGAACTGATCCGAGCCTTCGACTGCGTTCCGTTTTTCCTCGACACTATCTCCACCCGTATAGCCTCTCAGGAGGAACTTTGCGGACGCTTTATAGATGAGACAGAGAAGTATGCCCCCGCCTCCATGTGCGGCATAGACAAGGCTCAGCTCGGATGTATCCTGAAGGGCGAGCTGGGTGTTCAAGTGGACGCTTTTGTCCACGCCACCGTACCCTGCGATTCCGCCCGTATCGCATATCCTATCATGGAACGGGTGTTCAACTGCCCCTGCTTCACCTTCGACTGTCCCTTCCGTCATGATGACAAGGGTTACAGATATCTTGCCGGACAGTTCGACAGGTTTGTGGCCTTCATGGAAGAGCTTACAGGTCTCAAGTGGGACGCGGAGCGCTATGAGGTCTTCAAGGGCCTGATGGAGGAATCCAACAGAGCTTATTCCGCTCTTATCAAGATTGCTGAGCTCCGCAAAAAGAAACCCTGCCCTCTGCCTGGACGCACTCTCGTTCTGAACGAGCTTGTTGCGTGCATGAGCGGCACCGAGGCCTGTACCATGATGCTTGAGACCCAGCTGTCAATGGGAGAAATGCTTGCTGATATGGGCATGTCCGCCTCGAAGTGCCCCGAGGAGAGGTACCGCGTCTGCCTGATGCAGAATATGCTCTGGTCTGATACCGGTATCCTCGACTGGATGGAAAAGACCTATGGAGCCGTTACCGTTATGGACGGCTATGGCTATCAGGACGGCATACTCTACGAAGATCTCGACAACTGGGAAAATATCAAGTACATCGGCGCAAAAAAGATGCTCCACACTCCGATGATCCACGGTGCGACCGGCCCCGCCGAGTACTGGATCAGGATCATAGACAAGATGTATGACGACTATGACGTCAATGTCTCGATTTTCATGGGTCACGTCGGCTGCAAACACACCTGGGCATCCGGAAAGATAGTCACCGATATGATTCAGGAGAAGTACGGAATACCCACTCTGTATGTGGATGTTGACGCTATCGATCCCCGATATAAATCTACCGAGGAACTTCAAGCGCAGATTGCAGAGTATATGGAGAGCGTTGTGGGCGCGACGAAGTTCTAATGCCGCTTTGATAGTACCTGCTTACTGTTTTTTGCAAAAAAACCTCCTTCTTTATCATATATAAAGGTCCCTTTTACCCCTTGTAAGGACGGCGTTATGTGCTCTTTGCCGTCCAACCCTGCAATATGCCCCTCTGTGACAGACAGTCGGTCTCCTCCGCTGTTACAGGGGGGCGTACTTGTCTCTGCCCTCACTATAAGTCCATATACTGAACGATGTGAGCAGAAAAGTATTCCATGCCACGATAAATTGCAATTAACTTGCAATTTATTTTATTTTTATTACATAGTAAATATGGTATAATAGACCAATAGATTTTGACTTTACTCAGTGTTAGGAAGTATTGCAATGGAAACGATTTTGGTCGTAGACGACGAAAAAGAGATTGCCGATCTTGTGGAGCTCTGTCTTCGTAATGAAAATTATGAGGTGGCGAAATTTTATAATGCGACAGAGGCTTTGGCATATATCGAACTCGGACATGTAGATCTTGCCATTCTGGATGTCATGCTTCCGGACATGGATGGTTTTACGCTCTGCCAAAAAATAAGGGAAAAGCACCTGTTTCCCATTATAATGCTCACGGCGAAGGTGGAGGATATGGACAAGATCCTGGGACTTACGCTCGGAGCCGACGACTACGTCACAAAGCCGTTTAATCCCCTGGAGCTGATCGCCAGGGTGAAGACGCAGCTCAGGCGCTGCAACCGCTATAACTCTGCGACAGCCTCAGCTCAGGATGTGAGAGAGCACGATTTTTCCGGACTGTATATCTGTCAGGATACCCACCGCTGTACGCTTTACGGCGAGGAGCTTCAGCTCACGCCCATAGAGTTTTCGATACTCTGGTATCTCTGTGAGCGCCGGGGCTTCGTCGTCTCCTCTGAGGAGCTTTTCGAGGCGGTCTGGGGCGAAAAATACCTTGATAACAACAACACCGTGATGGCACATGTGGCGAGGCTGCGCGAAAAAATGCATGAGCCGAGCCGAAAACCCAAATTTGTCAAAACGGTCTGGGGGGTTGGCTACACCATTGCGTAAGAGAGAAAAAAGAACTGCCGTCACCGGCGACATGTTTCGCCTGACGATAGGCCGCCTGATCGTCGCTGAAGTCGTGTTCACCGTGGCTTTGTTAATGCTTTTTCTCCTCTCATATTGGATATGCACCCGGGTGATTGTCTGGCAGGGCGACGAGTGGCTCTATATCCTTCTGACGACTGTGTTCAACGACCCGATGTTTATGTTCTTCATAATCTGGCTGTTGGGTGCAATTGCCGTCGTCTTTTACCATGTCTACCTCATGGCGCGCTATTTTCAGGATATCACCTCAGCCGTCGGCCTGTTGGTAGCCGAGGACGACACGCTGATCGAGCTTCCCGCCCCGCTCAAGCAGGTGGAGATGCAGATGAACCAGCTTAAGAGCGAGTCGGTCCGTAACGCAAGGGCCGCAAAGGATGCGGAGCAGCGCAAGAACGACCTGATCGTATATCTGGCACACGATCTGAAAACCCCGCTCACCTCCGTTATAGGATATCTGACACTACTAAAGGATGAAAAGGAGATTTCCCCCGAATTGCAGGAAAAATATACGGGGATTGCCTTGGACAAAGCCCAGAGGCTGGAGGAGCTCATAAACGAATTCTTCGATATCACACGCTTCAGTCTAACTCATCTTACGCTTGAGCCCGAGACGGTAAACCTCACGAGAATGCTTGAGCAGATTACCTATGAGTTCAATCCGATTCTGGCCGGGAAGGATCTGACGTGGGAGCTGTCACTGCCCGCCGATATGGAGATAGTCTGTGACCCGGACAAGCTTGAGCGGGTGTTCGACAACCTTATACGCAATGCCGTGAACTATAGCTATCCAAACAGCGCGATCTCTGTCGCGGCCTATCCCGACGCCGATATTGTAATCCTTCAGCTTGTAAACAGCGGAAAGACCATACCGGCTGAGAAGCTTGGCAGATTGTTTGAGCAGTTCTACCGAATGGACTCTTCACGAGCGAGTTCAACGGGCGGAGCGGGACTTGGACTCGCAATAGCGAAAGAAATAGTTGATCTCCATGGTGGTCTTATAAAGGCCGAAAGCGCAGATGAAAAAGTGATCTTTACCGTACTGCTTCCGCGTGACTGTAAGAAAAACGTAAGATATTAGTCCTATAATTGTAAGAAAACCCCAAGCAAAACCGAAAACATCAAGCTCCCTGCCTTGATATGATTTTCATACAAGGCAGGGAGCTTTTTGCTGCCGCAAACAAATTAGGATGGCCTTACAGATGAGCGTTAGAGAGAAAATAACAGATTATTCAAAAGGGGACGACCTCCGGCTGTTCTGGAGACTGTTTTCCATGCAAAAGAGAGCAAAGCCCGGATTGTTGAGAGACATACTGGCGTTTTTCTGCTGCCGATCGGCAAGGAGACACGGGGGGTATGTAGGACTGGCTGCGGATATAGAGAGTCTCCCCAGCCTGCCGCACGGTCTGCACGGGGTGTACATATCACGATATTCGGCCATTGGAGCGGGCTGCAGGATATATCAGAATGTCACCATTGGCGAGATTGACCGCAAAGCACCGCGCATAGGAAGAAACTGCCTAATAGGGGCGGGGGCGGTAATTGTCGGAGGCATTGAGATCGGCAACAGCGTCAACATCGGGGCGGGAGCCGTTGTTTTCTCGGATGTCCCCGACAGCAGCACTGTGGTTTCGCAGGCGCCGCGCGTTCTGCAAAAGAAGAGAGAAGGAGAGTGTGAAGAATGCTTAAGGTAGCTGTTTTATTCGGCGGATGCTCAAGCGAATACGGGGTGTCGCTTGAGTCCGCGCATTCGGTTCTGGAGAACATCGACAGGGACAAGTTTGAACCGGTGCCTGTCGGCATAACCGAAGACGGCGAGTGGTTTCGCTTCAAGGGGGATATACGAAAAATAAAAGAAGACGGATGGTGTAATCCGGATGACTGCGTACGCGCTTTTGTTTCCCCTGACCGCACTATGCACGGACTGTTGGAGGTCGGGCAAAATGAGATCAAAAACATTTATATAGATGCGGCCCTGCCCGTCATGCACGGAAAATTCGGTGAGGACGGGACTATTCAGGGGCTTCTGGAGCTTGCTGGAATACCTGTCGTCGGATGCGGGGTCCTCTGCTCCGCCCTGTGTATGGACAAGGACAGGGCGCACAGGCTTGCAAATACGGAGGGAATCCGCGTTCCGCGCTCGTATGTGCTCAAGGATAAAAAAGACGTGTGCCGCTGTGCGGAATACGCGTCAATGCTGGGATACCCGTTATTTGTGAAGCCCGTTAAGGCGGGCTCCTCCTTCGGGGTATCAAAAGTCACGGACGGGAAATGTCTGAATGAAGCTGTTGAGCGCGCGCTTTTATACGACGATGAAGTGATAATTGAAGAGAACATAGCCGGGTTTGAGGTGGGATGCGCGGTCATGGGAAACGAAGACCTTGTAACGGGTGAAATCGACGAAATCGAGCTACAAAGCGGTTTTTTCGATTTTGCCGAGAAATACAACCTCATCTCGTCAAAAATCCATGTACCGGCCAGGGTGTCGGCGCCCAAAGCAGAGGAGATAAAGGAGACGGCAAAAGTTATATACAAGGCGCTCGGCTGCCGCGGCTTTGCCCGTGTGGACATGTTCCTGACACCCTTGGGCGAAATAGTGTTCAACGAGGTAAACACTATCCCCGGATTTACGGCACACAGCCGTTACCCGAACATGATGAAGTCGGTCGGGATGGAGTTCACTCAGGTCATAACTTCAATAATAGATCTGGCGGTGGAACGATGAGGACGATCACGCTACCTGAAGAAGCTGTCTTCCGCGGCAGTCTTATACTTGTGAACAGCCGCTGCCCCTACCGTGAAAAGGACTGCGGGATTGCACTTTTGCCTGTCGGCGGAGAAGATCATTCCCCTCTTCTTGAGCGCCAAAGCGCACGGTTTTTGGACAAGCTCATCGACGAGGTTGGCGCACGAGACAGGATCGTTGCCGTCAGCGGCTGGCGCTCAGGGGCAGAGCAGACCAGAATATTCGAGACTTCTCTTGCAGAAAACGGGATCGGCTTTACTAAGAAATATGTGGCTCTGCCGGGTCACAGCGAACACCAGACGGGGTTTGCAATAGATTTAGCCGAAAATAAGCCGGATATAGACTTTATATGTCCCGATTTTCCCAGTGGCGGTATATGCGGGAAATTTCGTGAGAGGGCTCCGCTTTACGGCTTTGTAGAGCGCTATCCGAAGGGCAGAGAGAATATCACGGGAATAGGCTGGGAGCCATGGCATTTTCGATATGTCGGTTTTCCGCACGCCTCTATTATGCAGCAGCGCGGCCTCACGCTGGAGGAGTACCATGCTTTTCTCAAGGAGCATGCTTACGGCCAAAATCCGCTTTTATACGGCGTGAGCGGGCGGAATATCGAAATATCTTACCTCAGAGCCGAAAAGGGAGGGCCGAGCCTCCTCGAGATTGATGATACGGTGCATTATACGGTGTCGGGCAACAATTCCGACGGCTTTGTCATCACTGTATGGAGGTGACAGAATGTCTGCTTTGCCAACGGACCGAGCGTGGATCGAGCTCGATATGGAGAGCCTGCGCCGCAACGTTGAGATCCTGCAGGGGCTTATGCCGGAAGGCTGCCGGCTCATGCCCGCCGTCAAGGCAAACGCCTATGGGCACGGAGCGGTGGAGGTTGCGCGGGAACTGAACGCTTTGGGAGTTGACGCCTTTTGCGTTGCAACGGCGGCTGAGGGGGCAGAGCTCCGCGAAAGCGGCATAAGGGGAACAATTTTGGTTTTGGGCTACACTCACCCAGGCAGTTTCTGCCTGCTGAGGAAGTATCGACTTACCCAGACGGTATTGGACAGCGAATACGGCAGAGAGCTGAGCAGATACGGCTATGAGATCCACGTACATATAGGAATCGACACGGGTATGCACCGTCTGGGTGAACGCTGTGAGAATATAGGCAGAATAATAGATGTTTTTAGGTGCAAAAACCTGGTAGTTGATGGAATGTATACACATCTCTGCGCAGCTGACTCCGGCGACCAGCACTGCAAGGCCTATACGAAAATGCAGGTCGAAGCTTTTTTTGAGCTGACAGAGAGGATAAAAGAGGCGGGCTTTGACTGCCCGGAGCTGCACATACAGAGCAGCTATGGCCTTATTAACTATCCGGAAATCAAATGTGACTATGTGCGTGTCGGCATAGCTCTTTACGGGCTTCTGAGCACAGGGGAGGATACGGAAAAATGTGGGCTCGGACTTAGCCCTGTCCTTTCGCTCAAAGCCAGAGTGAGCTCTGTAAAAAAGCTGGAGGCTGGAGAGTCCTGCGGATATGGTTTGCAGTTTACCGCGCCGTGTGATATGAAGATCGCTGTTATCTCCATCGGCTATGCGGACGGCATACCGAGGTCCCTGTCCTGCGGGAGAGGTTATGTGCTTATAGACGGAAAAAGGGCTAGCGTCATAGGCAGAATCTGCATGGACCAGATTTCAGTTGACGTCACCGATATACCCTATGTCAAACGCGGCGACATTGCCGTAGTTGTCGGGAAATCTGAAGAAGCAGAGATAAGCGCCTGCGAGCTTGCTGAAGGTGCGGGGACGATTACGAACGAAATACTGAGCCGTTTGGGCGGCAGGCTGAAGCGCGTGTGTGTTTGATAGATTTGAGGACTTATCATTGAAACGTCTTCGAACACACATATAGACAGCCGGTCATATGATAATATGTATATATGCAGGAAAGGAGTAGAGCAATTTGTATAGACGGTGTCCTTGCCAGGACAATTCTGATCCTAATGGTTATGGTATGGCGTTGAGGGACTATGGCCCGGAGCCGTTTGTTGTCAATATTGATCGAGCCACAAAGCAGAACGACAATTTTCGTACCGTGTTATGGACTGGGGAGCACTTGCAGCTCACTCTGATGAGTATAGATGTTGGAGAGGATATAGGTTTGGAGAACCATCCCTACTTGGACCAGTTCATACGTTTAGAACAGGGTCAGGGCCTTGTTTTGATGGGAAAGAGCAGAGACAACCTGGATTTTCGGAGGAGAGTTACGGACGGATATGCGTTCATCATACCGGCCGGAACATGGCATAATTTAATAAATACGGGAAGCAGGCCCATTAAGTTATATTCGATATACGCCCCGCCCCAGCACCCTAAAGGCACGGTACACAGGACAAAGGCCGATGCAATGGAAGCGAAATAGAGCCTCGCGCGGCGGGGGTGGGCTAGAGCTGTCCCCTTCCTTCCAGAGAGGTATAGCTTAACGCTTGCCGTATAACACGCGTTCTTTCTTTTCGTTTTTAATACAGGGGCGCCGAAGCTTATTTCTAAACTTCGGCGCTCTTGTATTCGAAAACGCTGTTTTTTTATGGGTTGTGGGTGAGGAGCTGTGCTTATTCGGATTTTTGTGACCGGTCAAGTTTAAACTGCTGAACCAGAGCTTTGAGCAGGTCAGCCTGACTTGAAAGCTCTTCGCTTGCCGCTGCGCTTTCCTCGGAGGTTGCTGAGTTCATCTGAACAACAGAGGCCACCTGTTCAATTCCTGCAGAAATCTGAGAAACTTCAGCTGCCTGCTCCTGAGCCTGAACTGAAATCGCTTCAACAAGCTTTTCAACTTCGGTAGATTTTATAGCGACCTCGTTAAAGCCTCTGCCGGTCTTTGATACCAGCTGACTGCCCTTTTCAACGGCTGCAATCGTGTTCTCAATAAGAGCGGTTGTGTTTTTTGCCGCCTCTGCTGATTTCTGCGATAGGTTGCGAACTTCGTCGGCTACAACTGCAAAGCCCTTTCCTGCGGATCCCGCTCTTGCCGCTTCAACTGCGGCGTTTAACGCAAGGATGTTCGTCTGGAAGGCAATGCTATCTATAGCCTTTATTACCTTGCTTATGTCGTTTGAAGTGGCGGAAATCTCATCCATTGCCTGAAGGGCGAGTTTCATATCCTGAGTGCTGCTCTGCATGATCTGCTCTGCGTCTGTAGTGAGCGTCTTCGCTTTTTCGGAGTCTTCCGCGTTTTGATTGATTCGCTGGGATATTTCGGATATGGAAGAGGAGAGTTCCTGTATGCTGCTTGCCTGCTCCGTTGAGCCCTGTGCAAGTGACTGGGCGCCGGAGCTTATCATCAATGAGCTTTCGGAGACCTGCTCGGAAACTTTCAGAATATTCTCGAAAGATTCGCTAAGTCCGCTTTTTAAAAGTTTGAAAGCATCCAGAATACTCGCGTAGTCTCCTATATACTTTTCGGGAACTCCGGAATCGACAGTGAAGTTGCCTTGCGACATCTCTGCAAGGAGATTGTCAATATCCGTGATGACCTCGTTGGTATATTCGGTTGTACGAACAAAAGCTGCTTTTAAATTATCCAACTCAAGTGTTGTGGTTTTTATCTGCGGTACGGGAGAGGAGACGTCACCCTCGGCAAATAATGCCAGCCTGTCCATAATTGAGGTCAGCGGAACAGAAAGTGCTTTTGCCAGCTTAATAGTAAACAGCGTTCCTGTGGTTATTGATAAAACTACTATAATGACAGTGGCAAGAATGGACTTTCTGACCCCCTGTGTAAAATCTGACACTGGAGCCTCAATTAATAGGCTCCAGTTGTCCGTTCCCTGAATGGGGGCGTAAGCGACAAACATGTTGACTCCCTCATACGGATACCGGCAAAATCCCGTTTCGCCTGCCGTTACTTTGCTATATATATCCGCCAGCTGCTTTAATCTTGAGTCGGATTTAGCGTTCTCAATAATGTTTTCCTTTTCGGTTACACGTGCAACATCGGTATCTGCAATCGTATTGCCATCTTTGTCTATTATGTATGTATCGCCCCTGCTGCTTATATTTATATCTTCCACCATAGTATTCAACATGGCCTCTTGTCTTACAAGAACATTAACGACGCCGACTACTGCAGAACCGCTCATTCCATTTTTCCATACCGGGGAAGAGATGGAGATAACGCACTCTCCTGTCGCCTCGTCTATAAAAGAAGATGAAACACAGGTTTCACCTTTTGCTGCTTTTTGAAACGACTCTGAGGAGGAGCCGTCATTTCCGTCGGAGAGGGATATGCCGTCGGGTGTAAAAAAACTAATCCGGACAAAATCGCTGCTGCTTTTGCAACTTGATGACAGATTAGCGAGCTTTTCCTCTTTAGTCGACGTTTCACTGTAGAGAATGCTGTCAGAGGTGATATTTTGCACAAGGGCAGAATATTTCCCGATTCTGTTCTCTGCAGACTGGGCGGCTACCTGTGCTGTTGATGTCATTGACTGCTCAAGACATGTTGAAGTGCTGCTGGACGAAAAATACGCTGACAGAATTCCTGATATAATGGCAATACCAGATATCAGGGAAACAACAACAAGTATTATTTGTTTTCGCAGAGTAGTCTTCTTTTTTTCGTTGGTTTTGGTTTTTTTCATTGTGATCATCTCTTCCGTCTTTATTTTAGTAGCAATTACCACTACTTATATTATCCTCCTATGCTTCGGGTAATAAAGGCAATTAAGAAAATGTAAAGAGGGCCGTCTATGCAACGGCCCCCATAGGGAATAGAACGGGCAGGCGGTCAGTATGTGCTTAGAATGTGTCCGCAAGCTATTTTTTCGCCCGAATTGCCAGAAGGCTGGGTCGTGAAATCATCAGGAGAGGAGTGAATAATGACTGTGCGTCCGATTATTTCGTCAACAGAAAAACGGCTGGTGAACAGGGCCATAAAGGCATACCCCTGATTGCCGAACAGCGGAGGAAGGTCGCCTGCGTGTTCGGGATGGGGACAATGGTGGGGGTTGTAGTGTGCGCCGGTGTCGGCAAACGGGTCGTCTGCGGTCCCGCTGCAGTGTGATCCATCGTGGATATGAAAGCCAAAAACTGAGGCCGGACATAAATCGCCCCCGTGCGGAAGACCGTTTATCTCTGCAATAAGTATTACGCCGCCTTTTACCTGATAGAATATTACCCATCCCGATATTTCCGGATAATAGACACTGCCGGATATTTTTGCGCGAGCGGACGGCTGCTTATTCAATAAGCCGGATAGCTGGCACGCTGAAAACAAATAAATCACCTCCTGCTTTTATAGTATGCATGGAGGTGAAAAATGTGAAAAATGTACGGTTTTTATTGCGGAGCGGCCGCCCTCAAATAGATAAGGGTTATTATGAGCGCTATTCCGTTTCGCGCCGAGTTTATGGATAAGCCCTTCTATGGTATCAGCTTTATGATCACTCCGCCAAGGCTGAAAATGAATGCGAAAAGAGACAAAAAGAGATATCCCTCTCTGACGGATATCTCTTTGCTCAATTCTATCTGAACACCCGGAACCTCTCGGGTTTTGGTCTGTATTTTACGCCGGAGACAAGCCCCATGGCTGCGAAAAGCGAGAATATTGACGAGCCGCCGTAGCTGAAGAACGGCAGCGTAATGCCGATTACGGGGGCTATGCCTATGCACATACAGATATTCTCAATAGTCTGGAATATGAGCCAAGCGGCAACGCCGAAGCAAACCAACATACTCATGGTATTGCGGGACTTTGCCCCTACATAGATGCAGCGTATTATGATTGCCAGAAGCAGCAGGATCACAATTGAACAGCCGATCATTCCCAGTTCCTCTCCTATGACGGAAAAAATGAAGTCGGTCTGCTTTGCGGGGAGAGCGTCAACGGACTGAGAGATGTTGCCGTTACCGTAACCCATGCCCTTAAGCTGACCGCTGGCCAGGGCAATTTTACTCTGGTTTGCCTGCCAGCGTATATCAAAGCCCGAAGGGTCTATTGAGCTGTCGTAGGGAGAGAGTATGCGTTGACGGTATCTTTCTGTAAGTACATGTGTCCAGAAGAGGGGGAAAACGGCGGCGATGCCCGTTATGCCTATAAGAAACCAGTATATTCTGAGTCCTCCGACAAAGAGCATTACGAAAAAAATGAAGAGAAAGACCAATGCGCTGCCCATGTCCTTTGAGATGATGACGAGCAGGCCGACTATGAACATGCAGTGCAGGACAAGCTGAGCCACAGACATTACTGAGTTGAGGCTTTTAAATTCCTTCAGGTAGGTTATGTGTTTCGCCATCACGACTATGAACGCAGCCTTGATAACCTCGGAGGGCTGTATGCCGAAAAGGCCGAAGCGCAACCATGCCCGGTTACCTGTATTGTCAGCGTAGCCGAGAGGGGTCAGCAGAAGAAGGGCTAGTATCACCTCGAACACGATGATGGCGCCCCAGCGTTCTGCAAGTATGTCGATGTCTATGACAGTGAACAGAACAAAAAGTACAAGGCCTATCAAAAGACCTATTATCTGGACAAAGAGATAGCGCGGGGCGTTTAATAAAGACGAGGTAGCGCTGGCTATCATGGTAATACCGAAAATCGAAGCGGTAAGGCAAAGACTCAAGAGCACCATGTCAGCCCTCTTGCAGAAATTTTTGATTGTCGGAAGAGCTTTTTTCACGCCAATTCTCCACATTTTATATAGAATCTTATTTATTTATATTAGCACGAAAAAGTGATTTACGCAATTAAGAAATCATGATATACTTATTTTGACATTTTCTGAATCGAGGTTCACTGCGATGGATATCCATGAGGGGCACAGGGACAGACTTAAAAAACTCTTTATGGAACAGGGGCTTGACTGCTTTGATGACTACAAGGTACTCGAGCTTCTTCTTTTCTATGCTCTTCCGCGCCGGGACACAAACCCTATAGCCCATGAGCTTATCAACCGTTTTGACAGCCTAGAAGCTGTATTCGAAGCGCCTGCCGACGAACTGGCAAAAGTGCCCGGGATAGGCAGCGGGGCCATAACGCTCATAAAGCTTGTTCCGGAGCTAAGTCGGCGCTGTGCCATCAGTAAGGCCCGGCCGGACAAGTACATAGACAGCTCGGAAAAGGCCGGAACATACCTTGTCCCGCGCTATATGCTGGAGCGCGACGAGGTAGTATATGTGATATGCCTTGACGCGGCAAACAGGTTGCTATGCTGCAAGGAGCTCTTCCGTGGAGCCGCAAACACAACAGAGATCAGCATTCGCAAGATCGCCGAGCTGGCACTGGCAAAAAATGCATCCGGTATTATAATTTCACACAATCACACAAGCGGTATAGCCCTGCCCTCGGCCGAGGACGATGCCACCACTAAGCTTCTGAAAGAGACCTTAAACCGTATAGGAATAAGGCTGATAGACCATATTATCGTAGCGGGAGATGACTTTATCTCAATGGCTGACAGCGGTCTTTTGTGATGACTGGAGGTGAACTGTCTGTATAAAATATTTATAGTCGAGGACGACGCGGTCATCGCAGGGGAGATGGCCCGGCAGATTGAGGCATGGGGCTTTGGGACCGCAATCGTCCAAAATTTTGAAAACGTCGTTGCGGAGTTCGCCGAGTGCGATCCCCAACTCGTGCTTATGGATGTCTCCCTTCCCTTCTTCAACGGCTATTATTGGTGTTCGGAGATACGCAAAATCTCAAAAGTGCCGATAATTTTCATTTCATCGGCGTCGGACAACATGAACATCGTCATGGCGGTGAACATGGGCGGAGACGACTTTATTGCAAAGCCCTTCGGCATGGAGGTGCTGACCGCAAAAATCCAGGCGCTTCTGCGCCGCACCTATAATTTCCCCGCGCCGTCGAGGCTTTTGGAGTGCTCCGGCGCGGTGCTGAACCTCTCCGACGCGACTCTCAGCTATGAGAACGAAAAGACGGAGCTGACAAAAAACGAGTTCCGCATACTGCAGCTCCTAATAGAAAACAAAGGCCATATCGTCTCTCGGGAAACCATTATAACAAAACTCTGGGAGAGCGACAGCTTTGTGGACGAGAACACCCTTACCGTCAATATAACACGCCTGCGCCGGAAATTGGAGTCGCTGGGCCTTACAGACTTCATTGCGACCAAAAAAGGCATAGGGTATATGGTGGGCTGAGCCATGCTTTTGTCATACTTCAAGCGTCACTACAAAATAATTATTCTTTTCCTCGCGTTTTCCGCAATATTCGCGGCGGTGTTTTCGCTTTACGAGCTTGAGGTAGAGGCGATTGCCTATGCCTGTATGTTGTGCCTGTTCGTAGGGCTTATAGGCTTTGCCTTCGGCTACCTCCGCTACTGCGAAAAACACAGAAGGCTCAGGGAGATCCTCCGCCGTCTGGATACCGGACTGGACGGCCTTCCAGACCCTCAGGGGCGGATTGAAGCGGACTATCAGGCCATTGCGCGCGCGCTGTACTCCCGTCAGCTCAGAACCCGCTCTGAGATGGACAGCGCAATGCGCGATATGGAGGACTACTATACCCTCTGGGCACACCAGATAAAAACGCCCATTGCCGCAATGCGCCTGCTCCTCTCGGACGGGGGAAGCCGGGAGGAAAAGCTCCTGCTGGCGGAGCTTTTCAAGACCGAGCAGTATGTCGAAATGGTTTTGCAGTATGTCAGGCTGGGCAGCGAGTCCTCGGATCTTGTTCTCAAAGAGCTGGATCTTGATGGGCTGATCCGCAGCTGCCTGAGGAAATACGCGAGGCTGTTTTCCATGAAGGAGCTGGAGTTTTCCTTTGAACCGACAGGGCTTGCGGTCCTCAGCGACGAGAAGTGGCTGGCCTTCGTCATTGAACAGATCTTTTCCAATTCGCTCAAGTATACGCAAAAAGGGAAGATCAGCATATACGCGGACGGCGAGACTCTTGTAATTGAGGACAGCGGCATTGGTATACGGGCTGAGGATCTGCCCCGTGTCTGCGAGAAGGGCTATACCGGGGCTGTCGGCAGGGCCGACAAGCAGTCGACGGGCATCGGGCTTTTCCTGTGCAAAAGCATCCTTGCAAAGCTTGGACACAGTTTTCAAATTCAGTCTAAGGTCGGCGTGGGCACGAGGGTGCTGATCGGTTTCGCCCGCCCGCACACTTCGTTTGAATGACCAATATCACGATTCTTACAAAAATGTAAGATAGAGGGGAGGATTGTAAGCCTAAGAAATGGCGGACTTTTCTCTCCTCTGATACAATTATGTCAGAATTGATTGGAGGTAATATTATGGCTCTGCTAGCTGTTAAAAATCTCAAAAAGACCTATTCAACCCGCTTCGGCAGCGTGAAGGTCAACGCTCTGACAAATGTGAACTTTACCGTTGAATCCGGTGAATTCATTGCCATCATGGGCGAATCCGGAAGCGGAAAGACAACGCTTCTGAACATCCTTGCGACTCTGGACAAGCCCACCGGCGGCGAGGTTCTCCTCGACGACAGGAGCCTTCTGACCATCCCGGAAAAGCAGATCGCCGCTTTCCGCCGCGATAACATGGGCTTTGTATTTCAGGATTTTAACCTTTTGGATACCTTCTCTCTGAGGGACAACATCTACCTGCCGCTTGTATTGGCGGGAAAAAAGCCGGCCGAGATGGAAAATCGTATCCAACCTATTACGGAGAGGCTTGGCATAACGAAGATTTTGGATAAATTCCCCTATGAGGTGTCCGGCGGCCAGAAACAGAGAGCCGCTGTAGCCCGCGCGCTGATAACCGAGCCGCGCATCGTCCTCGCAGACGAGCCCACCGGCGCTCTCGACTCACACAGCGCCGACGCTCTGCTGGAGATCTTCCGTGACATCAACTCCACCGGCCAGACCATACTGATGGTGACTCACAGCGTCAAGGCGGCTTCAATGGCCGGGCGCGTGCTGTTTTTGAGGGACGGAGAGATCTTCCATCAGCTGTATCGCGGCGAGCGCAGCAAGGAAGAGATGTTTGCTGTCATAAGCGATACGCTTACGACCATGGCGGCGGGCGGTGATCGCGATGAATAAAGGCTCTTTATATCCAAAGCTTGCCTTTCAGAACATCAAAAACAACCGCAAGTTCTATATTCCCTACATGCTGACCGGCATCATCGTCGTAATGATGTTCTATATTATCCTGTTTCTGGCAAACCATGAGGGTATGGGTAAGGTCTATGGCGGCAGATACTTAAATGAGTTTCTGTCTCTGGGGACTATCATAATTGCAATGTTCTCGGTGATATTTCTTTTCTATACCAACAGCTTTCTCATGAAGCGCCGTAAAAAAGAGCTGGGACTATACATTGTCCTCGGCATGGAAAAAAGGCACCTTGCCCGTGTACAGCTTTTTGAAACTCTGTTTGTGGGGCTTATGAGCATCGCCGGCGGTATAGCATGCGGCATACTGTTCTCAAAACTCTCCATGCTCATAATGGGAAAAATTTTGCGCTTTGAAACGCCTCTGGGCTTTTCCGTAAGTGTTTTGGCATTATATGTCACGGCGGCTGTGTTCTTCTGCATATACCTGCTCATTTTCATCCACAACCTCATCGCCGTCGGTAAGGCGAAGCCCATAGAGCTTCTCCAAAGCGGCAACGTGGGTGAAAAGGAGCCGAAAACCAAGTGGGTGCTCACGGTCATAGGCACGCTCTGCCTGCTCGGCGGCTATGCCATCGCAATACTCGTAAAATCGCCACTGTCGGCTATAACTCTGTTTTTCGTGGCTGTTATTCTGGTCATCATCGGCACCTATATGCTCTTCACTACGGGCAGTATAACTCTCCTGAAATCCCTGAAGAACAATAAAAATTACTACTATCAGACGCGCCACTTCATCAGCGTCTCGGGCATGATATACCGCATGAAGCAGAACGCCGTTGGTCTGGCAAACATCTGCATACTGTCTACGATGGTTCTCGTCATGCTTTCCGGTACGGTTGCACTCAACGTCGGCATGGAGGACATTTTGAACAAGCGTTACCCTGCGGACATCATTATGACCTACAACGACCCGGGAGACGGTGTTGTTGATGCGGCTGTTGAGGAAATCAAGGCTTTTGCTGATGAAAGAAATGTTGAGATTGAACAGCTGGACGTAGTGACGGATCTCAGTTTTGTCGTCTCAAAAAACGGTGACGAATATACGGGGGAAAAAACATACTCGGCCGACACTTCAAGAATAGGCATTTTTGACTTCGTGACCACGGACGAATATGAGCGCCGGACCGGAGAAAAGCTTGAGCTGGGCGAAAATGAGGTATACCTTCACTCCGACGGTTTCGACTTTGGAGACAGCTTTACACTGTTCGGTCAGGAGCTTCATGTCAATGGCAAGCTGGAGAGCTTCCCCCGCGAGGGAGAAAACTCCGCTATGATTCTTAATGTAACGGGTATCGTGGTATCCCCGGAGACCTTCGACAAGATCTGTGATTTGCAAAGAGAGGCATATGGAGATGATTGCAGCAATATCAAGTCAAATATATATCTTGACATCGAAGGGACGGATGAACAGGAGTCCGAAATATTCCAGGATATGTATAAAGAGCTCTCCGAAAAAGTAAGCGGAAGCTATGTAACAGAGGACGGACGGACCGTTGAACTGACTTTCTATTCTTTCTACGGCGAGTGTCGTTCGGAGAACAGCTCGGAGATATACTCCATGTACGGCAGCTTCCTGTTCCTGGGCATATTCCTGGGCATACTGTTCATAATGGCCACCATACTAATTATGTACTACAAGCAGCTCACCGAGGGCTATAACGACAAGGAGCGCTTTGAGATAATGCAGAAGGTCGGTCTATCCCGACCCGAGATCAGAAAATCCATACACAGTCAGATACTCGTGGTTTTCTTCCTGCCGCTTCTGACGGCGGTGCTCCATATGGCGTTTGCTTTCAAAATCATCACAAAACTGCTGGCTCTTCTCAACCTGACGAACGTAACTCTGTTTGTGATCTGTACTGTCTGCACCATTGCGGTGTTTGCGGTGATCTACGGCATCGTCTACGCTCTGACGGCGAGGGAATATTATAAGATAGTAAGTCAGTGAGACTTAGGCATTACAGCGCGGAACTTGTTGGTTCCGCGCTAATTTTTTGTGGCTTTTTAGCTGCTTTGGTGTATAATAGAGGATGGTTTATTATGAATATAGGTATCCTACTTCAAGGCAGGAGGTCAATGTCAATATGCGAAATACAAAGATAATATGCACCCTCGGCCCCGCCACCGACAGTCCCGAGGTCATACATCAGCTGATTGAGAACGGAATGGACGTAGCCCGCTTCAATTTCTCACACGGCACCCACGAGGATCAGAAGAAACGCCTTGATCTGCTCAAGGCCATCCGTACGGAGATGGACCGCCCGGTTGCGGCCCTAATGGACACCAAGGGGCCCGAAATACGTCTTGGCACCTTCTCCGACGGTAAGGCCATGCTCAAAGCCGGCGACAGCTTCATTCTGACGACCGAGGAATGTGCCGGGACCTCCGAGCGCGCCCAGATCTCGTATAAAGAGCTCCCTAAGGACGTCAGGATCGGCGACCGTATCATGCTGGACGACGCAAAAATAAGTCTGCGCGTCATGCGCACTACGGCCACGGAAATAATCTGCACCGTGGAGAACGACGGCCCCATATCCGACCGCAAGGGTATAAATGTCCCGGGAGTGCGCCTCAACATGCCCTTCGTCAGTCAAGAGGATTACGACGACCTCATGTTCTGCTGCAAGCAGGGCTACGATTTTGTCGCGGCGTCGTTTGTGCGCTCCGCCGACGACGTAAAGGAAATCCGCACTCTGCTCAACTGGAACGGCGGGGAGAAGATAAAAATAATATCAAAAATTGAGAACCTGCAGGGGGTTCAGAATATCGACGAGATACTGGAGGTCAGCGACGGTATTATGATCGCCCGCGGCGACCTCGGCTCCGAGCTCCCGCTTGAGGAAGTCCCGATAATACAAAAGGAACTCATAAAAAAAGTCTATCGTCAGGGCAAGCCCGTCATCACCGCGACACAGATGCTGGACTCCATGATGAGCTGTCCCCGTCCCACCAGAGCTGAAGCCACGGACGTTGCCAACGCCGTTTATGACGGCACAAGCGCGCTGATGCTCTCCGGCGAGACCGCAGCTGGTAAATTTCCCGTACAGTCGCTTAAAACTATGGTGCGTCTTGCGGAGCGAACGGAAGAGGAGATAAACTATGCCAAGCGCTTCAAAAATTCCGAGTTCTGCTGCCGGGATAACATAACCCATGCCATCTCACACGCCGCCTGTACCTCCGCTCTTGACCTTGACGCCGAGGCGGTCGTGGCTTTTACCCTCTCAGGGCGCACGGCGATGGAGATATCCGCCTTCCGCCCCGGCTGCCGGGTCATCGCCTGCACCAGCAGCGAGACTACCTTCCGTCAGCTCAGTCTCAGCTGGGGCGTTACGCCCGCCGTCGTGGCAAACGAGGGAACTCTGGACAAGCTATTCGAAAACGGCCTCAAAACTCTAGTAAATATAGGGCTGCTCAATGTCGGAGACACCGTTGTTTTGACTGCCGGAGTGCCCATAGGCGTATCCGGCTCTACGAATTTCATCAAAGTTATGCAGGCATAACCGCCTCGCCCCCACGCAAAAGGAGATCTGCTGAATGCCCGAATTCCGTGTTGTAAGTGAATACTCCCCCTCCGGAGACCAGCCGGAGGCTATTGAAGCCCTGGTAAAAGGGGCGGAGCTCTCCTTTGAGGAGCAGACTCTTCTGGGCGTGACCGGCAGTGGAAAGACCTTTACAATGGCCAAAGTCATTGAAAAGCTGCAGAGACCGGCCCTTGTTCTTGCACACAATAAAATACTGGCGGCGCAGCTCTGCGCCGAGTTTCGGGAGTTTTTCCCCGACAACGCCGTGGAGTATTTCGTGTCCTACTACGACTACTACCAGCCCGAGGCATACATACCTCATACTGATACATTCATAGAGAAGGACAGCTCCATAAACGACGAGATAGACAGACTGCGCCACAGCGCGACCTCTTCTCTCTCGGAACGAAGGGATGTTATCGTCGTCTCCTCTGTGTCGTGTATATACGGTTTGGGCGACCCCATTGACTATGCATCAATGGTCATCTCCCTGCGCCCGGGCCGTTCCGAGGGCAGGGACGAGCTCCTGCGCCGGCTGATCGATATACGCTATGAGCGAAACGACATCGCCTTCGGGCGTAATATGTTCCGTGTCCGTGGAGATACTGTGGAGATATTCCCGGCATACTCCCAGGATACCGCGATAAGGGTCGAGTTTTTCGGCGACGAGGTGGACAGGATAAGCGAGATCAGCGTCGTGACCGGCAAGCCGATACGCAATCTCTCTCACATAGCCATCTACCCCGCCTCCCACTATGTCACCACAAAGGAGAAAATGGCGGCGGCCATTCATGAGATACGCCGCGAGTGTGACGAGCAGGTCAGATCCTTTGAGGAGAGCGGGAAGCTGATCGAGGCCCAGCGCATAAAGCAGCGTACAGACTATGACATAGAGATGATGCAGGAGCTGGGCTACTGCTCCGGCATAGAGAACTACTCCCGCATAATCAGCGGCAGAGCTCCGGGCAGCGCGCCCATGACCCTTCTGGACTATTTCCCGAAAGACTTTATAATGTTCGTGGACGAGAGCCATGTGACGCTGCCGCAGGTGCGCGCCATGTACAACGGCGACCGTGCCCGCAAGGAGAGCCTTGTGCAGTACGGCTTCCGTCTGCCCTCGGCTTTTGACAACCGCCCGCTCAAGTTTGACGAGTTCCGATCCCGTATTAATCAGGTGATATATGTCTCCGCGACCCCGGGCGAATTTGAAAAGCAGCACTCCGCTCAGATAGCCGAGCAGATAATAAGGCCCACGGGACTGCTTGACCCGGAGATATCGGTTCGCCCCTCCGAGGGCCAGATAGACGACCTAATAGGCGAAATCAACGCCCGCGCGGAAAAGGGCGAGCGCACGCTGGTCACGACGCTCACAAAGAAGATGGCGGAGGACCTGACGGGCTACCTCGGCGGCGCGGGCATAAAGTGCCGCTATATGCACCACGATATCGCAGCTATTGAGCGTATGGAAATAATAAGGGATCTCCGTTTGGGTGAGTTCGACGTGCTCATCGGTATAAACCTGCTGCGCGAGGGTCTAGATCTGCCCGAGGTGTCACTTGTGGCAATTCTGGATGCGGACAAGGAGGGCTTTTTAAGAAGTGAGACGAGCCTTATTCAGACAATAGGCCGGGCCGCTAGGAACGCGGAAGGGCTTGTCATCATGTATGCCGATGAGGTCACTCCGTCCATGAGGGCGGCAATCGACGAGACAGACCGCCGCCGTGAAAAGCAGGCGGCATACAACGAAGCTCACGGCATTGTGCCGAAAACCATTGTCAAATCCGTGCGCGATCTGCTGGAGATATCGGAAGATATCACCGAGGACGAGAAGAACAGGGCGGGCGTGAGGATGACCGCTTCGGAAAAGCGGGAGCTCATAGACAAGCTGGAAAAGCAGATGAGAGAGGCGGCAAAGATGCTCGAATTCGAGATAGCCGCAGAGCTGCGCGACAGAATCATCCGTCTGCGCGGAGAAAAATGACAGCGCCGCTTATGCGGCTTCGACCGAAAGGACAGCAAGATGAAACTGATGATACTCGACGGCAACAGCGTAATAAGCCGGGCTTACTACGGCATCCGTATGCTCAACGCACCGGACGGAACGCCCACAAACGGGGTGTTCGGCTTTCTCACCATACTGAAAAAGCTGATTGATGAACAAAAGCCCGATGCGCTCTGTGCCGCCTTTGATCTCAAAGCGCCGACCTTTCGCCACAGGCAGTACGGGGCTTATAAGGCGCAGCGCAAGCCCATGCCGGAGGATCTGGCTGTCCAGATGCCGATTATCAAGGAGGTGCTTGGCGCTCTGGGCATAACTTGTCTTGAGATGGAGGGCTACGAGGCCGACGATATCATCGGAACTGTCAGTATTATCTGCGAGAGAAACGGTGACGAGTGCCTTATAGTCACCGGCGACAAGGACAGCTTCCAGCTTCTGACGGAGAGCACCCATGTCCTGCACGTCAAATCCCGCGCGGGGAGAACCGAGACAAGCGAGTATACTCCGGGAGTTTTTGCCGAGGAATACGGCTTTGAGCCGAAAAAGATAATAGACCTCAAAGCTCTTATGGGCGACCCCTCGGACAACATCCCCGGCGTCAAGGGCATAGGCGAGAAGACCGCAATGGGCCTTGTGCAGAGCTATGGCGGTATAGACGAGATATATGCCGGGCTTTCGGCCCTTGATGTAAAGGACGGCGTCCGAACAAAGCTTGCCGAGGGCGAGGAGGACGCAAGAATGAGCTATGAGCTCGCCGCCATAGTGACCGATGTGCCGATAGATTTCAAACCCGACTGCTGCAGGTTCACGGCACAGTTTGACGGCGCCGCATACGAGGTTTTCTTCCGTCTGGGCTTTAACTCCCTGATAGAGAAATGGGGGATTAAACCGGGGACAGGGGAAAAGCTCCCGGCGGCTCCCGCCATGCCTCAGAAAACCGTCACGGACAGAGCCGAGCTTGAGACGCTCAGTGGAGCTTGGAAAGCTCTGCCGGTCATTTCGGTTTTGCCGCTTGGCGGAAATCTGGACGCCCTGGAGATCTGCGACGGAAACGCGGTCTATACCGTACGCTGGACAGACATCGGCGACCACTACAATTCCTTTCTTAAAAGCCTGTTTTCTGAACAATTTCATAAGATTTCCCACAATAACAAGGACTTTATGGGTCTGCTTCTGTCGGAAAATCTCGATTGCGGCGGCTTTGTCTTCGACACTGCGCTTGCCGCATACCTCATAGACCCCACAGCGTCGGGCTACGAGCTTTCACAGATATCCGTCAAATATCTCGGCGAAGAGAAGAAGGGCGCAGAGGCTGTGTTCAGGCTCATGCCTGTTTTAAAAGAGCGTTTGGAAGACGAGGGCATGACAGAGCTGTTTGAAAAAATCGAGCTGCCCCTGTGTGCTGTTCTCGCACAGATGGAGCGCACTGGCTTTTGTGTCGACAAAAAGGCTCTGCATGAATTCGGCTCCGTACTCTCCGTTCGTATAGGAGAGCTGGAAAAGGAAATATGGCAGCTCGCCGGACGGGAGTTCAACATAAACTCTCCCAAGCAATTGGGGGAGGTGCTTTTTGAAGAGCTGATGCTGCCCGGAGGCAAGAAGACAAAGACCGGCTGGAGCACCAAGGCGGAGATTTTGGAGGAGCTGCGCAACAAGCACCCGGTAATAGACAAGATTCTCGAATACCGCCAGCTGACCAAGCTCTTATCCACCTATGCCGATGGTCTTTTAAAGGTTATAGGGCCCGACGGACGCATACACACCAGCTTTCAGATGACGGTCACAGCCACTGGCAGGCTCTCAAGTACGGAGCCGAATCTGCAGAACATCCCCATACGCACCGAACTCGGCGCGGAGCTGCGAAAGATGTTCGTGGCGGAGAGCGGCAAAGTGCTTGTTGACGCGGATTACAGTCAGATTGAGCTTCGGCTGCTGGCGCACATCAGCGGCGATGAGACCATGAGAGACGCGTTTTTCAGCGGCGAGGACATACATGCGGTGACCGCCTCCCGGGTGTTCGGCATACCTCTTTCCGAGGTGACGCCCCTTCAGCGCAGCCGCGCAAAGGCTGTCAACTTCGGTATAGTATACGGCATATCCGCGTTCTCGCTCTCCCAGGACATAGGCGTGTTTCCGAGTGAGGCCAAGGCATATATAGATGCATACCTCTCAAAATACCACGGGGTGCGGGATTACATGAAAAACGTGGTGGAGGAGGCGAAGCAAAGCGGCTATGTCACGACCCTGTTCGGCAGGCGGCGTCCGCTGCCGGAGCTGAAAGCCGCGAACCACAACACCCGCGCTTTCGGCGAGAGGGCGGCTCTTAACACACCAATACAGGGCACCGCGGCAGACGTGATAAAGCTCGCCATGGTAAATGTAGCCAGACGGCTTGAGGAGGAGCACCTCGAGTCAAAGCTCATACTGCAGGTGCATGACGAGCTGATCGTGGAATGTCCGGAAGCCGAGGCCGGGCGCGTCAAGATCATTCTGACCGAGGAGATGGAAAACGTAGTGAGCTACTCCGTCCCTCTGACCGTTGAAGCGCACACTGGCAAGAGTTGGAGCGAGGCGAAATGACGGACTTTTCTATTGTCGATGTCTCCCCAGAACATATTGATTCCATTCTGGAGATCGAGAAGCTCTGCTTCTCATTGCCCTGGAACCGCAGCGCGCTGGAAAACCAGATGAATGCCGAAAACTGCCTCTTCCTGGCCGCAGTCGACCGTGAAGCGGTTTTGGGCTATATAGGGCTGATGACGGTGATAGATGAGGGGTATATCTCCAATATCGCCGTGGCCCGGCAGTACCGCAGGCGCGGCGTTGCCGACGCTCTCATAGACGCGCTTGTAGAGCACACGAAGGACAGTCTGGCGTTTATGACACTGGAGGTCCGTGAGAGCAACGCTCCCGCAGTAGCGCTGTATGAGAAGCACGGTTTCGTAACGGTTGGCACACGGAAAAACTACTATGAAAACCCAAAGGAGAACGCCCGGCTCATGACCCTGTTTTTCAGGCCGGAGGATAGAGACAATGCTGATAATGTCAATTGAAAGTACCTGCGATGAAACCGCAGTAGCAATAACCCGAAACGGCAGAGAGGTACTCACCGATCAGATATTCTCGCAGGCAGACCTGCATGCCGTCTACGGCGGTGTCGTACCCGAGATAGCCTCGCGCTCACATGTCGAGGTTATCTCTCAGCTGGCGCAGCGCGCCGTGGACGCGGCCGGCATCAAAAAAACCGACCTAGACGCTTTGGCCGTATCCTATGCGCCGGGGCTAATAGGCGCCGTGCTTGTAGGCGTAAACTTTGCAAAGTCCGCGGCGCTGGCTCTGGGCATTCCGCTGATACCGGTTCACCACATAAAGGGCCACATCGCGGCAAATTACATCGCGTTTCCCGAGCTTGAGCCGCCGTTTCTCTGCCTTGCAATATCCGGCGGAAACACGATGCTTGTAGACGTCCGCGGCTACACGGATATGAAGATACTCGGTTCCACCCGTGACGATGCCGCGGGAGAGTGCTTCGACAAGACCGCCCGTGTTCTCGGGTTGCCCTATCCCGGCGGCAAGCATGTGGACAGGCTGTCACAGTCCGGAGACGATAAAAAATATGATCTCCCCCGCGCCCATGTGGAGGGGAACCCCTACGATATGAGCTTTTCGGGTCTAAAAACCGCCGTCGTGAATCTGGTCCACAACGCCGAGCAGAAGGGCGAGGAGCTTGACCGTGAGAGCCTCTGCGCCTCCTTTGCCCGCGCGGTATCCGAGAGCCTTGTCCCCCGCACGATGACGCTGGCAAAAGAGCTGGGTTACAGCAGGATAGCCGTTGCCGGAGGAGTCGCCGCAAACTCGCGCATACGCGCGGATTTTGCGGCAGCGGCCGAGAGAGCCGGTGTAGAGCTGTTTGTACCGCCCCTGTCTCTCTGCGGAGACAACGGAGCCATGATAGGCTGTCAGGGCTATTACGAGTTTCTGGCTGGGACACGCGCGGGCAGCGACCTGAACGCTTATGCAAATATGGAGATATAGACCATGAAGCTGGAGATAATATCAAAATCCGTTACAGATACCGAAAACGCCGGAGCTGCCCTTGCAAGAAGTCTCAAGCCCGGCGCCGTTGTCGCGATGTACGGCGACCTCGGCGCGGGCAAGACCGCCTTTGTGCGCGGCATGGCAAGGGGACTCGGCTCCGCTTCCCGCGTCACCAGCCCCACCTTCACGATAGTCAACGAGTACGATGGAGAAACCGAGCTTTTCCACTTCGACATGTACCGTCTTAAAAGCGCCGACGAGCTTTTCGACATCGGCTGGGAGGACTATATAGGCCGAGGGGGAATATGTGTTGTCGAGTGGAGCGAAAATGTCCGTGACGCTTTTGACGGCACAGAGATCTCCGTAGCAATAGAAAAGCTCTCAGATTCAGAGAGAAAGCTGACTGTGGAGGGGGATTTTCAATGAGGATACTCGGATTCGACTCCAGCGCAAAATCGGCGTCGGTCGCCGTCTGTGACGAAAACGGGCTGCTTGCCCAGTATTTTCAAAACTGTGGGCTGACACACAGCCGCACTCTGCTCCCTATGGCGGAGGATATGTTCAAAAATCTCGGCCTCACCTTATCGGAAATAGACCTTATCGCCGTTTCAAACGGCCCGGGCTCGTTTACCGGGATACGCATAGGCGTGTCTACGGCAAAGGGACTGGCGTGGGCTTTGGGCAAGCCTGTCTGCGGCGTTTCCACGCTTGAGGCGATGGCGTACAACGGCGCTGCCGCGCCTGAGGGCAGTATTATATGCTGCGCCATGGACGCACGCAGAAATCAGTTCTACAATGCGCTTTTTGAGATGCACGGGACCGTCCCCGTCCGCCTTTGTGACGACAGGGCAATAGGCGGCGGTGAACTTGTGAAAGACGTAAAAAAATATAAAAAGTCTCTTTTTATTGTTGGAGACGGGGCAAAGCTGTGCTATAATATTTTGGGCAATTTTGAGTTCGGTGCGGAGCTTGCTCCGGAACCGCTGCGCTTTCAGTCGGCCTGGGGCGTCTGCATGGCCGCCGCGGACAAGGCCGCGCAGTCTGTACATGAGCTGCTGCCTGTCTACCTCCGCCTGAGCCAAGCGGAGCGTGAGCGCCAAGAGAGGGTTTTTGACAGAAACAATCTATAATAAAAGGGAGAAAACTATGAGCAAACTAACCGTATTCGACCATCCGCTGATCCAGCACAAGCTGTCTGTCATGCGGGACAAAAACACAAGTTCCAAGGAATTTCGAGAGCTTGTCTCCGAGATAGCGGAGCTTATGTGCTACGAAGTGACCCGCGATCTGCCGCTTGAGGAGATTGAAATCGAGACCCCCGTCGCAAAGGCGAAGGTAAAGCGTATCGCTGGCAAGAAGCTGGCCATAGTCCCGATACTCCGCGCCGGTCTCGGCATGGTGGACGGAATGCTGACACTGATCCCAGGGGCAAAGGTAGGGCACATAGGCCTCTACCGCGATCCGGACACCCTTCAGCCGGTCAAGTACTACTGCAAGATGCCAAATGACATTGCCGAGCGCTACGTCATCATAGTCGACCCGATGCTGGCCACGGGCGGCAGCGCGACCGCAGCTATCGATTTTATGAAAGAATACGGCTGCGACCACATAAAGCTCATGTGCCTTATAGGCGCTCCCGAGGGCGTAAAGAAGGTTCAGGAGGAGCACCCGGACGTCGACATATATATTGCCGCTCTGGACGACCACCTCAATGAGCACGGATATATAGTTCCCGGACTCGGCGACGCGGGCGACAGGATTTTCGGAACCAAATAACGACAGAAAAAAGGCTCCCGGAGTTTTCCGGAAGCCTTCGATTTTTTCATCCGATCAAGCGGCGGACAGCTTATAATCTGGAAAGAGAGTTTTAACAGCTTCTGCCCTTAATATGTCACTCTGTGAAGTGTATATGACTGTTTATATGGTCAATGCAGAAGCAGTGATATCCCGCGCAGCGTGAGCAGAAGCGGAACTCAAGATCGGGATAGTCGGTATCTGTCCTTCCGCAGACCTCGCACTTGCGGGTATATGGCTTTTTTGCCTGTGCTTTGTTGTACTCTTTCGCGGCTTTTTTGAAATTAATGGTGTTCTTTCTCTGCCTGACTCTCGCCGGACGCAGAAAGTCGAATAGCCAGTCGCCGCAGAACAGCAGGTAGTTGAGGATAGCCACGACAGGCAACAAGCTGATAAGACCGTATCCATGTACAAACATGGAAATGACGGACGCCGCAAAGAGGGCGGCAGATATGAACGCCAGCCATTTTATTTTGATGGGTATAATAAAGAACAGCAGGACGACCGTATCGGGGAACATGGTGGCAAACGCGAAAAACATCGACAGGTTGATATATGTGGCCGTCAGACTGGCGTCTGTTCCGGTAATGAGCCAGACAAGGGTGCCGTACAGGACCGTGAGCAGAACGCCCATGAGATAGTAGATTGTAAACTTGCCGGGTCCCCACTGCCTTTCAAGTGTGCTGCCGATAAAATAGTAGAAATACAGCGCAATAAGCAGCCACAGACCGGAGGTGTCCGGCACTAGGGCGAACGTCGCCAGACGCCAGATCTGTCCCTTTGTGAATATACCCTCCGCGCTGAAGGCAAGATACGACTGCAGCAAATGTGTCGTGTCTATTATGCTGAACAGCCAGACTATAATGTTGCCTATGACGATGTACAGCATAAGGTTACTGATTCCGAAGTTCGGGTGCAGAATGCAAAAGCGGTCTATCCGCTGCATTAGCTTTTTCATGCCGCCGCTCCTTTCAGCTGCTGAATAGTATATAGAGCATAACCTTTTTTACATGTTTTGTCTATGTAGATTTTGTAAATAAGAAAAAAATACGGAGAAGGCAACCCCCGCTGTGTTTTTCACAGGAGCACTGCGGGACGGGGGGGACCGCGCTCCCGGGCGGAATATTTCTATGATTTACATAAAAATAAGCCTTTGAAACCATATTACCCTTTTCTATTGGAAAAAAATATGCTAAGATGTGGGAAAAATATACTTTATAATTCGAAACGGGGTTGATGATATATGGCAACAGCAACTTTTAACAGGATTTTCACATCCGAATCCGTGACCGAAGGACACCCGGACAAGATGTGCGACCAGATTTCAGACGCGGTTTTGGACTCTATACTCACAAACGACAAAAACGCCCGCGTCGCCTGTGAGTGCATTACAACGACGGGCATGGTCACTGTTTTTGGCGAGATCTCGACATCCTGTTATGCGGATATACCCTCGATAGTGAGAAAGACCGTTGGCGAGATCGGTTATGACGATCCGGAATACGGCTTTGACTGCAAAACCTGCTCCGTACTCACCTCTATCGACGAACAGAGCCCGGACATTGCCCAGGGCGTGAATCTGTCCTATGAGTGCCGCGAGGGCGGGGGAAACTCCTGCGACCTCTCGGACACCGGAGCGGGCGACCAGGGCATGATGTTCGGCTTCGCCTGCGATGAGACGCCGGAGCTTATGCCCGCCCCCATTTCTTACGCCCACAGGCTTGCGCGCCGGCTTGCTGAAGTTCGAAAGACAGGCGAGCTTAAATGGCTGCGCCCGGACGGCAAAACCCAGGTGAGCGTTCTCTACGGACCCGACGGCTCCGTTCAGGGGATGCCCGCCATAGTCGTGTCCACCCAGCACGACGCCGCCGTTTCTATCGGCGATCTGCGGGAAGCTGTGACCGAGTGTGTGATCAAGCCCGTTATCCCCTCGAAATTCATATCGGCAGATACAAAAATATTTATTAACCCCACCGGCCGCTTCGTAATAGGCGGTCCAGTGGGCGACTCCGGCCTCACAGGCCGTAAGATAATCGTCGACACCTACGGGGGCTATGCCTGCCACGGCGGCGGCGCGTTTTCCGGCAAGGATCCCACAAAGGTCGACCGCAGCGCCACATATATGGCCCGATACATCGCCAAGAACATAGTTGCGGCCGGTCTTGCAAAGCAGTGCCAGCTTGAAATAGCTTACGCCATAGGCGTTGCCCGTCCTGTCTCTGTCTTTGCGGACACCCGCGGCACAGGCGTTATTTCCGACGATCAGCTCTCACAGATCATATCCGAGTGCTTCGATCTGCGTCCGGCGATGATAATAAGAAAGCTTGATCTTCTGCGTCCCATTTACCGCCAGACCGCGGCCTACGGGCATTTCGGAAGAACGGATGTTGACCTGCCGTGGGAACACACCGATATGGCCGAAGAGCTTAAGGACAGAGCAAAGAAATATATTTGACAACAGTCGGAGACATTAAAATGGATTTTGAAAACGACCGCGAAGACATTATAGAAGGCCGCAACGCCGTGATTGAGGCGCTCCGTGCGGGGCGCCCCATCGACAAGGTCTATATCCAGAAGGGCGAGACAGACAAAACGCTCGGCCATATAGCCTCCAGAGCGCGCGAGGCCGGCTGCGTGGTCGTTGACGCGGACAGGCGCAAGCTGGATGCCATGAGCAGGACACACTCTCATCAGGGCGTTATAGCCCTGGCCGCTGCACGTGAATACTGCACTGTGGCGGATATACTAGAGATCGCCGCAGAGCGCGGTGAGCCGCCCTTTATAGTCGTTTGCGACGAGATAAGCGATCCGCACAATCTGGGAGCCATCGTCCGCACGGCAGAGGCCGCCGGAGTGCACGGCATAGTCATTCCAAAACGCCGCAGCGCGGGAGTAACGGCTATTGTAGAAAAGACAAGCGCTGGTGCTTCGGAGCATATGGCGGTTGCCAGAGTGGCGAACCTCAGCTCGGCGCTGAGAGAGCTGAAGGATGCGGGGCTTTGGATCTTCGGTACTGAGGCGGACGGCACAAGTCCCCTGTGGAAGACCGATCTAACCGGTCCTGTATGTATAGTAATAGGCTCCGAGGGCAGCGGTATGGGCAGGCTTATAGCCGAGAGCTGCGATTTTCTCGTGAGCATACCCATGAAAGGAAAAGTGTCCTCGCTGAACGCTAGCGCGGCAGCGGCCCTTATGATCTATGAGGCGCTCCGCCAGCGCGAGGTTTAACAGTAGAGAGAAACAGTACCGTAAAGGTAGGCGGGTGCGACTCCCGCAGCCTGATATGAGACTTTTTTCTGTGCGATATTCCGACGCGGGAAACAAAAAAAGGTGGAATATGGAGAAGGATAATCTGAACTTCACGGCCTCTTCGGATGATTTATCCGTTGAGGCTATCCTCGCGGAGTACGAGGCTGAGAACGGCATAATCAAACGCGGAGTTGAAATGCCCCCACAGGAGCCGTCACGTCCGATAAACATGGATGTCGCCGAAAACGACACGATAGGAACTGCGGAGGTCGGAAGCCTTTCGACCGTTCACGGGCTTGACGGCGCTTCTGAGTCCGCGGAAAAAACGCCTCTGTCCGATCTGCTGCGCAGGCTTGAGAGCGAGCGCGGCGTTTCGCAGAGGCCGGAAGACACCGCGGAGCGCGGCGGCCCGATTACGGGTGGAGGCAAACCTGCAGTCAGCATAGAAGAGATAATGCTGATGTCGGATATTGAAGAGATTACAAATGCCGGGGCGCCTTCCGCCGGCGGGGAGAACATCTCAGATCGGCCTGAGAAGCCTTCAACAGCTGAAACGGAGCCGCAAATCCCCACTGACACAGCAATAGAAGACAAAACGGAAGCTACGTCTCCCACAATGCGGCAAATTTTTTCTGAGGACAGTGAATCTACCCCCACCGAGACTTTATTTGGGGCGGGAGAAACTTCTGAGCCTCCGGCCGTGGATGGGCGCACCTCCGCATCAGAGATAAACGATGCTGCGGACGGTACAGAATACGCTGAAGACGGGGAATATGACTCCGACGCATACGGGGATGAGCGCACGGACACAAACAAACCCGACCTCAGGGAAAAGCTGCTTACCCCATTGATCGCAGTAATGGCATACTCCGCCGCAAAGCGCGAAAAGCGCCGCGCAGAAGCTCGGGCAAAGCGCGAAGCCATATCAAAGGAGGAGTATCCCGAACTTGCGCCTGACAAGGCGGCCATGCTCTATGCCCAGCAGTCCGCATCGCTCAAGTTCCGCTGTATTTTTGCCTCGGTTCTGACCCTGATTCTGGTCTATCTGTCCTACGGTCTGCCTGCGGCCGGACTTCTGGGTAAGAGCCCAACGGTTCTGGCGCTGGTATGTATGATATTAGAGCTGACCGTCATGCTCATCGGACTGGATATATTTACGAACGGTATGACCTCTCTCATGCGGGGAAAGCCGGGCGCCGAGTCGCTTATTTCAGTATCTGCCATAGTCTCTATGATAGACGCCGTATACATTGCATTGACAGGCAACACCAAGCTGGGGATTCCTTTCTGCGGCGTATCGGCTCTGTCAATGACCTTTGCACTCTGGGGCTCAAAAATGAGCTGTGAGAGCTTTGCAATCAGCTTTTTTATCGCCTCTTCCGCCGAGGATCCCACAGTTATTCTGTCCGAGTCCGGTATAGACGAGGAGGGCTGCGCCCTGGCGAAATCAAAGCGTCCGGTCACGGGCTTTGTACGGAACGCCGAATCCGCAGATGTTTTTGAAAACGCCTATAAGCTCTTTGCCCCGGTTCTGATAGCAGGCAGTCTGATACTAAGCCTGTTCTGCTACCTTGTGAGCGAGAGCTGTTCCAGCTTCATACACACTTTTGGCGCAAGCATCAGCATCTGTGCTTCACTGTCCTCGTTCCTAGGCTTTGCGCTGCCCTTCTCTGTCACTGCGAGACGCCTTGCCCGCAGCAGAGTTGCAATTGCCGGATACGGCGGCTGCGCCGAGCTGGGAAGGATACGCCGGATAGTCATTACAGACAACGATGTGTTTCCCTCCCGCACTATATCCATAGCGGATATATCCATTGCCGAGGGTACAAGTCCCCAGAAGGTCATCTCATACACCGGCAGTATGATTTCTGCGGCGGGCATGGGCGCCGCCCCTGTATTTACCCAGCTGATGCGAAAAAACGGCTGTACCATGCAGAAGGTCGAAGATTTCGCCTGCCATGAGGGGGGCGGTATATTGGCGCGCATAAACGGCGACCATGTCTATGTCGGCACGGCTGCCTTCATGCGGCTTATGGGCGTGAGGTTGCCTAAAAACGCCACCAGCAAAACCGCTGTCTACACAGCTATAAACGACACGCTTGCTGGCTTTTTTTCCATGAACTACACCGCTGTCGCATCTGTGCAGCGCGCTCTTGTGACCCTGCTTTCCGGAAACAACGACCCAATATTTGCTATCAGGGACTTTAACGTCACTCCGCTGCTTTTAAAGCAAAAATTCCGGCTGCCCACAGGCGTATACGACTTTCCGTCTTTTGCCGACCGCTACCGCATGTCCTCGCCGGAATATGAGGAGAAGGGCACTGTCGCCGCAATGTACTCCCGTGGCGGACTGGGAGCGGTCGCCGGTCTTTCAAAACGCGGCAGGAAGCTGTATATTGCTCTGCGCATATGCTCGGTATTGTCCGTGCTTGGCTCTGTTATAGGTGTTGTCCTGATACTTGCGCTGTGTTGGGGCGGCGCATACGACTCCGCCAGCTGCGGCAATATTATGACATATATGCTACTGTGGCTTGTACCTCTTTTTGTAATATCCTACGGGCTGCGGAACTGACGGAAAGAAAAAGCATACAAGCGGCCCGCCAAAAACGGTGGGCCGGTCTCTATCTATAGCTTTTCCAGAAAAAACATGTATTCCCCAATGAAACACGTAAATATTTTACAGCCGTTTATCATATACGAATAAATATGATATAAATAAATATTTGTTGCAAACGGTAAACGCGGCGTGTATAATTATATTATATTGGGTTTTGGCCTTTTTGGCCGCAAAACAGAAGAAAAAACTAAATTTTTAATACACAAAGTAAGGAGAAACCTCACATGAGCTATACGACAAGGGACATTCGCAACATCTGCTTTTTGGGCCACGGCGGCAGCGGCAAAACGAGTTTGGCGGAAAACATGCTCTATATGACCGGTGCTATTGACCGTCAGGGCAAGGTGCCCGACGGCAACACTGTCTGCGACTACGACGCAGAGGAAACAAAGCGCCAGATAACGATATCTGCCTCAGTCGCTCCTGTTGAGTTCAATGGTACAAAAATCAATGTACTCGACTGTCCGGGCTACTTCGACTTTGCTTCTGAGGCACTCTGTGCCATACGCGTCAGCGAAGCGGGCGTCATCTTCTGCACAGCAAAGGACGGACTTTCCGTTGGTGCCGAGCGCAGTTGGAAATACCTTAAGAACGCCGGCATTCCGGCTATGTTCTATGTTTCAAAGCTCGATGAGGAGCACGGCGACTTTAACGCCGTATTGTCCGCCCTGCGGGATAAGTTCGGAGCATCTGTCTGTGCAGTCACCGCTCCAATGAGCGACGGCACGGGCGTTATTGATCTGGTCCACAACTGCGCATACCAGACCAGCGGCAAAAAAACCACCAAGATCGCCGTTCCCGATGCCGACAAGGCAAGGGCCGAGGAGCTCCGTGAGGTTCTCATGGAGGCTGCCGCCACCACTGAGGAGCTCATGGAAAAATACCTTGAAGAGTTGGCTCTCACCGAGGCGGAGATAGTTGAAGGTCTGAAGGCCGGACTTATTGAGCGCAGTGTGTTTCCGGTGTTCTGCGGTTGCGCGATGAACGGAGTCGGGACAGAAGCTCTGCTCCGCGGCGTTACCGAATTTGTTCCCTCTCCGGACGCCATGCCCGCTCTCAAGGCCGAGAACGGAACCGAGGTCTCCTGTGACCCCAACGGCACCACTGTCGCCTTTGTCTTCAAGACGATCTCCGACCAGTTTGGCAAGTTTTCGTTCGTTAAGGTCGTTTCCGGTAAGATAACCGCCGATCAGTCCATGCGCAACAGCCGCACCGGCTCCTCGGATAAACTCGGGAGACTTTACACCATGTGCGGCAAGAAGAACACAGAAATTAAAGAGATAATCTGCGGAGACATAGCCGCCGTCGGCAAGATGGAATACAGGACCGGCGATACTCTGGTAGACGGGAAGGCGGAGATCGTCCTGCCCCGAATTCAGTTTGCCGAGCCCGTATACTCCATGGCCATCAGCCCCAAAACCAAGGGGCAGGAGGACAAGATCGCAACGGGGCTTACACGTCTGAACGAAGAGGACATCTCTTTCACCATAGTAAACAACGGCGAGACCCACCAGATGGTCCTCTCCGGCGCCGGTGATATCCAGCTGGACGTCCTCTGCTCCAAGCTCAGGACACGCTTTGGAGTCGAGCCCGAGCTCGCTCCTGCACGCGTACCCTACCGCGAAAAAATCAAAAAGAAAGTTGAAGCACACGGCCGTCACAAAAAGCAGTCTGGAGGCAGCGGACAGTTTGGTGATGTCTGGATTCGCTTTGAGCCTCAGGATGAGACAGATGATCTCATATTTGCCGAGGAGGTCTTCGGCGGCAGCGTGCCTAGGAACTTCTTCCCGGCAGTTGAAAAGGGTCTGCGCGAGGCTATCCATAAAGGCGTACTTGCGGGCTACCCGCTAGTCGGTCTGAAGGCAACTCTGTACGATGGTTCCTATCACCCTGTCGACTCCAACGAAATAGCCTTTAAGACCGCCGCTCAGCTGGCCTACAAGGAGGGCATACACAACGCAAATCCGACTATGCTTGAGCCCATCGGCACACTCGCGGTCACCGTACCGAGCGAAAACATGGGCGACGTTATAGGCGACCTCAACAAGCGCCGCGGCCGTGTTATGGGCATGAATCCGGACAGCGACGGATATACTGTAGTTGACGCGGAGGTTCCCATGGCCGAGATGAGCAGCTATACCATAGATCTGCGCTCTATGACACAGGGGCGCGGCAGTTTCGTTTTCAAGTTTGAGCGCTACGAAGAAGCCCCCGGAAACATACAGCAAAAGGTCATTGATGAGGCAAAGGCACTTGCTGAAGCCGAGTGATTTTTAATGTGCATTAAGACCGTCCGAGTACTCGGACGGTCTTTTTATATCGGTGGCCCCGCAAATCGGCCAGCTTGCTGCAGAGTGCCCATTCAGTTGACACACCACTGTTTTGGTGATAAACTACTGAGGTTATTTTAGAACAAATATGTTTAAATATCGTCCTAAAATTGTTATAAACTATAATACCATAATATTGGAATTTTAACTCAACCAAAAAATGGAGGTAGGAAAATGAACAAGGCCAAAAGCGACAACCGGTATTTTTTTTGGTCGGCATCGATCATAATCTGTGCAATACTTTCGGTTTTTGCACTGATCTTCTCTTCATGCGTAAGCAGTGACCCGAAACCGGCCGAAAGCTCCGACTTAAGTGAGCCGGCAGATGGTACCGCACAGGTCGACGGTGAGAATACGGACGGGACAACTCCTGCCAATACCCATTCAAATGCTGGGACAACGGCGACCCGTTTAGGCGAAACAGAGGACATGGGCCAGGAATACATCGACAAGTTCGTGTTTCTCGGCGACAGTACGACCTACGGTCTGAGGGCATATAATATCGTTCCGGCAAGTCAGGTCTGGACGCCGAAGTCCGGCACTTTGACTCTCTCACTTTGGGAGGCCGCCACGATCGACTTCACGGATAACGGTACGGAAATCTCCATTAAGGACGCGGTCGCGGCAAAAAAGCCGGAGTACCTTCTCATAACCCTCGGGGTCAACGGAGTGTCCTTTATGGGAGAGGAAACATTTATTCAATCTTATACCGGCCTTGTAAAAGCCGTACAGGAGGCTAACCCTGACACCAAGATCATCCTCAACTCCATCTACCCTGTAACCTCGGTATACCCTGAATCTACCGGCATCACAAACGCTAAGATAGAGGCGGCAAACGGCTGGATAGAGAGTATTGCCGCCGACTGCGGAGTGAAATATCTGGACAGCGCCAGCGTTCTCAAGGATGAAAACGGAGCTCTCACAATGAGCTACTGCAACGACGAAAAACTCCACCTGAACACTGACGGTTTTGATAAGGTGACCAACTATATCCGCACTCACGGCTGGCAATAAACAGAAAGGACTTAACCAAAATGAAAAAGAATACAATATCCCTCGTGCTCTGCACGGTACTCATACTGTCTCTGCTCGCCGCCTGCGGCGGGGCGGGCGGCTCAAAATCAGCATACCGAGATGATGTGCCGGTTTCCGAGATCGGCGCAGCTATAGATACAGAGCTCGAAAGCGGTCCGGACATGATAGAGCTGTCCGAAACCTACATTGACGGCTCAATGAAGATGGATGTATCCGACTTCGAGGAATACTGCGTAAAGATCGCAACCAAGGGCGTTAGTATTGACGAATACGGTGTTTTTAAAGGTTTGGACGCCAAGCACGCCAAGACCATCGAAGCGGCTGCCAAGGACTATCTGAAATCCAGGATCGACACTTGGATGAGCGAGTATAGGCCTGAGGAATATCCGAAGCTTGAGAACGCAGAAGTAAGGGTATGCGGCAACTATGTCATGTACGCTATCCTTTCCGACTCTGAGAGAGCCGCTGCGTTTGATACGTTCGAAGCCTCGCTTAAGGCGGAATAGCCTGCGTGGCCAGCAGTCATATATTTGACATCGTGGGGATGTCATGCTATAATATTCCAATAAATTGTGCATGGGTGGGAAGCTGATGTCAGTATCCAAGCATGGCACTTCTGATAGTGGGAATAAAAAGGCTAACCGTTCAGCCGTTATACTGTTGGCGGCACTGCTGTGCATTCTCGGTCTGTTCGTCTGGAAGAACGCTGTAACCGAGCCTGTAGAGCAGATGACGGAGAACTCTGCCGTCCAGAACGAAGGTTCACCCGAGCCTGAGGATATGGTCGCAGCCGACGATGACGCCCTTGACGGATTTGCGCCTTATGCTGTGGATACAACCCAGCCGTCCAATTTCATCGAATTTACAGAAGTATCTGTCAACGGGAAAACAGTAGATAAATACAAGGCAAAATACAATATAGATTTTGGAATCGGTGCGGATTATACCGCTGTTGAGGGAATCGTCACATTCCGCGGCAACAACTTCCGCGACGGAGGCTCCTACGGTAAGGCTCAGATAAGCGATGAGCTGTTTTCCGACAATTACTGGACTGTGCCGACAGGGTCGCTTCAGGCGCCCAATGGCAGCGTCTGGACCGGCAGCGGCTGGGTCGGGCAGCCTCTTGTAATGACCTGGCCCAAGAAAGTCCGTGAACATATGAACATGTACAGCTGGGCCAAGGAGGCGCAAACCCTCACCGAAGTAATCTACGCTACTATGGACGGCAACGTATACTTTCTCGACCTGCAGAGCGGCCAAAAAACACGCGATGATCTCTATCTCGGCTACAGCTTCAAGGGCTCCGGAGCTTTGGATCCCAGAGGCTACCCCATTTTATATCTCGGAGCAGGTTATGACAGCGCTATGGGCGGAGCACACGCTTTTATAATAAACCTTCTGGACTGTACAGTGATGTACGAGTTCGGGCAGGGCGACAGCTTCTCTCTGCGCGGCACACTGTCATTCTTCGACGGCTCACCGCTTGTTGACGCGGAGACAGACCAGCTTATATACCCTGGAGAGAACGGGATCCTCTATATAATAAGGCTCAACACCGATTACGATGAGAAGAGAGGCACCCTCTCCATAAAACCGGATAACGTTGTCCGCTGGCGTTATAACGGACTGCGAACCACTCAGAACAGCTTTTGGCTGGGTATGGAGGACAGCGCCGTTATATGGCGCGGGCACATAATAATGTCCGATAACGGCGGAAATCTTATGTGTCTGGATCTCAACACTTTGCATCTCGACTGGGTACAGGATGTTCTTGATGACACCAACTGCTCCCCGGTACTTGAGCTTGAGGATGGTCATCCCTATGTCTACACCAGCACCTCCTTCCACGGCGGATGGCGCGCCCCGATGGACGGCACAGCGGACATCCCCATATGGAAAATCGACGCTGTAACGGGTGAGATAGTCTGGCAGAAGGATTATACCTGCCACACAGAGGACGGCATCTCCGGCGGTACTCAGGGTACTCTGGCTCTCGGAAAAAACGATCTCTCCAATCTTATATTCGTTCCGATCTCCAGGACTCCGAGCGCAAGCGCTGGCATTCTGGCCGCGCTTGATAAAAACACGGGAGAGGTTGTCTGGGAAAAGCAGACTCAGATGTACGGATGGAGCAGCCCTGTAATCGTCTACAACAACGAGGGCAAGGGATACATAGTGTTCTGTACAACCGGCGGCTATATGTACCTGTTTGACGGCCTGACCGGCGATGTCTGCGACTACATTGATCTGGGCGGCAATGTGGAGGCCTCTCCGATAGTTTATAACAATACTGTCGTAATCGGCACAAGGGCCGAAATGATCTGGGGAGTAACCCTGACTTGATAATCGTGAAAACAAATGCTCCGCCATGTCTTCGAGCGGCGGGGCATTTGCTATAAGATCAAAATATTTAGCGAAAAACATCTTGCATTTACGGCAGATATGTGGTACCATAATCAGGCGCTGTGGAATCGGCGCAAATATATTTCCGGGTGTAGCGCAGATTGGTAGCGCGCTTGAATGGGGTTCAAGAGGCCGCAGGTTCGACTCCTGTCACTCGGACCA